>JAESGW010000296.1_pt1 | contig 72594 bp, 64 predicted proteins | sample 9269791 | NCBI WGS metagenome assembly JAESGW01 (sample SAMN16773120, study PRJNA677053) | algae metagenome | isolation source: Aphanocapsa lilacina HA4352-LM1 and co-occurring heterotrophs from near cave... | place: USA: Maniniholo cave, near Haena, Kauai, HI | collected 2009-07-28 | reverse complement strand
TGCCCGCTTCCGAGGGCGAACAAGCGTCGCCTGCCAGTGCCTGATCGCAGCCGCCGCCCAGAACATGAAAAAGATCGCAATCAGCCTCTGGCCAAAGCCAAAACCAAGCCTCGCATGAGGCCAAAGCGGGCTCGCAACGGCACTGGCATCTGCTCCCCGAAATCAATCCAAAAGCTCAATCAACCCACAAAACAAAACCCCGCCGAAATTCGACGGGGTTTGTCAGCAGTCTGGGCCCGCCTCCGGCGGGCTTTTTGTTGTTCAAAAGCTTGAGGCCACAACCTCGGCAACCATTGAGCGCAGGCAAACATGGTTAATCGTCAGGGTTAAGCGGGCCTTAACCTATACCAAGCATTATCCATCCCGGTTAGTGACGTCGGGCGCGTAGCGGGTCCGCAAGTATAGGGTTATGGGCAATGTTCAATATTGGAAGGAACGCATTATTCGCCGCGCTGCTCGTCGGGGTCGCCGGGCCGGCTTTCGCCGCCGACATGCCCGAGCCGATCATCGAGGTCGAGCAGCCATCCTATGGCGGCTGGTACCTGCGCGGCCACATCGGCATGAGCAACCAGCGCATCAAGCGACTGGAATCGCCGCTGTTCGACATCCCGTTCGAACATGGCTGGTACGATGACGGCAGCTTCGGCTCGGCGCCGATTTTCGGCCTCGGCGTCGGCTATCAGTTCAACGACTTCCTGCGTGGCGACATCACCGCCGAGTATCGCGGCGCGGCGGACTTCACCGCACAGGACTGGCTGAGGGCCACGGCTCCCGGTGATCCGGTAACCACCAACGACTATCGCGGCAGAAAGTCGGAATGGCTGTTCCTGGCCAACGCCTATGCCGACGTCGGCACGTTCTATGGCATCACGCCATATGTCGGTGCGGGTATCGGCGCGTCGCGCAACACGATCTCCAGCTTCACCGACACCAATCCGCAGACGGGCGGTGGTGCTTATGCCGCCGACAAGTCGCGCTGGGATCTCGCCTGGGCACTTCATGCCGGTCTCGGCATCAAGGCCACCGAGCGCATGACCATCGACCTCGGCTACAGCTTCGTCAATCTCGGCGACGGCCAGACCGGTGAGTTGAAGAACGTCGACCCGTCCTTCCCCTTCCCGCCTGCCAATGACGGCATCCGGTTCAAGGACATCACCTCGCACGACTTCAAGCTTGGTGTCCGCTACTCGCTGAACTAACCGTCCAAGCGGATTTTCCTGACACCAAACCGCCCGGCTCGCCGGGCGGTTTTTCTTTGCGGCGACGTCCGCAAACACCAGCTAACCATCTGTTATCCTTAACTGTGACTTAACCTCTATGGTTAATGATGAGCTGAACGGCTGCTGGGCTCATCGGCAACATCTGGCGCCATTTCGGGAGAATGCGATCATGACCTTGACGTCTCGCATAGCGCTGGCACTGGCCGCGACCATGCTTTGGCCACTGGCAGCCGGCGCTGCCGACTACGACCCGCCAATCGCCATCGACGAGGCCCCGGAATATGTCCCGGTCGAAGTCGGTTCCGGCTGGTACCTGCGCGGCGACGTCGGCTACAACATCACCAAGTCGCCCTACGACTTCACGCTGTTCGGTGTTGAATCCGACAGCACCAGCATCACCGGCAGCATCGGTGCTGGCTATCATTTCAGTGATTTCCTGCGCGGTGAGCTCAATGTCGGCTTCCTGGGAACCGACAGTTTCAGCGCTTCGGATGTCGACACCACCGTCTCGCTGAACAACAGCTTCTGGAACGGCATGGCAAATGTCTATGCCGATCTCGGCACCGTCGCCGGCTTCACCCCCTATGTCGGCGCCGGCCTGGGCCTGATCTATTCAAGCCAGCGCGTGGGCATCGACGATGTCGACCCGACACTCGACTTCTATGCCCGCGACGCGCAATACAAGGTCGCATACTCGGTCGGCGCCGGTGTCGCATATCGCGTCGCCCAGAATACCTCGATCGACGTCGGCTACCAGTATCTGAGCGCGCCCGATCTGGAATACATGGATTTCAGCACGCTCACCACCAACAAGGGCCTCGACTACCATCAGGTCAAGGTCGGTCTGCGCTACGATCTTTGGTAAGCGCCTGATCTCCCCTAAGATGATGACAGCGGCGGGCTATTGCCCGCCGTTCGCTTTCTAGAAGCGCTGCGTTCTCTCGAAGAAGCCAGCCGTGCCTCACATCCGGCTTTTTGCTGCCGGGATGCATGAGGCGCCGCGCTTGAGATCGTATATCCTGACAGTCGGCGCGACGAAGCCGTAGTCCCCATAGAGCCGGGAAATCGTTGCGACAGCATACCCGTCGAGGCAATGGAACATCGATGCCAGCTCGTAGACTTGCGAGTCTTGTGCTCTCAGCTCGCCACCGCGCAAATAGCGCTCGAATCTGAGCGACAGCAGATAGTCATACGAGGCCAGCGCTTCATAGTCCCATGTCTGCGCCACTGGATGACCGATCGGATAGTCGGAGACCACATTGGTCATCCCGTTTGCCGTCAGGAATTCGACTGCCCTCGTCCGCGTGTCCTTGCCGGGATTCATGTTCCGAACATAGGAAATCCCCGCATGTGCTGTGACCGTCAGCGCAGCAAGGGCCAACACCATGGCCCCGGCTCGGCTTCGAATGGCGACCGAGCGCGAGCAGGCAATCCCAGCGGCGAGCAGGAAATAGATGACAACTGGGAGCACATAGCGCATCTGCCCCACGATCTTGAGCGGCGAGAGCTCAAGCGCGAACAACCATATGATCGCGGCCGCCGCAAAGGCCGCCACTTGCTGGTCTCGGTCCTTGACCAGCGCCAAACAGATTGCCCCGAGACCTATTAGAAACGTCATCGCCGTGATGCTTGGAAGCAGGTGGTGACGCAGATGGGTGAATCCATAGCCTGCCCAGACCCATTCCTTGAGGTCATGACCATCCTCGGCATGCCTGAGTTCCCTTGCGAGGCCAGTCAACACATCGCCAAGACCGGTTCCGCTTTCGCCCGCGAAGGAGACGAGCAGAACGGCGAGAATGGTGGCGGCGCCCGCGACGACCACCAATGCGCCCCCCCTCACGCCTAACCGGCAGTACCACAGGGCAAAGGCGAACAACCCGACGCTGTTCAGGAAACCAACATACTTGGCCGACGGCGCAAGACCGAGAGCAATGCCCAAATAGATCAGATTGTGCAGGTCGGTTCTTTCCACAAGCCGCACCAGCGCGTGGAGGCCAAGGCAAATGGCGAGCACGAGCAACGCATCTTCCTTGAAGTAATGGGCGTGCACGGCGATTGCCGGAGACGACGCGAAAACGCAACTCCAGATAACGGACTGCAGGCGATCAATGTAGCGCGCCATGACAAGGTAGAAAAGCGCGCTTGCGGCCGTCATTGCCATGACACTGACGAAGCGGCCGGCCCAAAGCCGATCCAGGTCGCTGGAAGCCGACACGAGCCACACAACGCCCCTCGCCAGAACGATCAGTAACGGTGGGTGGAAATAATTGTTGGGCGTGTCCGCGACCAGTGCCACCTTCGTTGGTTCGTCGACATGGGCGCCATAGAGGAAGTCGAGATTGTAGAATCCGAGGGCCAGAGAAATGCCGACGATTGCAGCCAGCGAAGCCACGGTCATGGCTTGCGGACGAGCGGCAATCAGCCCCTGAAACCGCAGTCCGAGTGAAAACACGTGAGCCACGAACCACCCCGCCAATGCAAGCCCTGCAAACCGATGCCCGTTCTGCGTTAATTCCAATCGCCGCACAACCGCTGACATAAACCGGTCTTCCCTGTGCCCACAAAGAGCGTTGGAGGCATTTCCGCCACCTTCCCACCAGCCACTTCGTTATTGCAATTTCATCTTTCAGAATTTACGATTCTCTAAATTAGACTTCACTTGGGGGGCGGACTTGCGTGAACAACTTCCGAAACGAGGGCGGCGGCCGGCGGGGACCGAGGCCGTGCATATGAGGTTTCCATCGACCGTGCTGGACGCCGTGGACGAATATCGCCGCAACAAGCAGAGCGACGCCAGCCGGCAGGAAGCCATCCGGGAGTTGCTGCACGACCATCTGGTCCATGCGGGCTATCTGCCGGCAGAGTAGGTGGCGATTGCGGGCATGCCCGGTCGGCGACCAGCGCTGCCTGCATTTCCGCACCGTCACGGCATGTCCTCTTTGCGACAGAAACTTTCCTCTTGACGCCCGAACGCTAAACGCATATCGCCGTCCGTGGGCCACCCCTCCCCAACGAGGGGCCAACTATCTGGAAGGATAGAACCACGATGACGATCGTCGCCAAACCCGGACTCCGTCCGGCAAACCCCAATTTCTCCTCAGGTCCCTGCGCAAAACGTCCCGGCTGGTCGCTCCAGGCCCTCGCTGACGCGCCGCTCGGCCGCTCGCACCGTGCCAAGATCGGCAAGACCAAGCTCGAGCAGGCCATCGCGCTGACCCGCGAAGTTCTCCAGGTCCCATCGGACTACCGCATCGGCATCGTTCCGGCTTCCGACACCGGCGCCGTCGAGATGGCGATGTGGTCGCTGCTTGGCGAACGTGGCATCGACATGGTCGCCTGGGAATCCTTCGGCGCCGGCTGGGTCACCGACGTTGTCAAGCAGCTCAAGATCGAAGACGTGCGCAAGTTCGAGGCGCCCTATGGCGAGCTACCCGATCTCGGCAAGGTCGATTTCGACCGCGACGTCGTCTTCACCTGGAACGGCACGACCTCGGGCGTGCGCGTCGCCAATGGCGACTTCGTCCCCGCCGACCGCAAGGGCCTGACCATCTGCGACGCCACATCGGCGGCGTTCGCCCAGAAGCTCGATTTCCGGAAGCTCGATGTCGTCACCTTCTCCTGGCAGAAGGTGCTCGGTGGCGAAGGCGCGCACGGCATGCTGATCCTCAGCCCGCGCGCCGTCGAGCGGCTCGAGAGCTACAAGCCGGCCTGGCCGCTGCCCAAGATCTTCCGCCTGACCTCGGGCGGCAAGCTGATCGAAGGCATCTTCAAGGGCGAGACCATCAACACCCCGTCGATGCTCTGCGTTGAGGATTATCTCGACGCGCTGAACTGGGCCAAGGGCCTGGGCGGCCTCGATGCCCTGCTTGCCCGCGCCGACGCCAACTTCGCCGCCATCGACGCGTTCGTCGAAAAGTCCGGCTGGCTCGCCAACCTGGCCGTCGTTGCGGAGACGCGCTCCAACACCTCGGTCTGCCTGTCGATCGTCGACCCTGAGGTCGCCGCTCTCGACAAGGACGGTCAGGCGGCCTTCGCCAAGGGCATGGTCTCGGCGCTGGAAAAGGAAGGCGTCGCCTTCGACATCGGCGCCTATCGCGACGCGCCTCCCGGCCTGCGCATTTGGGCCGGCGCCACCGTCGAGACGTCCGATCTGGTGGCGCTGATGCCCTGGCTCGACTGGGCCTTCGCCAACCAGAAGGCAGCGCTCAAGGCTGCGGCCTGACGCCCTTGCCCTCCCCCGCGCGGGGGAGGTCGATCCGCACGGCGGATTGGGATTGGGGGCGCATCAGACGTTGCTCCCATCCCCGCGTTCAACCCATTCCCCCACCCGGTCGCTTCGCGACCGACCTCCCCACAAGGGGGAGGCAGACCAATCGCAAAGGGATTAAGACCCATGCCTCGCGTTCTCGTTTCCGACAAACTCTCCACCACCGCCGTCCAGATTTTCAAGGATCGTGGCGTCGAGGTCGACTACCTGCCCGACCTCGGCAAGGACAAGGAAAAGCTGCTCGAAGTCATCGGCCAATATGACGGCCTGGCCATCCGCTCGGCGACCAAGGTCACCGAAAAGCTGATCGCTGCGGCGACCAATCTCAAGGTCATCGGCCGCGCCGGCATAGGCGTCGACAATGTCGATATTCCTGCCGCCTCGCGGCGCGGTATCATCGTCATGAACACGCCCTTCGGCAATTCGATCACCACCGCCGAACACGCCATCGCGCTGATGTTCGCGGTCGCCCGCCAGTTGCCCGAGGCCAATGCCTCGACCCATGCCGGCAAGTGGGAGAAGAACCGCTTCATGGGCGTCGAGATCACCGGCAAGACGCTCGGCCTGATCGGCTGCGGCAACATCGGCTCGATCGTCGCCACGCGCGCCGTCGGCCTCAAGATGCATGTCGTTGCCTTCGATCCGTTCCTGTCCGAGCATCGCGCCGAAGAACTCGGCGTCGAAAAGGTCGAGCTCGACGAGCTGTTCGCCCGCGCCGACTTCATCACGCTGCATACGCCACTGACCGACAAGACGCGCAACATCATCAACGCCGAGTCCATCGCCAAGATGAAGACGGGCGTGCGCATCATCAACTGCGCCCGCGGCGGCCTGATCGTCGAGAAGGACCTGATCGCCGGCCTGAAAAGCGGCAAGGTGGCAGGCGCCGGCATCGACGTGTTCGAGGTGGAACCGGCTGAGCAAAACGAACTGTTCGGCATGGACAACGTCGTCTGCACCCCGCATCTCGGCGCCTCGACCTCGGAAGCGCAGGAGAACGTCGCCTTGCAGGTGGCCGAGCAGATGGCCGACTATCTGGTCAAGGGTGCTGTTTCCAACGCCATCAACATGCCGTCCATCACCGCTGAGGAAGCGCCGCGGCTCAAGCCCTTCGTCAAGCTCGCCGAAGTGCTCGGCGCCTTTGTCGGCCAGGTGACGGAAGACCCGATCACCGAGGTCGAGATCCTGTTCGACGGCCAGACCGCACAGATGAACACCAAGGCGCTGATCAGTGCTGCGCTCGCCGGCCTGATCCGGCCGCAGGTCTCCGACGTCAACATGGTGTCGGCGCCGATCATGGTGAAGGAGCGCGGCATCATCGTCGCCGAGGTCAAGCGCGACAAGTCGGGCGTATTCGACGGCTACATCAAGCTGAGCGTGAAGACCGAGCATATGACGCGCTCGATCGCCGGCACGTGCTTCTCCGACGGCAAGCCGCGTTTCATCCAGATCAAGGGCATCAATCTCGATGCCGAGGTCGGCCAACACATGCTCTATACCACCAACGCCGACGCGCCTGGTATCATCGGCCTGCTCGGCACCGTGTGCGGCGAGAGCGGCGTCAACATCGCCAACTTCCAGCTCGGCCGCGACCGGCCGGGTGGAAATGCGATCGCCTTGCTCTATCTCGACGCACCGTTCCCCGAAGACGTGCTCGCCAAGGTGCGCGACCACAAGTCGATCGACTCGGCCAAGCGCCTGCAGTTCGACGTCAACGGGATCTGACAAGGCCTCCCAAGGCACCAAAGGGCGCGGGCCGATCCCCGCGCCTTTTTCTTTTCAGGCATCGGAGCTGTGTTTTTCGGCAGCCAAAAGCTCCTCGGCGCTCGCCATTTTCCGCCCGGAGTGCTCGGCAAGCCAGATGCCGCCAAGCACCAGCACGATGGCGACTGCGTGGTAGAGCTGGAAGTCCTCGCCGATGATCATCACCGACAACAACGTGCCGAAGATCGGCACCATGTTGATGAACAGGCCCGCACGATTGGCGCCGATGAGTTCGACACCCCTGATGTAGAAGATCTGCGCCAGGATCGAGGGAAACAGCACCATGTAGGCGGTGATCGCCCAGCCCGTCGCATCGGGCGCGATGGCCCTGCCAGTGCCGATTTCCCAGGCGACGAACGGAAGCGAGGTGACGACGGCGGCCGATGTCATGACGATCATCAGGCTCAGCCAGTGGATGTCCGGCTTGAAGCGCAGCGCAACTGTGTAGGCGCTGTAGACAAGGACGGCGATGAGCATCAGCGCATCGCCGAAATTCATGTCGAGCGCGAGCAAGCTCCTGAGATCGCCATGGCTGGCGGTCAGCGCGATGCCTGTCAGCGACAACAGGAAGCCCAGAATCTGGCCCCAGCTGACCCGCATGCGAAACAGGATGAAGTTAGCGGCAAAGATGACCATGGGCATGCCCGCCTGCTCGATGCTGGCATTGATGGCCGAGGTGAAATTGAGCGCGGAGTAGAGGGCGGCATTGAAGGCGGTGAAGCCTAACCCGCCCAAGGCGACAAGCAGCCAGAGTTGCCTGCGCGCCACCGCCCAGTCCACCCGGAGCCTGGACCAGCCGACGGCGCCGAGAAATGCGGCGGCGAACGCCCAGCGCAACGAGGTCAAAAGCATCGGCGAGGCGTGGCCCACGGCAAGCTTGCCCGCCACCGCATTGCCACCCCAGAACAGGGTGGTCGCCAACAGCAGGACATAGGCGTTTCGATGCATGCGGCCGGACTTTCGCTGGCGAGGGGCACCATGCCGACCTAGGTGCTGTCTGTCGGCATGTAAATGCGCCCAAAGGCTGAATTTGTTGTGCCTGAGGCGGCAAAGAAAGGTCGCACATCCAATTGCTTGGCGTTATAGAGGCCTGTCATTTTGCACTGTTCGCGGCCTCAGCCGCGATGTCGGAAGGAAAATATTATGGCCAATGTGGTGGTCGTCGGTTCCCAGTGGGGCGACGAAGGCAAGGGCAAGATCGTCGACTGGCTGTCGGAGCGCGCCGATGTGGTGGTGCGTTTCCAGGGCGGGCATAATGCCGGCCATACGCTGGTGGTCGATGGTGTGGTCTACAAGCTGTCGCTGCTGCCATCCGGCGTCGTGCGCGAGGGCAAGCTGTCGATCATCGGCAATGGCGTGGTCTTCGACCCGCATGCCTTTGTCGCCGAGATCGAGAAAATCCGCGCCCAGGGCGTCGAGATCGGCCCCGATCGCCTGAAAATAGCCGAAAACACCGCGCTTATCCTGTCGCTGCATCGTGAGCTGGATGGCTTCCGCGAGGACGCCGCCTCCAATTCCGGAACGAAGATTGGCACGACCCGTCGCGGCATCGGCCCCGCCTACGAAGACAAGGTGGGCCGCCGTGCCGTCAGGGTGATGGACTTGGCGGATTTGGAAACGCTCCCCCAGAAGGTCGACCGTTTGCTGACGCACCACAATGCCATGCGCCGCGGGCTTGGCCATCCCGAGGTGACGCACGACGTCATCATGGCCGAGCTGACCTCGATCGCCGACAAGATCCTGCCCTACATGGACCGCGTCTGGAAGGTGCTCGACGACAAGCGTCGCGCCGGCGAACGCATCCTGTTCGAGGGCGCCCAGGGCACCCTGCTCGACATCGACCACGGCACCTATCCGTTCGTGACCTCGTCGAACACAGTCGCCGGCCAGGCGGCAGCGGGTTCCGGCATGGGCCCGGGCTCGATCCACTACGTGCTCGGCATCACCAAGGCCTACACCACCCGCGTCGGCGAGGGCCCCTTCCCGACCGAGCAACAGAACGAAGTCGGCGAATTCCTCGGCACCCGCGGCCACGAATTCGGCGTCGTCACCGGCCGCAAGCGCCGCTGCGGCTGGTTCGATGCCGTGCTGGTGCGCCAGGCGGTTGCCGTCAACGGCATCAAGGGCATCGCCTTGACCAAGCTCGACGTGCTCGACGGTCTCGACGAGATCAAGGTCTGCACCGGCTATATGCTCGACGGCGAACTGATCGACTACCTGCCGGCGAGCCAGGGCGCCCAGGCGCGTGTCGAGCCGGTCTACGAGACGCTGGAAGGCTGGAAGGGCACCACCGCGGGCGCCCGCAGCTGGAACGACCTGCCGGCCCAGGCGGTAAAGTATGTGCGCTACATCGAGGAGCTGATCGGCGCCCCGGTGGCCATGCTTTCCACCAGCCCGGAGCGGGATGACACGATACTTGTGACCGATCCGTTTGAAGACTAGTTTTGGCAACTTTCCGGCGGCTGATTTGCCGCCGGAATCGCCGCGGCCCAGAAGAAGAGATAGGTCGACGAGAGAATGGCAGACTTCGTAGCGGTTCTGAAAAAGACGCTGGATGGCATGGGCGACACCACGCCGGCGATGCGCGCGCGGGTGTATGACAAGGCCCGCAGCACCATCGCGGCCAAGCTCGCCGCGCTCAACCCGCAGCCGCCCGCAGCCGTTGCCGAACGCCAGACCAAGTCGCTCGAGGACGCGATCGCGATCGTCGAGGCGGAATTCCATCCGCCCGTTGTGGAAGACGATCCGCTGGCCGAGCTGGAAAACGTCTTTACCTCGATCGCTCGCAACAAGGATCAGCCGGCCTATACCAGGGCAGCACCTGCACCGGAGCCACGCAGCCCGGTGACTCCGGTCGCGCCACCGCCTGCCGCAGACCCCATTCCGGCCTACACGCCGCAGCAGCGCGAGCCCCTGCCCGACTTCTCGGCAAGCGACGATGACGAGGCGCAGGACGGCGAAGGCGACAACAACTTCGGCGACGCCGCAGCCAACAATGGCGATCCATTCGCCAACACGCGGCAGAAGCCGCGCAAGCGCATCAGCGGCGGCCTGATCGCAGCGGCACTTGCCGTGGTGGTGGTCGGCGCCGGCGGCTATGCGCTGTGGTCCAACCGCGATGCATTTGTCGGCAGTGGCGGCGACACGGCGGCGGAAACGCCCCCGCCAACGAATGAAGCAGCCACTCCTCCGCCCGCCAATGGCGGCCAGGCAGCACAAGCGCCGGCAAGCGACGAGCCCGGCAAGTTCACCCAGCGCATGACCGCGGATGGCAAGGAGGTCGATCCTGGTCCGGCCAGCGGCAGCAACACCGTCGGCGAAGGCACCTCGGTTGCAGCACTGACCCAGCCGGCTCCGGCAACGCCACCGGCGACGCCCGAGACCGCGCCGGCAACCCCCGCCACGCCCGCGACACCCGCCGAGGGAACACCGGCGACGACAACGCCTGCGGCAGGCGAAAACGCACCCGTGGCCGTCGGCCAGAAGGCGATCTTCTACGAAGAGCGCACCAACGTCGCCCAAGGCTCGGCTGAGCCGGGTTCCGTCGTCTGGACGGTGGTACAGGAATCGCCCGGCGGCGACCTGCCGCCCGAGCCTGCCATCCGCGCCGAAGCGACAATCCCCGGCAAGGACATCCAGTTGCGCATGACCATCCGCCGTAACGCCGACAAGACGCTGCCGGCGAGCCATATCCTGGAAATGATCTTCCTGACGCCTCAGGGCTTTGACGGCGGCGGCATCGAGAACATCCTGCGCGTGGCGATGAAGAGCTCGGAACAGGACGCCGGCAATTCGCTGCTCGGCATTCCGGCCAAGATCGCCGACGGCTTCTTCCTCGTAGCGCTCAACGACACCAAGGCCGAGGTCGACGCCAATCTGAACCTCCTGCGTCGCCAGAGCTGGATCGACGTGCCGGTCGTCTACAAGTCGGGCCGCCGCGCGCTGTTCACGCTCGAAAAGGGCATCCCGGGCGACAAGGTGTTCGAAGACGCGATGAAGGCCTGGCAGGCCAAGGAAGCCGGCTGATCTGGAGCTTTCGCTGGCGCGGATGATCATCCTCCGCGTCAGTAGCCTTGGAACGGCGCGCCTGCAGGGCAACTATGACCGCCGCTTGCACGACGACCGAGACGTACCTTTCGGTCCTCGCGCGTCGTCTCACGCCAGAGATTCCAGCCGGCGGCTTAAAGTAGAAACCCCTGAAGTAAGATGTTAGGCTGAAGAACGCGTTCGGCCGCGTCCAGGCTGACGGATATGACCCAGCCGACGGAAAGCCGAACGCCTTCGGTATATCATGTGCGCTGCGACGACAGATCTTCCGCATCTCGGCGCTTCCGTCGCACTCACCGACGGCGGCCTCGAGACAACGTTGGTCTTCCTGGACGGGATGGACCTGCCGTGTTTCGCGGCGTTTCCCCTGTTGCTCGATGCGGCCGGCCGCGACAGGCTCGACGGCTATTTCAGGCGCTTTCTCGATATCGCCGAGCAACACGGGGTGAGCTTCGTGCTGGACACGCCGACATGGCGGGCCAATCCCGACTGGGGCGAGAAGCTGGGCTACTCCCGCACGGCACTTTCGGACATTAATCGTCGCGCCGTCGCACAGGCGAAAGCGCTGCGGGCGCCTTACGTTGCCCGCGGCATGACGGTGCCGGTCAACGGTGTGGTCGGCCCACGTGGCGACGGCTACCGTCCCGAGATGAAGATGACGCCGGTCGAGGCCTCGGACTATCATCGCGACCAGGTTGTCGCATTCCGCGACGCCGGAGCCGACATGATCAGCGCCGTGACCATGAACTACCCCGAGGAAGCGGTCGGCATCGCCTGTGCCGCCATGGAAGCGGGCCTGCCATCGGTGATTTCCTTTACGGTAGAGACTGACGGGCGATTGCCATCGGGCGAAAGCCTGGCGGAAGCGATCGAGATCGTCGATGACGAGACCGACGGCGCGCCCGCCTACTTCATGATCAACTGCGCCCATCCCAGCCATTTCCAGAGCGTGCTGGCGGAAGCCGGCAGCTGGGTCCAGCGCATTGGCGGCGTGCGGGCAAACGCATCGACAAAAAGCCACGCCGAACTCGATGCCGCAACAGAGCTCGACCCCGGCGATCCTGACGATCTCGCCCGCCGTTATCGCGCAATGCGGGACGGCTTCGGCCACATCAAGGTTCTTGGCGGCTGCTGCGGCACCGACCATCGCCATATCGCGGCGATCTGCGAAGCCTGTCTCTAGGCTGTGGCTAGCCTTCCAGTTCCTCGCGCAACATCTCGAGTTCCAGCCACTCCTCCTCAAGCGCGGTGAGCGTCGTGCGTTCCTTGTCGAGTGCGGCGATGGTCTTCTGGAAACCGTGCGGATCGCGCTCGTAGAAGGCTGGATCGGCGATCTGGTTTTCCAGCCGCGAGATCGAGGCGGTCACTGCCTCCATCTTCTTGGGCAGGCTATCGAGCGCGAACTTCTGCTTGAACGACAGCTTCTTGGACGCGGCCTTGGGCACTTCGGCTTCGCCGCGGCCGGCTGAGGCCTGGCCATTGGCTGCCTTGCGCGACTTGCGGTCGTCGAGCTTGGTGCCTCCGCGCTGGGCCAGCATGTCGGCGTAGCCGCCGGCATACTCGATCCAGCGGCCCTCGCCGTCGGGCGCAATGATGCTGGTGACGGTGCGGTCAAGGAAATCGCGGTCGTGACTGACCAGGATGACGGTGCCGGCGAAACCGGCGACCAGTTCCTGAAGCAGTTCCAGCGTCTCCATATCGAGATCGTTGGTCGGTTCGTCGAGCACCAGAAGGTTTGCCGGACGCGCCAGCACGCGCGCCAGGATCAGCCGGGCACGTTCGCCGCCGGAGAGTTCGCGCACCGGCGTCCGCGCCTGCTCGGGCTTGAACAGGAAGTCCTTCATGTAGGAGACGACGTGGCGCTGCTCGCCATTGATGACGAGGTTTTCGCCACGGCCATCGGTCAGGTAGCTCGACAGCGTCTCGTTCGGATCGACCGCCTCGCGCTTCTGGTCGAGGGTGGCGATCTCCAGATTGACGCCAAGCCGCACGCTGCCGGCATCGGGCTCCATCTCGCCAGTCAGCATCTTGAGCAAGGTCGTCTTGCCGGCGCCATTGGGACCGACGAGACCGACGCGATCACCGCGCTGGATGCGGGTCGAGAAACCCTTGACGACTGAAAGCTCGCCAAAGCTCTTGTCGATGTTCTTGGCCTCGATGATAAGCTTGCCGGATTCTGCCGCCTCGCTCGCAACCATGGTTGCCACGCCCTCGGCGCCGCGATGGCTGCGGAACGTCTGGCGCATCGTCTGCAGTTCGCCGAGACGGCGCATGTTGCGCTTGCGCCGCGCCGTCACGCCATAGCGCAGCCAATGCTCCTCGCGCACGATCTGACGGCCTAACTTGTGCTGCTCGCGCTCCTCTTCCTCCAGGATCTGGTCCCGCCATTCCTCGAAATGGGCAAAGCCGCGGTCGAGCCTGCGCGTCTGGCCGCGATCGAGCCAGACGGTGTTGCGGCTGACGCGCTCGAGGAAACGGCGGTCGTGCGAGATCAGGATCAGTGCCGAGGAGGTGCGGATCAGTTCCTCTTCCAGCCATTCGATGACCGAGAGGTCGAGATGGTTGGTCGGCTCGTCGAGCAGCAGGATGTCGGGCTCGGGCGCCATGACGCGGGCAAGTGCTGCGCGGCGCGCCTCGCCGCCCGACAGGTCGGCCGGAGACTCCTCGCCGGTCAGGCCGAGATGGTCGAGCAGATAGGTGGCGCGATGCGGATCGTCAGCAGGTCCGAGCCCGGCTTCGACATAGGCGCGGACAGAGGCGAAGCCTTCCATGTCGGGCATCTGCGGCAAGTAGCGGATGGTTGCCGTCGGCTGGCGGAACACCACGCCGTCCTGCGGCTCGATCATGCCCGCCGCGATCTTGAGCAACGTCGACTTGCCCGAGCCGTTGCGGCCGACAAGCGCGATCTTGTCGCCGGCAGCGGCCGTCAGTGCGGCGCCATCGAGCAGCGGCGTGCCGCCAAAGGTCAGACGGATGCCGTCGAGATTGAGAAGCGGAGGCGCCATGTTTCAGAAATCCGAGGCAGGAAAGGGATGAGCGAGGAGCAGGGCACGGCCGCTGCCGAGCGAAATCCGCAACGGACCCCGCACTTCATTGGAAAGGGTCAGCGACGAACCGAACGGCACGTCGACATTGTCGAGCGGCCACTTGGCGCCCTGTTCGGACAGCCCGGTCAGCTCGGAGAAGGCGAGCACCGAAAACAGCATGCCGTCTTCATAGTCGAAGCCAGCGCTGCCGGGCAGGAGCGGCAAAGCCTCCTGGCGCCCGCTGCTCAGCAGCACCTCGATGCCGGCTTCGGCAAGCCTGAGCGCCAGGGCGAAATGAAGGAAGGCGTGGTCGGCGCGGGCGCCGCCGAAGGCGCCGACAAGCACCAGCGAGGTCGCGCCGAGCCGAAGCGCGGCATCGATGGCCAGTTCACCGTCGGTCCTGTCCTTTTCGGCCGGAAAGGTCGCCCGCGGCAGGTCGGCAAAACGCGGGTCGAGATCTACCGGCACGGAATCGAAGTCGCCGAGCCACAGTTCCGGCATCAGCCCGAGCGTGGCGGCATGGCGGATACCGGCATCTGCCGCAATCACCCTGCTGCCCGCCACCTGGCGGTCGAGGCGCGGGGTGCGGAAAAGCTCGCCGCCGAGAAGTATGGTGAACCGGGTCATGGCATGCGCATTACCAGCCCGGCAGCCGAAACGGAAGGCCGCGGCGTGGTCGGTGGCCGGCAAACTACCGCTTGCGTGGCCTGATGCGCGAGCCTATTTGTTGAACCGCTCTAACGGGGTGCCGGTCGCGCAATTGCGTGCCGGCTGAGAGGCATAGGGAACCGTCCCGGCCAACCCGCTGAACCTGATCCGGTTTGTACCGGCGGAGGGATTAGATGCTTCGGACGCCCGGCGCTTCAAATTCCCTTTCAACACCAATGAAGGAGGCGCCGATGCGCTCGTTGATCCTGTCCATGACTTCCGCCCTGGCGCTGGCCACGGTTGCTTTCCCTGCCGCTGCCGAAGGCAAGCTTACCGTCTACACCTATGAAAGCTTCACCTCCGAGTGGGGCCCCGGCCCGCAGGTCAAGAAGGCCTTCGAAGCCGACTGCGCCTGCACTGTCGACTTCGTCTCGGTCGCCGATGGCGTAGCACTGCTCAACCGCGTCAAGCTCGAAGGTGCATCGACCAAGGCCGACATCGTGCTTGGCCTCGACACCAACCTGACAGCCGAAGCCAAGGCCACCGGCCTGTTTGCGCCGAATGGTGCCGCCGGCGCCGACGTCAAGGTTCCGGGTGACTGGAAGGACGACACCTTCGTTCCTTACGACTACGGCTACTTCGCCGTCGTCTATGACACCGAGACGCTGAAGAACCCGCCGAAAAGCCTGAAGGAACTTGTCGAGGGCAATCCGGAAGAAAAGATCGCGATCCAGGATCCGCGCACCTCGACGCCGGGCCTCGGCCTGCTGCTCTGGGTCAAGTCGGTCTATGGCGACAAGGCGCCGGAAGCCTGGGCCAAGCTTAAGGGCCGCGTGCTGACCGTCACCCCGGGCTGGAGCGAGGCCTATGGCCTGTTCACCAAGGGCGAGGCGCCGATGGTGCTGTCCTACACCACCTCGCCAGCCTACCACATGGTCGCCGAAAACACCGAGCGTTACCAGGCGGCGTCATTCGAGGAAGGCCACTACCTGCAGATCGAAGTCGCCGGCATCACCACGACCGGCGCCAAGAACCCGCTGGCCGAAAAGTTCATGGCCTTCATGACCAGCCCAGGCTTCCAGGACGCCGTACCCGAAACCAACTGGATGCTGCCCGCCGGCAAGACCGACAAGCCGCTCAACCCTGCCTTCGACAAGCTGGTGAAGCCGACCAAGACGCTGATCTTCAGCGCCGACGAGGTGGCTGCCAACCGCAAGGCCTGGGTCGACGAGTGGCTCGGCGTGATGAGCAAGTAAGGCTCTGTCGACCTGCCATGGTTGCGCTTGAACATCCCCTTCTGGCCTGCCGGCCATCTCCCCCGCAAGGGGGGAGATTGGTAGTGGAATGGCTCTCGCCAACCCCAGAGGTTGCCGGTGGTGCGTGGGCATCCAAGCCGCTGATCTCCCCCCTTGCGGGGGAGATGGCCGGCAGGCCAGAGGAGGGTGGGACAGAGCGCGACCCATCGCGGCTGCCGCACCTGCGCCTAGCCAATCGCGGCCCTGCATGTCGGTGAGCCGTACAGACCCCCGCATCGCCGCCGGCATCATCGCGCTGGCGGCCATCGGCATCCTGATCGGCGGCGCATTTGCCGGTCTTGGCATCGAGGCCGCACGCAATCCACAAGGTGCTGCCGACGCCTTCGATTCCTATCTCTTCCGCATTGCCCGTTTCACCCTGTGGCAGGCGCTGCTGTCGACCTTGCTGTCGGTTGTGCCGGCGATCTTCGTTGCCCGAGCGCTCGCACGGCATCCCGCCTTTCCCGGCCGCGCGCTGATCCTGCGCCTGTTTGCCGTTCCCCTCGCCTTGCCGGCGATCGTCGCAGCCCTTGGCATCCTGTCGCTCTACGGCCGCGCCGGCTATTTCGCTGAACCGTTGGCGGCGCTGACCGGCGGCACCTGGCCCGGCATCTATGGGCTGTCCGGCATTCTCGTTGCCCATGTCTTCTTCAACCTGCCACTGGCGACGCGGCTGATTCTGGAGGCGCTGCAGACGGTGCCGGCGGACCAGTGGCGGCTGGCGAGCCAGCTCGGCATGGGCGCACGGTCGAGCTTCCGCATGATCGAATGGCCGGCAATCCGAGCAGCCTTGCCCGGCATTGCGGGCCTCGTTTTCATGCTGTGCATCACCTCCTTCACCATCGTGCTGACGCTCGGCGGCGGCCCGGCCGCAACAACGCTTGAGGTTGCGATCTATCAGGCGTTGCGCTTCGACTTCGACCCCGCGCGCGCAGTCGCCCTGACCCTGCTGCAGATCGCGCTCACGGCAGTTGTGGTTCTGGCGCTGATGCGGCTCGGTGCCAACACGACCGGCGACGCCAACCTGCCGGTGGTCCAGCGCAACTACATCAAGGCAAAGACCGGCGAGAAGGCGCTCAACACCGCCATCATCGTTGTGGCGCTCGTCTTCGTCGGTGGGCCGATGCTGGCGACAATCGTCTCCGGGCTTGAGGCCAATCTCGGCCGCCTCGCCGGCGAAGCGGCGGTGCAGCGTGCGACACGTACCAGCATCGTGCTTGCGACGCTGTCGGCAACACTCGCAACCATGCTTGCGCTGTCCCTCGTCATGGCGCGCCGGGCACTGGCCGGCAGCAGGACAGGCGGCGAAAAGACATTGCTCGAACGCTTCACCGACACCGGCGCCGGCTTCGTATTGGTGGTGCCGCCGATCGTCATCGGTGCCGGCTGGTTCGTGCTGGTGCGGCAGTCGGTCGAGGTGTTTTCGCTGGCGCCATTCATGGTCGTCACCGTCAACGCCGTTATGGCCATGCCATTTGCCGTCCGCGCCGTCCGCCCTGCCTATGACGCGGCCAGCGAACGTCACGAAAGGCTGTGCGCCCAGCTCGGCATCTCAGGCTGGAACAGGCTGCGGTTGATCGACTGGCCGGTGCTCAAGCGCCCGCTTGCAACGGCATTCTCCTTTGCCATGGCGCTGTCGCTCGGCGATCTCGGTGTCATCGCGCTGTTCGGCAGCGACGCGGTGCAGACCTTGCCCTACCTTTTGCTCGCCCGCATGGGCAGCTACCGCACAGATGACGCGGCGGGACTTGCATTGATGCTCGGCCTGTTGTGCCTGGCGTTGACGATGCTCGCCGACCGCCTCGGTAGGGAGACTGCGAAATGACCTCGACCAGTGCCGCGGTACGCCTCGACCATGTGGTGTTCAGCTATAGCGACACCATGGTGCGCTTCGACGTGACCTTTGCACCGGGCGAGATCACCGCGATCATGGGACCGAGCGGCGCCGGCAAGTCGACATTGCTCAACCTCGTCGCCGGCTTTGAGACACCGCGCGAAGGCCGCGTGTTGATCGGCGACGACGACGTGACGATCGCACCGCCATCCGAGCGGCCAGTGTCGATGGTTTTCCAGGAAAACAACCTCTTTGCCCATCTCGACGTCGAGAAGAATGTCGGGCTCGGTCGCTCGCCTGCGCTGCGCCTGGACACTGCCGACAGGCGGGACGTGGCAACCGCACTGACACGCGTCGGCCTCGCCGGCATGGAGAAGCGCCTGCCCGGCGAACTGTCGGGCGGCGAACGCCAGCGCGTGGCGCTGGCGCGCGTCCTTGTCCGCGACCGGCCGATTCTCCTGCTGGATGAACCCTTTGCCTCGCTTGGACCAGCATTGCGCGAGGATATGCTGGATCTCGTGGCGAGCCTTCATGCAGAACGCGGCATGACCGTGCTTTTCGTGACACACCAGCCCGAAGATGCCCGAAAACTGGCCAAAAACATGGTTTTCGTCGAAGCTGGCACTGTCGCGGCGGCTGGAAAGACTGCGGATTTCTTCACCAATGCTGGACCTGAAGCGTTCAGACACTATATCGGCGGTGAACGGTGATGATGCGATCACGTCGGGTTGCCCGGAAGCGGACATAATTTACAGCCAAATCGCCACATTGGCGGTATCGGCCTTATTGTGTCGGCGAGTCGTCTGTGGCTACGTCCATCTGGTCGGGCCCGCTTCTGCTTTGCCTGCCGCCTAAAGACTTCGAAAGGACGCGAGCTCTGCCCACCTGCCGCGACATGTTGATCGAGACGAGAACGCCCCGCTATGCGCGCCTGATGGTTGCCGTCGCGCTGTCGGCGCTTGTCTCGGGTTGCCAGATACTCAACCCCTCCGATGTCCGCGAGTCAGGCTTCCAGCCGTCCAACAATCCTGTCACCGTCGACAACGTCACCCGCAACGACAAGCTCGCCGAGATCGCCAAGGCGCAGCATCCGCGCATTCTGGCGACCTATGGCGGCGAGTACTCGGATCCCAAGCTTGAGCGCATGGTCGCCAAGGTTGTCGGCAGCTTGACCACCGTGTCGAGCAACCCGAACCAGACCTACCGCATCACTATCCTGAACTCGCCCAACGTCAATGCCTTTGCGCTGCCCGGCGGCTATCTCTACGTGACGCGCGGCCTGCTGGCGCTGGCCAATGATTCGGCCGAGCTTGCCGCCGTCATCTCGCACGAGATGGGCCACGTCACTGCCAACCACGGCATCCAGCGTCAGCAGAAGGAAGCCGAGGAAGTGTTGGCGACCAAGGTCGTCACCGACGTGCTCGGCGAAAGCCCGACCGCCAAGGCAGCGCTGATCCGCGGCAAGCTCCGGCTCGCCCAGTTCTCGCGCAATCAGGAGCTGGAAGCCGACGGCATCGGCATCAAGATGAGCGGCCAGGCCGGCTACGATCCGTTTGCCGCAGGACGCTTCCTGCAGTCGATGGCCGCCTACTCCGACCTGCGCGCGGTCAGCGGCGCCACCGACGCCAGCCTCGACTTCCTGGCGAGCCACCCCAACGCGCCGCAGCGCATCGACCTTGCCCAGCGCCACGCCCGCCAGTTCGGCGCGCCCGGCATCGGCCGCCGCGATCGCGATTCCTTCCTCGCCGGCATCGACGGCCTGCTGTTCGGCGATACGCCCGACGAAGGTTATGTGCGCGGCACCACCTTCATGCACCCCAAGCTCGGCATCTCGTTTGCCGTGCCGCAAGGCTTTGTCATCGACAACACGGCAGCCGCCGTCACAGCGACCGGACCTGACAATACGGCTATCCGCTTCGATGGCGTGGCGATCGACGCCAAGCTGCCACTGACCGACTACGTCAAGAGCGGCTGGGTCGCAGGCCTCGACCCGTCGAGCGTGCGCGCCGATACGATCAACGGCAACGAGGCGGCCTTCGCCCGCGCCAGCGCCGAAGGCTGGCAGTTCGATATCGTCGTGATCCGCAATGGCGCGCAGGTCTATCGCCTGCTGACGGCCGCTCCGACGGCCAGCACCGCGCTGGACCAGATCGCCCGTTCGGTCAGCTCCAGCTTCCGGGTCATGACGGCAGCGGAGAAGGCTGGTCTGAAGCCGTTGCGCATCCGCGTCGTCACCGTCCAGCCCGGCCAGAACATGGGCTCGCTCGCCGCCAGCATGGTCGGCGTCGACCGCAAGCTCGACCTGTTCAGGGTTCTGAATGCGCTGGCGCCCGGCGCCTCGGTCTCCGCCGGCGACAAGGTCAAGATCGTCACCGACCGGTAGCGCATCGGCCCGGAAATCGGGACGTTCGGCAAGCACGATGCAGGTCCAAGAGATCAGCGCTCAGGCGACCTGGAACGCCGAGTTCTTCCGCTCCAGCGCTGATTTCAGCTTTTCCATGGCGCGGGTCTCGATCTGGCGAACCCGCTCCTTCGAGATGCCGAGCGAGGTGCCGAGCTCTTCCAGCGTGGCACCTTCCTCCGTCAGCCGACGTTCTTCGATGATCTGCAGTTCCCTCGCATTGAGCACGGTGAGCGCGTCATGCAGCCATCCCGAGCGGCGCTCGATGTCGATCGCCTCGCCGACCAGCTCGTCCGGCAAGGGATCGTCCGAGACCAGCAGATCCATCCGTTCGCCCGAATCGCCATCGTCGCTGAGCGGCGCATTGAGCGAGGTGTCGGGCACCGACAACCGCATGTCCATCAGCGCGACGTCGGCTTCCGACACGCCAAGGGCTACCGAAATCTCCTGATAGGCTGCGGTGCCGCCGAGCGGGTCGCCGCCCTGGGCGAGCCGGGCGCGCATGCGCCGCAGGTTGAAGAACAGCGACTTCTGCGCCGAACTCGTGCCGCCACGGACGATCGACCAGTTGCGCAGGATATAGTCCTGCATCGAGGCGCGAATCCACCAGGTCGCATAGGTCGAGAAGCGGACCTCACGCTCCGGGTCGAAGCGTGCCGCCGCTTCAAGCAGCCCGACATGGCCTTCCTGGATGAGGTCGCCCATCGGCAGCCCGTAGCGCCGGAACTTGACCGCCATGGCGATGACGAGGCGCATATGGGCGGTGGTGATGCGGTTGAGCGCATCCTGATCGTGCCGCTCTTTCCAGCGGATCGCCAGCTCGAGCTCTTCGCCGCGCTCCAGATAGGGCGCGCGCGACGCCGCCCTCAGCATCATCTGCTCGCCAGACAGGCCTGCCCGATCCATATACATCTTGCGCCCCTTGTCCTGAGAGCAGCCAGACGCGCACCGCAATTGCCGCGCTGCCCCGCAGCGCCATTAACGCGCCGTATCGTCGAATGTTCCGGGGCGGCTGGCGGCCTTCAGTTGCGTAGATTCGCATTCCAGTATTGCGTCGATTTTGAAATTTCATTCCTTATGTCGAGAGCTGGCTTCTGACAGATTGCCGCCAATCACAACTTTCCCGGCCAGCGAGCCGGGCACAAAATCGGGATCACACAAAATGAAGTGGTTTAAGTCGCTGGCCGTTGCCGCAACGATCCAGCTCGCAGCCGTCGCCGCCGGCCATGCCGGTGAAAATCTCAATGAGATCAAGGCAGCCGGCGTATTCAAGATCGGCACCGAGGGCACCTACGCGCCCTTTACCTATCACGACGCATCGGGAGCGCTCGTCGGCTTCGACGTCGAGATCGGCAAGGAAATCGCCAAGCGCCTCGGCGTCAAGGCAGAGTTTCTCGAAGGCAAGTGGGACGGCCTGATCGCCGGCATCGACGCCAAGCGCTATGACGCCGTCATCAACCAGGTCGGCATCACGGAGGCGCGCAAGGCCAAGTACGACTTCTCCGATCCCTACATCGCCTCGAAGGCAGTGCTGATCGTCAGCGGCAAGAATGAGGACATCAAGGGCTTCGCCGACCTCAAGGGCAAAAAGTCGGCCCAGTCGCTGACCAGCAATTTCGGCAAGATCGCCGAGGCCAATGGCGCCGAGCTCGTCGGCACCGATGGCTTCGACCAGTCGATCCAGCTGGTGCTGAACGGCCGCGCCGACGCCACCATCAACGACTCGCTATCGTTCCTCGACTTCAAGAAGCACAAGCCCGACGCCGACGTGAAGATCGTCGCCGAAGAGGCCAAGGCCGACTTCTCCGGCGTGATCGTGCGTAAGGGTGAGCCCGAGCTGGTCGAGGCGATCAACAAGGCGCTGGCGGAGATCAAGGCCGACGGCACCTACAAGAAGATTTCCGAGACCTATTTCGGCGCCGACGTCTCGCAGTAACAGCATTGCCCTTCAGGCGGCGCCCGGCGTGGCGGCCGCCTGTAAGGCGCTCATTTTCCACCTCTCATTTTTTCCCATGAACTTGCCCGGAAAATCTGCGATTTTCCGGGCTTGTTTGTTGTGGAGAGGGAGCATTCATCTTGCCACATTGGCTTCAATTGATGCTGGACTCGCTCGGCCCACTGTTGTGGGCCGCGCTCGTTTTCACAGCCCCGCTGACGCTTCTCTCTTTCGCCTTCGGCCTGACCGTGGGGCTGGGCGCAGCCCTTGCCCGCCTGTTCGGGCCTACCTGGCTTTCTGGCATCGTCCGCTTCTACGTCTGGATCATCCGCGGCACGCCACTTCTGGTGCAGCTGTTCCTGATCTTCTACGGCCTGCCCAGCATCGGCATCGTGCTCGACGCCTTTCCGGCGGCACTGATCGGCTTCACCCTCAATGTCGGCGCCTATTCCTCCGAGATCATTCGTGCCGCCATCAGCTCGGTGGCCAAGGGGCAGTGGGAAGCGGCTTACTCTATCGGCATGACATGGTCGCAGGCGATGCGTCGCACAGTCCTGCCGCAGGCGGCCCGCGTCGCCGTGCCACCGCTGTCCAACACCTTCATCTCGCTGGTCAAGGACACCTCGCTGGCTGCCGCCATCACCGTGCCGGAGATGTTCCAGGCAGCCCAGCGCATCGTCGCCACCACTTATGAACCGCTGATCCTCTATGTCGAGGCGGCCATACTCTATCTCGCAATGAGCTCGGTGCTGTCGTCGCTTCAGGTCAGGCTCGAGAAGCGGCTCAACCGTTACGGCGGCTTCCTGGAGGCACGGTCATGATCGGACTGTCCCACATCGTCAAACAATTCGGCGACAATGTCGTGCTCAAGGATGTTTCGGTCGAGATCCGCGAGGGCAGCGTCACCGCCCTCGTCGGGCCTTCCGGCGGCGGCAAGAGCACGCTGCTGCGCTGCATCAACCTGCTGGAAATTCCGACCTCCGGCACTGTGCGCATCGGCGACGACACGCTCGAATTCCGCCCCGGCCACCGCGTCGCCACCAAGGCAATCCAGCAGTTGCGCCGCCAGACAGGCATGGTGTTCCAGAACTTCCAGTTGTTTCCGCATCGCACGGCGATCGAGAACGTCATGGAAGGGCTGGTGACGGTGCTGAAATGGCCAGATTCGAAGGCACGCGAGCGGGCCATGACGCTGCTCGACAAGGTCGGCATGGCGCACAAGCTCGACGCCTGGCCCGCGACCTTATCCGGCGGTCAGCAGCAGCGCGTGGCCATCGCACGCGCGCTGGCGCCGTCGCCCAAGGTGCTGTTGTGCGATGAGCCGACCTCGGCACTCGACCCGGAACTCGCGCAGGAAGTGGTCGACGTGCTCGGCCAGCTGGCGCGCGAGGGCACGACGATGGTGATCGCCACGCACGATCTGCGCCTGGCGTCGAAGATTGCCCATGAGGTGCTGTTCCTGGAAGCGGGCTCGGTGGTTGAAAAGGGCCCTGCCAACGAGGTGTTCGGCAATCCCACGCACGAGCGCACCAAACGGTTCATCGCGACGATCACGCATCAGCACGACCACGGCAAGGGCGGCGAAGGCTAGATCTCGCTGCCGCCCCAGGCAGTGGTCAGAACGAGATTGCCACGGCCGGGCGGACATCGACCACGGCATCGCCGGCACCAAAACCGTCGAGCGTTTCGTTGTGGTGGGCGATGATGTCGACATGGGTGAGATGGGCCGAGTCGGCGGTCGTATGGCAGTCAGCGACGAGCGTGACGTCGTAACCGAGCGACACGGCCCGACGCACAGTCGTGTCGACGCAGAACTGGGTCATGCAGCCGCCGACGACAAGATGCGAGATACCAAGCTCCCCAAGGCGGGCGCCGAGCTCGGTCTCGTGAAACGAGTCCGAGCTCTTCTTGCGAACGAGAAGGTCACCGGCCCGCGGGGCCAGCTCCGGCCGGACTTCCCAACCTTCCGTGCCAACTGCCAGGCGGTGGCCCGCAGGGCCGTCATGCTGGATGACTATGACCGGCACGCCCGCAGAACGCGCTCTGTCCTGGAGATCACGCAGCCTGCCAATGGTATCGTCGAGCGCAGCCTCGAGCAGTGGCTGCCGCTCCGAGGTGCCTTTGCCCCTCTGGATCGCATTCTGCACGTCGATGACAAGAAGTGCGGTGCCCATATGCTGCCTCTCCTGTTGCGATGATTGGCGTCGGATACAGCAAAACCGGTCGGCTCAGTAGCGGCTTTCACGCCGAACTGCTCGGCCAGCAGGGCCACCTTCTGGCCTGTCCCGTCGGTCGCAGGGTCACGGCAACCGCGGTGACGGTCCAGAAGTGGCGGCATCTCATCCAGCCAGAGCCTCTAGGATATTTTCCAGAAGTGACTTTCAGCCGATTGGCCGCGCAACGCACCATTGTCTGCTGAGACGCGCTGCCTCTCGGCAGACAAACAAAAAAACCCGGCCAATGGCCGGGTTTTTCATAGCGGAACTTACAAGCCCTATCAGGCAGCTTCTTCCTGCTCGGCGTCGGCTTCTTCGTTGTCAGCCTTGGTGCCGCGCTTCGGACCCTTGTTGAGGTTGGTCTCGATGAGACGGACAGCCTCGGTCTCCGACAGGCGGTTGACCGCTGCCAGTTCGCGCGCCATGCGGTCGAGCGCTGCTTCATAGAGCTGGCGCTCGGAGTAGGACTGCTCCGGCTGGTTGTCGGCGCGATAGAGGTCGCGCACGACCTCGGCGATCGAGATCAGATCACCGGAATTGATCTTCGCATCATATTCCTGGGCGCGGCGCGACCACATGGTGCGCTTGACGCGGGCGCGGCCCTGCACGACCTTCAACGCACGCTCGACATAGTCGGTCTCCGACAGCTTGCGCATGCCGATGGACGTTGCCTTGGCGACCGGCACCTTGAGGCGCATCTTGTCTTTCTGGAAATCGATTACGAACAGCTCGAGCTTGTGTCCCGCCACTTCCTGCTCGTCGATCGATACGATCTGGCCGACGCCGTGCGCCGGGTAGACAATGTACTCGCCAGTCTTGAAACCGTGACGTGCTGCGGATTTCTTCTGCGGGATGGAAGTTGCCATACGCCCTGAACTCCTTCTTGTGACACCGGCCCGCCGAGGCCGGTTGATCGGGACGGTCGCAAAACGCGACCTTCTGCCGCACGACATTCGACCCCCAATCGGAAGAGCCTGGACCGGCAAACCGCAAAACGTTGCGACCGCCGGGCCCAGATTACTCTGGTCCGGATTAGGGTTGTCACCTTTCAGTGAATTAGGCTATGCGCCATAAATCGACGTTGTGTCATCGGCATGTTGGGCTAGCTCTAACACAAAAAGTCGGAAGAATCAAGATTTTGCTGCATACGCGAACAATCTGCCGCGTCAAGAGTCGACGGCGGCTCTCAATCCAACGATCTAGCGCCATTTAGGGCGCGCTACCCTCAGTTGCCTTCGCCAGGCTCGGCCGAAAAGAACTTCTCGAACTTGCCTTCGACGCCGTCAAATTCCTTGGCGTCTGCCGGCGGCTCCTTCTTTGCCGTGATATTCGGCCATTTTTCGGCATATTCGGTGTTGATCTGCAGCCATTTGTCGAGCCCCGACTCAGTGTCAGGCTTGATCGCGTCGGCCGGACATTCCGGTTCGCAGACGCCGCAGTCGATGCACTCGTCGGGATGAATGACGAGCATGTTCTCGCCTTCATAGAAGCAGTCGACCGGACAAACCTCGATGCAATCCATGTATTTGCATTTGATGCAGTTGTCGGTGACGACGTAGGTCATGAAGCAGGCTCCGGGACTTCCCGTAGTTTGTATCTTTCGGGTGAGGTATCCCCTTTGCGGGGTCGTTGCAAGGGCGGCCATTCCGCGCAGAAGCACGTTTGCGGAACGTAATTCTCAACTTCGTTGCCGCCGCTCCAGAGCCTTTGCGTCACTGGTCGCGCAGCCTGTCGGTGGCCCGCCGTTCTTTCTTGGTCGGACGGCCACTGCCAACCTCGCGCAGCGGCGGCCTGGCGTCGGGCGGCGCCTCATCCCTCGGCGTGGGTGCGGGAGAGATGTCGTCGTAGAGCTTGCGTGCTTCTTCGGCCGGCCCGCGACGCTCGCCAGCCAGCAGAATCTTGTAGACCAGGATACGACGATCGAGCGTAATCGTCAGCACGTCGCCTGCCTTGACGATGTCGGAGGCCTGGCTGAGCTTCTGGCCGTTGCACCTGACGCCGCCAGATTGCGCGAGCTTGGCGCCAAGCGAGCGCGACTTGACCGCGCGCGAGAAGAACAGCCACTTGTCGATGCGCTGTCTTCCCTCGCCGGCCAAGGCGCTTACTTCTTGAGCTGGTCGCGCAGCGCGGCGAGCTTGGCGAAGGGCGAATCCGGATCGATGCGCACCGGACGCTCCTCGCGTGGCTTGGGCTGGAAGGCGGGCTTGCCCTTGGGGCCGTTGCGGTCGCCGCCGTGCCTGTCGCCCTGCGGACGCTCATTGCGATTGCGGTGTTCGGGACGCCCACCCTCGCCCTGCGGCTTGCCGCCGGGCTTGCGGTCGAAACGCGGACGGCCGCCATCACGGCCTTCGCCACCCTCGCGCCCGCCACTGCGGTTGCCCTCGCCCTGGCCCTGACGGGCTGCGGGTGCGCCGGCGGCACGCTGCTCGCGCTGGCCGCCGCGTGGGCGATTGTCCTGGCGATGACGCGGGCGCTGCTCGAAGCGGCCCTGACGCCACAAAAGGATCGGCTTGGGTTCTTCGGCAGGCTCCGCGGCGGCAGTTGCCGGCTGGGCTTCGGCTGCAGCAGTCTCGACGGCCGCCGCTTCCGACAGCGTTTCGGCTACAGGTTCTGCGACGGCTTCCACTTCTGCGGCGGGTGCAGCAACTGCCTCGGGTTCGACGGCAGGCTCGGCCGCCACTTCGGCCACGACCTCAGCTGCAACCTCGGCAACAGCTTCCGGCGCCTGCTCGGCATCCGCTTCCTGCGCGTCTTGGGCAAATGCTTCCGTGGAAACCTCGGCGGCCTGGCCGGCAGCGGCAGCTGCCGCTGCGGCCTTGTCGGCCTGCGCCTTGGCCACGGCCTCGCGCGTGGCAGCGTCGATCGTCTCGAGCTTGTCCTTGACCTCGGCAGCCGGCTTCGGCTCGGCGCGATAGCCGAGGCCCTTGAGGATTTCTTCCATGTCGTCGCCGGTTGCGCCGAGGATCGACATCATCTGCGGCGTGACGATGAAGGCGCTGCCGTCATAGGCACCGTCAGGACGCGCACCGATGCCCTGCTTCCAGGCAAGCGCCGGGCGGATCAGATCGGCGAGACGTTCGAGAATGTCGACACGCACGGCGCGGCGGCCAAGATTGCGGAATCCGGCGAGCTTGTAGAAGGTCTTGTCGAAAGCCTGATCGATGACAACAGACGTACGGCCGGCGGCCAACGCATGGACGACATCGCCGAAGCCCGGCTTGTCCTTGCCGTCATTCTTGAGCGCCCAGAGCAGTGTCACCAGGCCGGACGGTGCCGGCTTGATCAGCGCCGGTACAAAGACGTGGTAGGCGCCGAAGCGGACGCCGAGACGGCGAAGTGCTGCGCGACCTTCCTGGTCGAGCGACTTCACCTCGTCGGCGATGTCGCGGCGATTGATCAGGCCGAAATTCTCGACCAACTGGAAAGCGATGCCACGACCAATGCCGGAAAGCTGTTCGCCGGCCTTGAGATCGACCAACGGCTTGAGCAGCGACTCAATCTGGAAATTGACGAAACGGTCGGCGCGCGCCGCGACCTTGTCACGGGCCGGGCCCGTCAGTTGCTCGTCGGCGAGCAGCACGACGCGCGGCTTGAGCGCGTCCTCGCCCTCGACCAGCGTGCCGATCGGCGCGCCGATCCAGCGCAGAACGCCGTCGGAGCCAAGCGCGATATCGCCATTGGGCGACGCCGAGAAACGCTCCGCGCGGGCGTCGAATTCTGTGGCGAGCGCCTTCTGCGCTGCCGTGCGCACGGCCTTGGCATCTTCTCCGCCAGCGCTCTGATCTGCGGTGAAACGGAACCCTTGCAGTTCGCCGACATGGTGGCCCTCGACGAGGACAGTTCCGGACGGGCTTATTTCGGCTTCAAGCATAGTGTTTTCTCTAAGGCGGCGCATGAGGACGGAAGTCCTGCGGTCTACAAAGCGTTTCGTCAACCGCTCATGCAGTGCATCCGACAATCTGTCTTCGATGTTTCGCGTTTTTTCTTGCCAGTGTGCCGGATCGGCAAGCCAGCCAGGGCGGTTTGAGACAAAAGTCCAGGTCCGGATCTGTGCGATCCGGTGGGAGAGCGTGTCGATGTCGCCTTCGGTGGAATCGGCGCGGCGCACCTGTTCGGCCATGTAGTTTTCGTCGACATGACCGTTGCGGGCGAGATCGTCATACATCGACGCAATGAGGTCGGCGTGCTGGGCAGGCGCAATCCTGCGATAGTCGGGCAGCGCGCAGGTCTCCCACAAAAGGGCGACACGTTCGCGACCGGTGGCGAGCGAGCGGATGTTTTCGTCACGCGACAGGTGTTCGAGCGCCTGGGCGTCGACCGCAGGCAGCGCCCGCGTCAGGCCCTCGACGGGCGCCACCGTGTCGATCGAGCGCTTGAGCGTGTCGAGGCTTGTGAAGTCGAACGAAGCGGTGCGCCACTGCAGCACCTTCACCGGCTCGAAATCGTGCCCTTCGATCTTCTCGATCAGCTCCTCGTCGAACGGATCGACCTGGCCGGTAACGCCAAAGGTGCCGTCGCGAAGATGACGGCCGGCACGGCCGGCGATCTGGCCAAGCTCGGCGGCGGTCAGCTGGCGATATTGGTAGCCGTCGAACTTGCGGTTCTGGGCAAAGGCAACATGGTCGACATCGAGATTGAGGCCCATGCCGATGGCATCTGTGGCAATCAGGTAGTCGACGTCGCCGGACTGGTAGAGTTCGACCTGGGCGTTGCGGGTGCGTGGGCTGAGCGCGCCGAGCACGACGGCAGCGCCGCCCTGCTGACGGCGGATGAGCTCGGCGATGCCATAGACCTCATCCGCCGAAAAGGCGACGATGGCCGAGCGGCGCGGCAGGCGCGTCAGCTTCTTGGAGCCGGCATAGGCAAGATGCGACAGGCGCGGCCGGGTGACCACCGACACGCCCTTCAAAAGCTTCTGCAGGATGCCGTGCATGGTGGCAGCACCCAGCAGCAGCGTTTCGTGCCTGCCCCGCAGGTGCAGGATGCGGTCGGTGAAGATATGGCCGCGCTCGAGATCGCCGGCGAGCTGTACCTCGTCGATGGCGACGAAGGCGGCATCGGTCTGACGCGGCATCGCCTCGACGGTGCAGACGGAATACTTGGCACCGGCCGGCAGGATCTTCTCCTCGCCGGTCACCAGCGCAACCTTATGGGCACCAACCTTCTCGCAGAGCCGGCCATAGACCTCGCGGGCAAGCAGCCTGAGCGGCAGGCCGATGATGCCGCTTTCATGCGCGACCATGCGCTCGATGGCGAGATGCGTCTTGCCGGTGTTGGTCGGCCCGAGGACCGCTGTCACATCGCGACCCGACAGGATCAGGGGGTCATTCTGCTTGGAGTGAACATTCATTCTAAGGAACCGCCCTCGGCGCCGGGCCCACCCGGCGTTGCGCCGCTTTCACGACGACTGGACACATAGGGATTTGCGAGACGAAGCGAAAGCGGAATGTTCCAGATTTAAGAGTTGGAACGAGTCTGGAACGAATCAGCGACGAATCACTGACTCCGGCAGATTCAGGTTTTGTTCACCCCAACATATAGATTTCGTGCTGGCAAGTCGCACCACATGCAGATTCTCTAAAGTGGCCCGTTTCATGCTTTGGCCCACTGCTGTTAACCTTTGCCGGCCAAGCGCCCGAACGCTCTGGCAAACCCGACGCAAAATAATGATTTTGTTGATGTTTCCTATCTCCGGGTTAACGCTGGAATCGTCGATGAGCGGCATTTCGTTAAGATTTGAACCAAATGCGGAACGAACAGGCGACGAATCACTGATAGGACAAGTTTCCTGATTTGTTCACCGCTAGATGTTGTGTCTTCCCCAACGACTCCACCGATTATCCACCGTGGAGTCACAGGCTTGTCCACAACAGGCTCCCGGGCGCGTTAATCTTTGCGTGCCAAAGCGGCACACCGCTGGTTCGACGAAAATATCTGTGATTGCATTACGTTAAGGGAACCACACCCGTTGAATGCGACAGCGAGGCATGTCTCCATCCGCATGTTGAGTCTGCGCGGCGGGGATTGCCCAGGCGGGGCCTCCGGAAAATGCGGCGCACCACGCAGGCGCACGACATCTGGAGGGAAGATCATGAGCAAACGTCTATTCGCCGAGTTCCTCGGCACATTCTGGCTTGTCTTTGGTGGTTGCGGCAGTGCGGTGCTTGCGGCTGCGTTTCCCGAACTCGGCATCGGCTTTGCCGGCGTAGCCCTGGCATTCGGCCTGACCGTGCTGACCATGGCCTATGCCGTCGGCGGCATCTCGGGCGGCCACTTCAACCCCGCAGTCTCTGTCGGCCTGATGATGGCCGGTCGCTTCGATGCCAAGAACCTTGTGCCTTATGTCATCGCCCAGCTTGTCGGCGCCATCGTCGCCTCGACGGTGCTCTACCTCATCGTCAGCGGTAAGGCCGACTTTGCCGGTATCGGCGGCTTCGCGACCAACGGCTATGGCGACGCTTCACCCGGCAAATATGGCCTGACCTCGGCATTGATCATCGAGGTCGTTTTGACCTTCATGTTCCTGATGATCATCCTGGGCTCGACCCATGGACGCGTGCCGGCCGGCTTCGCACCGATCGCCATCGGCCTTGCGCTGACGCTTATCCACCTGATCTCGATTCCGGTCACCAACACCTCGGTCAACCCGGCCCGCTCGACCGGACCGGCGCTGTTCGTCGGCGGCATCGCCCTGCAGCAGTTGTGGTTGTTCTGGGTAGCCCCGATCGTCGGCGCGGCGATCGCCGGCATCGTTCACAAGGCGATGTTCGAAAAGGACTGAGCCTCACCGGCCAGACGCGAAAACGGCGCCTTGCGGCGCCGTTTTCTTGTTTCGGGGCAGCAAGCCCGACGGTCAGACGAAATATTGTCCGCCGTTTGCGGACAGGGTCGCGCCCGTGATGAAGCCCGATTGTTCCGATGCCAGGAACACCACGCAGCGCGCGATCTCTTCAGGCTCGCCGAGCCTGCTGACCGGGATCTGGGCGATGATCGATTCCCGCACCTTTTCCGGAACCGCCATCACCATCTCGGTGGCAATGTAGCCGGGACAGATGACATTGACGGTGATGCCGGCGCGGGCGCCTTCCTGGGCCAGCGCCTTGGTGAAGCCGATGTCGCCTGCCTTGGAGGCCGAATAATTGGCCTGGCCGGCCTGGCCCTTCTGGCCGTTGATAGAGGAGATGGTGATGACGCGGCCGAACTTGCGGTCACGCATGCCGCTCCACAGCGGATGGGTCATGTTGAAGGCACCGTTCAGGTTGGTGTCGATGACTTCCTTCCACTGCTCGCGCGTCATCTTGTGGAACATCGAGTCGCGCGTGATGCCGGCGTTGTTGACCAGCACCGAGACGGGGCCGAGGTCAGCCTCGACCTGCTTGATGCCGGCCTCGCAGGCGTCGTAGTCGGCGACCGACCATTTGTAGACCGGAATGCCCGTCTCGGCCTTGAACTTCTGCGCAGCTTCGTCATTGCCGGCGTAGTTGGCCGCAACCGAGTAGCCCGCCTCCTTCAGCGCGATCGAAATAGCAGCACCGATGCCGCGCGATCCTCCGGTAACCAGTGCAACCTTGCTCATGCGTTTCCCCTTTTCTGCTGCTTGATGGACTGCCCTTGCGACAGGCTTTTCCCTTGCGAGAGGCTTTTAGAGACAAAAAGGGCGGCACATCGGCCGCCCTTTTGTTTTCGATTTACATCGCCTCGACACACATCGCGACGCCCATGCCGCCGCCGATGCACAGGGTCGCCAGACCCTTTTTCGCACTGCGCCGGCGCATTTCGTAGACCAGCGTGTTGAAGACGCGGGCGCCGGACGCGCCCACCGGATGGCCGATGGCAATGGCGCCGCCATTGACGTTGACGATCGCCGGATCCCAGCCCATGTCCTTGTTGACCGCGCAGGCCTGTGCGGCGAAAGCCTCGTTGGCTTCGACCAGGTCGAGATCGCCGACCGACCAGCCGGCCTTTTCCAGCGCCTTGCGCGACGCCGGGATCGGGCCGGTGCCCATGATCTGCGGGTCGACGCCGGCTGTCGCCCAGGAAACGATGCGGACCAGCGGGGTGAGGCCGCGGCGTACAGCCTCGGCTTCGGTCATCAGCACGACAGCGGCAGCGCCGTCATTAATGCCGGAGGCATTGCCGGCGGTGACGGAACCTTCCTTGTCGAAGGCAGGCCGCAGCTTGGCAAGCGAATCGAGGGTCGCACCGTGGCGGATGTATTCGTCCTGGTCGACGATGGTGTCGCCCTTCTTGCCCTTGATGGTGACCGGAACGATCTCGTCCTTGAAGCGGCCTGCAACCTGCGCGGCTTCGGCCTTGTTCTGCGAGGCGACGGCGAACTGGTCCTGCTCGTCGCGGGTCAGCTGCCACTGGCGCGCGACGTTCTCGGCGGTGTTGCCCATGTGGTAGCCGTAGAAGGCGTCGGTCAGGCCGTCCTTGATCATCGTGTCGATCATCTTGAAGTCGCCCATCTTCACGCCGCCACGCAGGTGCTGGCAGTGCGGCGCCATCGACATCGATTCCTGGCCGCCGGCGACGATGATCTTGGCGTCGCCGGTAGCAATCTGCTGCATGCCGATGGCAATGGTGCGCAGGCCCGAGCCGCACAGCTGGTTGAGGCCCCAGGCGGTCGCCTCCTGCGGCACACCCGCCGCCATGGCCGCCTGGCGGGCCGGGTTCTGGCCGGCGCCGGCGGCAAGGATCTGGCCGAGGATGACTTCGTCGACTTCCCTGGGGTCGACACCGGCGCGTGCCAGCGCCTCGCGGACCGCGACTGCACCGAGTTCATGGGCCGGGGTGTTGGCGAAGGCACCGTTGAACGAGCCGACCGGCGTTCGAGCGGCGCTGGCGACGACGATGGAGGACGAGGCGGACATGTTTCTCTCCAGACTTCGTTTGACGAATGGTTCTGGCGCCTCGAGACATTGGCGCTCATGACTTTTCTTGCCCGTTCCAGGACCCGAGTCAAACCGGAAAATCAACGGATCGCCGATGCTGCGGCCGCACTGCAGCAATGCTGCGCAGCATTTTTTTTGCCGGCGTTGCCTCGCCTTGCCTTCTCGCAGTGCACAAACCACTTGGATTTGCGATTGCTTTGCGCTTATCCTCGTGGCCGGCGAAATGTTACCGGCTGCTTACACGGCATTCCGGTCTTCCGGGGGAGGATGCTGATGGTTGCCAAAGACACGCCAATCGTAATCAAGAAATACGCCAACCGCCGCCTCTACAACACCGGCACGAGTACTTACGTCACGCTCGAGGACCTGGCCGAAATGGTCAAGAAAGGCGAGGAATTTACCGTGCAGGACGCCAAGACCGGCGAGGATATCACGCACCCGGTTTTGACCCAGATCATCTTCGAACTGGAGAACAAGGACGGCCAGAACATGCTGCCGATCCCGTTCCTCAGGCAGCTGATCTCCTATTACGGCGACCAGATGCAGATGGTCGTGCCGAGCTTCCTCGAACAGTCCATGCTCGCCTTCTCGAAGGAACAGGAACGCTTCCGCGAACAGATGAAGGCGACCTTCGGCAAGGCGCCGATGGACATGATGAAGGGGACCGCGCCGATGAAGGCGCTGGAAGAGCAGACGCGCCGCAACATGGAGCTGTTCCAGAACGCGATGCGCATGTTCACCCCGTTTCCGATGCCCGGCACCGCAGCGCCCGCAGAGCCGGCGAAGAAAGAAACGCCCGAGAAGCCGGACGAGCTCAAGGAACTCAAGGACCAGCTCGCCGCCATGCAGCGCAAGATCGATTCGATGGGGTGAACACCCGGTCCGCCTTGGCGGATTGAAACGTCCGGTGGACGTTTCAAAGGGTGCGAACGCCGGGAAGCTGCCGGAGGCAGCGGGGCCCCGGCAGGGAACTGCGGCACTTAAGGCCGACGGAAAGCCAACTGCTTGGCTTTCCGAGCGTCGAACGCCCGGAGCGACAGCGAAGGGCCGGAGAGACTTGAAGCTTGAGCTCTTCCTTGAACCACCGGCAAGCCAACGCAGCACGCCCCCGCCCCTACCCTTTAGGACGAGAGATTTTCAACCTGACGCAGGGTTTTGCCGGGCGTCGGGAGGGTGTTTGCTAGACGCCCATCGATTTTATCAGGAGGACTGCACATGACCGAACTGACGCTGGCCAAGGCCAACGCCATCATCGACACCGCTTTCGGCCTTGCCGCCGAGCAGAAGTTCAAGCCCCTGGGCGTCGCCGTGCTCGACGCCGGCGGCCACCTCCTGGCCTTCCAGCGCCAGGACGGCTCGCCCTTCATCCGCGCCGAAGTGGCGTCGGGCAAGGCCTATGGCGCGCTTGCCGTCGGCTCGAGCTCGCGCGCACTCGGCGTTGCCGCCGTCGAGCGTCCGCATTTCTTCCAGGGGCTTTCGGCGGTGTCGGGCGGAAAGATCGTACCGGTGCCGGGCGGCGTGTTGATCCGCAACAAGAATGGCGACGTGCTCGGCGCGGTCGGCATTTCGGGCGACACGTCGGACAATGACGAACTGGCGGCCATGGCCGGCATCGAATCGGCCGGCTTCGTCGCCAAGGTCTGACCTATCAAGCGCGCTCCTCGAGGAGCGCGCTTCTACTCGCGCCCAAACGTGACGTCCCGGTTGGCCGAACGGATCGATACCGAGAAGCCAGCCAGCACGTCGAGCAGCGAAATCACCATCAATATGAAGAAGACCGAGCTGGTGGCGCCGCGCACCAGCAGGAATTCGACCAGGAACGCGACAAAGACGAAGGTCGAAAGCAAGTGATCGACGACAGAGGCGCTGCCCGTGCGGGTCGCCTTGACGATCTCGACGAAGAAAAGCAGCAGCGCCACCACGATCAGCAGGTCGCCGAGGGTAAGCGCAAAACTGCCGCCCGACATCATCCCCAACGTGAGGATCTCGGTTGCCCACGGATTGCCGTCGGGGCCGCTGCCGAACAAGCCGGCCACGCCGATGTTGTAGAGGACGAAGGGTATGATCAGAAGGGGAATGCCCGCGAGCATGGACCGGTCTCCGCTTTGCGCTGGCACCTTCTAGAATCCCCGGACGGCCGGGCGTCAAGGAAATTCAGCACCATCATCCGGACATGCAAAAAGAAAGGACCGGCAAGGCCGGTCCTTTCCCAATTTGCTCGCTCGGGTAAAGCCGCTTGGCTTTCCCTCGGGAAAAGCTGCTTAGCTTTCCTTCGGCGTCAGAACCTGGCGACCGCGATACATGCCGGTCTTGAGGTCGATGTGGTGCGGGCGGCGCATTTCGCCGGAATTCTTGTCCTCGACATAGGTCGGGGCCTTCAGCGCGTCGGCCGAGCGGCGCATGCCGCGCTTGGACGGGGAGGTTTTTCGTTTTGGAACAGCCATGGATATACTCCACCAATCGGTCAAATGACCCTGTCCGCCCTCGTGAAAGGGCCGCGCATGGGCCGGAAACTGAGAAAGTTGGCGAGCCTATACACGGCGAACGCAGGCTTGACCAGCCCGAAGCGACTCTTTTTTCAGCCGACAGCCGTCTATCTAGTTCAGGCACTGTACATAGGCGCCTGCCTTGGTGGCGCGGCGCTCGATGACCGATGCGAGCCGCCTCAGCCCGGGTCCAGGCTTGGCTGGATTGCGTGCCGCCGGATTGGGCAAGGTTACCGCCAGAAGCGCTGCCTGGCGCCGCGACAGCTGGCTGGCCGGCTTGCCGAAATAATGCTGCGACGCCGCCTCGACGCCGTAGATGTTGGGGCCCCACTCGGCGATATTGAGATAGATCTCCATGATCCGCCGCTTGGGCATCAGCGCATCGAAATAGATCGCCAGCGGCAGTTCCAGAGCCTTCCGCAGGAACGAGCGGCCATTCCAGAGATAAAGATTCTTCACCGTCTGCATCGGGATGGTCGAAGCACCACGAGTCGATTCCCCGTCGAGCGCATCGCTTATGACACCACGCAACTCACCCAGGTCGACGCCCCTGTGGGCGCAGAATTGCCCGTCCTCGGACATGATGACGGAATGCGCCATGACGGGCGCGATGTCGTCGAGCGGCACCCACTGGCGGTCATAGCCCTGCAGCGTGACGACATCCTTGATCATCAGCGTCGAGATCGGGCGCACGACCGGAGGCAGATAGAGGATGGTCAACACCACCGGCAGCGCGATCATCAGCGCGGCGAGCAGCGCACCGAGCCGCACCCAGCGGCGCAGGCTTCCGCGCGAGAACATCCCGCGTCGCGCTGCTGCCATCTCCAGCCTTTCGGTTTCCGGCTCTATGATCGGTTCCGACAACCCGTCCGCCCTGTCTTGTCAGCCTTTTGGCATAAAGGCGCTTGGCTTCTTGCGCAACGTCTGACTGTCGGCTACCGCTCGCCGCCATGACGATCGACAGCGATATCATGTTCGAAACCTTCCTGCGCATGCGCGCGGAAACAGTCGAAACGCGGTTGCGGCAGTTGCTCGGCGAGAGCCCCCTGTCCGGCGAGATCGCACGGCCCGGGCATCTGATGGCGGCGATGCGCCATGGCGTGCTCAACGGCGGCAAGCGGCTGCGCCCATTCCTGGTGCTGGAGAGTGCTGCCCTGTTCGATGCTGATGGCGAGGCAGCTCTGCGTGTCGCAACTGCGCTCGAATGTGTGCATTGCTATTCGCTGATCCATGACGACCTGCCGGCGATGGACGACGACGACCTGCGCCGCGGCCAACCGACGGTGCACAAGGCTTTCGACGAGGCGACGGCGATCCTCGCCGGCGACGGCCTGTTGACCTTTGCCTTCGACATTATTGCCGACGAGGCGACGCCGTTGCCGGCCGACCGCCGCGCAGCCCTCGTCTTGGCGCTGGCGCGCGCTGCCGGCCCCGGCGGCATGGTCGGCGGCCAGGCACTCGATCTCGACGCCGAACACAACAAACCCGACGAAACAGGCATCATAAAACTGCAAGCGATGAAGACCGGCGCCCTGATCCGCTTCGCCTGCGAGGCCGGCGCCATCGTTGGCGGCGCATCTGCCGACGAGCGTGAAAGACTGGCCGAGTTCGGTTCGGCGATCGGGCTCGCCTTCCAGCTTGCCGACGACCTGCTCGACCTCACCGCCGACGCCGAGACGATGGGCAAGGCAACCGGCAAGGACGCAGCCGCCGGCAAGGCGACGCTGGTTTCACTCCACGGCCCCAACTGGGCCCGCTCCCAGCTTGTTGGCCTGGTCAACCAGGCGCACGACTTGCTGGAGCCCTTCGGCGAACGCGCAATCATGCTCAAAGCTGCCGCAAGTTTCGTCGCAGAGCGCAACAGCTGATCTTTACTGTCAGCCGGCAAGCAACATTTCGCGGACAAGTTGTGCGGGTCAGAAACTCTTAATGTTAATGGTGTCTATTCCGGCTCTGTAAAATTGTGCGTATGTGTTTGGGGTTGCGCATGCCGGAGCACTCGTCCTTCATCCGTTCCATACGGATCCGATATCTTTCGGGTCTCCTGATCTTCGCCCTGACGTCTATCGCCGTCATGCTGGCCTTCAGCCAGGGCAATACTTATCGCCGCGACGTCGATGCCATTGCCGCCGAGCTACAACTGTTCTCACGCGAACTGCGCAATGCCAGCAGCTTCGCCGAGACGACGAACGGTACCTGGCGGCCGGAAACGCAGGAAGCGCTGGCGGCTGCCGCCCGCAACCATGCACTCAGGCTCGACGCCCGCATCAGCCACCTGGCCAGCTCGATCGACACCGTCCGCCCCAGCCTGTCCGACAAATCCGTGCGCGAACTCGACAGCGCATCCGTCAATGGCGATCTGTTCTGGTCGGCACGCGACATCACCCACAACCTCGGAGCGCTGGCGAGTGCCAAGACCTCCGACGAATGGAGCTATCGCGAGATCCGCAACCAGAACGATCTTTTCGCCCAGCCGATGCTGCTGCGCGCCACGGCCGCCATGGAAAACGAACGCCGTTATGCCGAAGCGCGCAGCGACCGGCTGCTGACCACGGCCGCCGCACTGCTGATCCTGGTCATCGGCGGCGTCGCTGCGTGGGTCTTCCGCCCGATGGAACACGCCATCCGCAAGGCATTCTCCGAAAGTGCCGAGTCGCTGTCGAAGGCCGAAGCGGCCGACCGGGCAAAGTCGGAATTCCTTGCCAATATGAGCCATGAGATCCGGACGCCGATGAACGGTGTCCTCGGCATGGCCGAGCTCTTGGCACGCACCGACCTGACGCCACGCCAGAAGACCTTCACTGAAGTCATCGTGAAATCGGGCAACGCGCTGCTGACGATCATCAACGACGTACTCGACTTCTCCAAGATCAACGCCGGCCAGTTGACGCTCGACCCGGCCCCGTTCCATCTCGGCGAGGCGGTCGAGGATGTCGCGACGCTGATCTCGGCCCGGGTTGCCGAAAAGAACCTCGAGCTCATCGTCCGCGTCGATCCCCGCCTGCCGAGCCATGTCACCGGCGACGTCGGGCGCTTCCGCCAGATCATCACCAACATGCTCGGCAATGCGGTGAAGTTCACCGAGCGCGGCCATGTGCTTGTCGACGTGACCGGCGAGGTCGTCGATGGGACCGTGGCACTCAGCATCCGTGTCGAGGACACCGGCATCGGCATCCCCGCGGACAAGCTGCAGAGCGTGTTCGAGAAATTCGCCCAGGTCGACGGCAGCTCGACGCGTCGCCATGAAGGCACCGGCCTCGGCCTTGCCATCGCGGCCCGCCTTGTCGACCTGATGGGGGGCCGTATCGGCGTCGAAAGCGAGCTGGGCAAGGGTTCGGTGTTCTGGTTCACAGCGATGCTGCCGGTCCATGAAGCGCAACAGGAAAGCAGCGTCGTGCCGGTCGACGTCACCGGCGCGCGCGTGCTGGTCATCGACGACAATCCGGTCAACCGCGAAATCCTGCTGGAGCAGCTGAAGAGCTGGGGTTTCGACTGTGCAGCCGCGGAAAGCGGCGCCATCGGCCTCGCCTTCCTGGACCGCGCCGCCCAGCTCGGCGCCAGCGTCGACTGCGTCATCCTCGACTACCAGATGCCCGGCATGAACGGCGCCGATGTCGCCAAGGCAATCGCCGCCGACAGCCGCATCTCGTCGATCCCGGTGGTGCTGTTAACTTCGGTCGACCAAATCGATTTCTCCCGCATGGTGCTCGATTTCGGCATCGCCGCGCATCTGACCAAGCCCGCCCGCTCGGCAGTGCTGCTCGGCACGGTGATCGCTGCGGTGCAGAAGGCCCGATCGCAGGCCGGCCGCACCGAATTCGTGCGCGAGCCGGTCCGACACACACCTGCATTCACGGTCATCCGCGGCCCTTCCGTCGCACCGGTCGCCCATCACGAGCCGGCAGTGTTGCAATCCAGCGGGCTCGACGTCCTGGTGGCCGAGGACAATGAGGTCAACCAGCTCGTCTTCGGCCAGATTCTATCCGGCCTCGGGCTCAGCCACCGCATCGCCGGCAATGGCCGCACGGCGGTGGAGATGTACCGCACCTTCAAGCCCAAGCTGATCCTGATGGATGTTTCGATGCCGGAGATGAACGGCTACGAGGCGACACGCGCCATCCGCTTGGAGGAAGCGGCCAATGGCAGCCGCACGCCGATCATCGGTGTGACAGCGCATGCGTTGAAGGGCGACCGCGAGAAATGCATTGACGCCGGCATGGACGATTACCTGCCCAAGCCGGTGTCGCCCGACAAGCTCGGCGCCAAGATCGGCACCTGGCTGAGCGAGAGCGCCGAGCTCGTCCAGTCTGCGTGACGACGCAAACTGCCTATGACTTCTTTATTTCTTGGCAGTTCCGCCCGTCTCGAATCCTGATGCGGCTGATTTTACCTTCCTGACGCGACCGGACGACGGCGACCTCGCCGCTCCGGCGTGAACAACAAGGAAGTAAGAAAATGCTTCGTACCCAGATGCCCGACCGGTTCGTCAGTGCACGGACCACAGAGCCCATGCGCCGTGATGCCGCCAATGACGGTAAGCTGGTCAAGGGCCAGACCGAGCCCTTCATGTTCACCCGCCTGTTCTTCGTCACCGGCGTGCTGCTGGGCGGCCTGGCGTTGGCCACCATGCTTTCAAGCTGACAATGGAAATCTCGGACGTGATTTCGGTCGAGGACGTGGTCCTCGACCTCCGGCCGGAGAGCAAGACACGACTGCTCAAAGCGCTTGCGGCGCATGCCGCACGCCGCACCGGCTGTCCGGCCGCCGAGATCAGTTCGACGCTTGCAGCCAGGGAAAAGCTCGGCTCGACCGGGCTTGGCCAAGGCGTTGCCATCCCGCATTCCAGGTTGCGCGGGCTGCAGACGCCCTATGGCGCGTTTGTAAGACTGGCCGCACCCTGTGCCTTCGAGGCTATCGACGACCGGGATGTCGACCTTGTCGTGCTGCTGCTGTTGCCGGAGGCCTCGCCGCAGGAACATCTCAACGTGCTGGCCAAGATCGCCCGTCGGCTGCGCGACGTCGAAGTGGTGGCAAGCCTGCGCAAGGCAGGCGACGCTGCCACCTGTCATCGCTTGCTCACGGACCAGCCGCTCAAGAGCTCGGCAGCCGCCTGAACAGACCGGCCGTCAGCGGTTCCTGACCACGATGCAGGAGCCGCCGATGCTGCGCAGGCTCTGGCAGATCTGGCCTGCTTCGCTGCGGTCGTCGGCGCCGATGCGCACGGCATAGATGCCACGTCGGCCGATTGGCGTACGCACCCGACTTACGACAGGATCATGCGACGACAGCAGCTTCGGAAATCGTCCCTCGAGCCGCTGCCACTGCCTGATCGCCGCCGCGCGGCGGAAATTGCCGGCGACCTGGATGCCCCAGGGTTTCACATGCACGCTGGCCATGGCGACTGTCTGGGACATGATCACCTTCAGGTTCTGGCAGGCGGCGGCAAAAGACATGTTGGGATCGAGCGGCCGGTTCGTGCCGACATGGGCCTTGTCGGCAAAATTGTCGGCCGGCTCGCCCATGATGTCGAGCACATAGTCCTCGGTTTCGAGCGGCAGGAAGCCGCCTGACGACAGCCAGCGCGCGACGCGGTTCTCGCCGGCATTGTAGGCAGCGGCGGCCAGGCCAAGATTGCCGAAGCCGGATTTGAGCTCGCCGAGATAGCGCGCCGACGCCGGGATCGCCTGCTCCATGTCGAACGGATTGGCGAGGCCGCGCATCGCGGCGGTACCGGGCATGAACTGGGCAATGCCTTCCGCACCTGCCGGGCTCACCGCATTCGGATCGAAACGGCTCTCCTTCCAGATCAGTCTTGCGAAGAACTCGCTGGGCAGGCCGTGGCGTCGGGCATGGGTGTCGATGAGCTCGCAGACGCGCGCGGCATGGGTCTTCTTCGGCGACCGTGGCGGATCGGCCAATGCAGGCAGGCACATGGCAAGCGAGACGAGGAAAGCCAGAGCTGCCCTCGACAGGTTGCGCATCCCTATTCGGCTGCCGCCTGGCCGCGGCCGAAACGCTGCTCGATATAATCGGCAACCATCTTTTCGAAATCCGCAGCGATCGCTGGACCGCGCAGCGTCGCGGCCTTCTTGCCGTCGATGAACACAGGCGCCGTCGGCGTCTCGCCGGTGCCAGGCAACGAGATGCCGATGTCGGCATGCTTGGATTCGCCCGGACCATTGACGATGCAGCCCATCACCGCAACCTTCAGCATTTCGACGCCGGGATACTTCTCGCGCCAGACCGGCATGTTCTTGCGCAGATCGTCCTGGATGTTCTGGGCCAGCTCCTGGAACACGGTCGAGGTGGTGCGGCCGCAACCCGGGCATGCGGCAACGATCGGCACGAACTGGCGGAAGCCCATCGTCTGCAGCAGCTCCTGCGACACCTGGACTTCCCTGGTGCGGTCGCCATTGGGCTCAGGCGTCAGCGAGATGCGGATGGTGTCGCCGATGCCCTGCTGCAACAGGATGCCCATCGCCGCCGACGAGGCGACGATGCCTTTCGAGCCCATGCCTGCTTCGGTCAGGCCGAGATGCAGCGCGTGGTTGGAGCGAGCGGCGAGCATTGTGTAGACGGCGATCAGGTCCTGGACGCCGCTGACCTTGGCCGAAAGGATGATGTTTTCACGCGGCAGGCCGATTTCTTCGGCGAGATCCGCCGAGATCAGCGCCGACTGCACGATCGCCTCGTGCATGACCTGGCTGGCGGTGAGCGGCGAGCCGTTCGCCTGGTTCTCGTCCATCAGCCGGGTCAGCAAATCCTGGTCGAGCGAGCCCCAGTTGACGCCGATGCGCACAGGCTTGTCGTGGCGGATCGCCATCTCGACGATGTCGGCAAACTGCTTGTCCTTCTTCTCCTTGAACCCGACATTGCCCGGATTGATGCGGTACTTGGCCAGCGCCTCAGCACAAGCGGGATGGTCGGCAAGCAGCTTGTGGCCGATGTAATGGAAATCGCCGACCAAAGGCACGTTGATGCCAAGGCGGGCGAGACGGTCGCGGATATGCGGAACGGCGGCGGCACTTTCGTCGCGGTCGACGGTGATGCGCACGATTTCGGACCCGGCGCGATGAAGCGCTGCGACCTGGGCGACGGTCTTGTCGATGTCGGCCGTATCGGTGTTGGTCATCGACTGCACGACGACGGGTGCTTCGCCACCAACGATCACGCCGCCGACGCTGACGCCGACCGACTTGCGGCGGGCAAATGGGGACGAAAAATAGCCGGTCATCGACGGCCTTCTTGAAGCTCGAGGTATCCGCGCCTGAGGTGGCGCGCGCTGCGCGCGATGTCAATATCGCAGGTGGTCGCGCCCGCCAAGGGCGGCGTTAACCTGGCAGCAAGCGGAGATGAACAACGGCGTCCAATGCTGTAGTGTGGACCCACATCCATGGGGGATTTCATGGCAGCATCGCTCCGCAGTCCCGTCTTGCCGCTTGTCGCCCTGTCAGCACTGCTAGTTTGCGCCCAAGCCCGCACCCAGGCAATCGAACCCGGCAAGGAGGGTGTACTCGCCAATTTCATCCCCCCTGAAGCCGGCGCACGCGCCTGTTTCGGCCGGATCTACGACGAAGCGCATCTCAAGGCGCATCCGAAGCAGCAGGTGACGGAAATGCAGTTCCGCATCGCCTACTACATTCACGAGCCGGACGCGTTTTACCCCAAGGGCCAGCGCAACTATTATTTCGAGGTCCTGGCCAGACTGCGCGGCCACAAGCAGGCGAAGCCGCTCAGCGCGATGGGCGAATGCAGCCCCAGCGACGACGGCAAGTCGATCTTCTGCGGCGTCGATTGCGACGGCGGCGGCGTGATGGTCAAACGCAGCGTCGGCGGCAAGATAGTGGTCGATCTCGAGGCGCTTGGCCGACTGCGTATGACATCGGATTGCGGCGAGGACGAAGAAGGCGGGGTCGAGTTGTTGTCCGGCGCCGACGACAAGCGCTTCCTGCTGTCGAAGCAGGCCTCATCCGAGTGCCCGGCCTACGACGACTGGTAGGAAAAACTCGGTCCTCACCCCACAATTTCACGAAACTGTGCGACAGCGGTGCTTCTTTTGCGCCGCACAGCACGTATATGTTGCATCGCACCATAAAGATTCCCGAAGGATTTTCCTGCATGACCGCGACCAGGACCGCCATCGTCACCGGCTCGACCTCCGGCATCGGCCTCGCCATCGCCGAGGCTTTTGCCCGCGACGGCATGAACGTCGTCATCAACTCCTTTTCCGATACGCCGGCCGACCATGCCATCGCCGAACGGCTGTCGAAGGAACACAAGGCCGAGGTCGTCTACATCAACGCCGACATGTCCAAGGCGGCCGAATGCCGGGCGCTGGTCGCCAGGGCCGCCGAGGAATTCGGTACCGTCGACGTTCTGGTCAACAATGCCGGCATCCAGCATGTCGCCCCGGTCGAGGACTTCCCTACAGAGAAGTGGGACGCCATCATCGCCATCAACCTGACGTCGGCGTTCCACACCACCGCGGCCGCGATCCCGCTGATGAAGAAGGCCGGCAGCGGCCGCATCATCAACATCGCCTCGGCCCATGGCCTGGTAGCCTCGGCCTACAAGTCTGCCTATGTCTCGGCCAAGCATGGCATTATGGGCCTGACCAAGACGGTGGCGCTGGAACTGGCGCAGTACAAGATCACCTGCAACGCCATCTGCCCCGGCTATGTGCTGACCCCACTGGTCGAGGCGCAGATCCCCGACCAGATGAAGGCGCACAACATGGACCGCGAGACGGTGATCCGCGAGGTCATGCTCGACCGCCAGCCGACCAAGGAATTCGTCACCGTCGAGCAGATCGCAGCGACTGCCGTCTTCCTCGCCTCCCCGGCGGCAAGCCAGATCAACGGCACCCACATCTCGGTCGATGGCGGCTGGACGGCTCAGTAACGCTCCGCCAGGCGGACGAACCCCGACACAAAGGACAATGACGCCATGACTGGAAACGGCACGGCGGAGGAGAACAAGCCGATCAACGTGGCGCTGCAGGGTGGAGGTTCGCACGGAGCCTTCTCCTGGGGCGTGCTCGATCGCCTGCTGGAGGACGGCCGGCTCGACATCAGGGCCATCTCCGGCACCAGCGCCGGCGCGATGAACGCGGTGGCGTTGGCCGACGGCTGGGTCCGCGGCGGTGCCGAGGGAGCACGCGCCAAGCTCGCTGGGTTCTGGCGGGCAGTCGCACGAAAGGGACGCTTCAGCCCGGTGCAGCGTTCGCCATGGGACGTGCTGTGGGGCAATTGGTCGATCGAGAACACCCCCGGCTACATCTGGTTCGACACCATGTCGCGGGTGCTGTCGCCCTATGTCGCCAATCCCCTGAACCTCAACCCGCTGCGGGACGTCGTCGCCGAGGAGATCGACTTCGCCAATGTCCGCGCCTGCAAGGACATCGACCTGTTCATCTCGGCGACCAATGTCGAGACCGGACAGTTGCGTGTGTTCAGCGACGGCGAGATCGACCTCGACACGGTGATGGCCTCGGCCTGTCTGCCACAGATCTTCCAGGCCGTCGAGATCAATGGCGTGCCCTATTGGGACGGCGGCTATGGCGGCAATCCAGCGATCTATCCGTTCTTCAAGGCCAATGAAACGGACGACGTCCTGCTCGTCCAGATCAACCCCGTCATCCGCGAACAGACGCCGAAGACGGCCAACGAAATCCAGAACCGCATCGACGAGATCACCTTCAATGCCGGCCTGCTGCGCGAATTCCGCGCCATCGCCTTCATCAAGGAGCTGATCGCCGCAGGCCGCCTGCCTCATGGTGAGTTCCGCGACATCCGCATGCACCGCATCGACGCCGACGAGGCGTTCAAGGATCTTTCAGCGTCGTCGAAGGTAAATGCCGAGTGGGCGTTCCTCGAATACTTGCGCGACCTTGGCCGCACGGCGGCCAGCGACTGGCTCGAGGACAACTTTGATTCGGTGGGCACGAAGGCCACGCTCGACCTATCCGGGCAGCTCGACGACGGCTTCAAGCCGCTGCATGGCCCCTCGGTCGGGCGCCGCGTCCGCGAGTTTCTGGCCACCAGAACCAAGCCAGCTGCCGTTCGCCAGCACAACTAACCCGCGAAAATCCGCCATTGGGGACAAGCAACCACGGCGTGCTGACACCTCCTGCCAGTTTTGTCAGGATGATGTTTCCATTCTTTTTTATCACTATTTTGTAATCTTCATTTGATGTAGAAGACGCCCTTCCGCCGCTTTGCCCCCGCGGCGGATTGAATGCGGTATTGCGCGCCACCATATCGGGGCGACGCGCCAGGCAAGATGGCGGTAGCCGCAACCGTCCTTAACGGATAACGACAATGTCGAAGATTAGGTTCCATAAGCTTGCAGCCTTGGTCGTGCTCGTGGCATTCGCCGCGTGGATGGGCACTGGCGAATTCTCTTCGGTGGGCAGCGCTCAGACTCAACCCGACGAAAAACCTGCCCAGGCCGCAGAACAACCAAAGGCGCCGCTGCGCACTGTCATGGTTGTCGCGCCGCCACGCGTCGAACACGCCCGCGCCATCCGCATTTCCGGCCAGACCGAAGCAGAAAAGCGCGCAACGCTTGCCACTCGTGCGGCCGGCATCATTGCCGAACTGCCGGTCAAGCAGGGCGACCACATCAAGCAGGGTGACCTGATCCTGATGCTCGACGCCGAAGAGAAGGCCGCAGCCGTCGAAACGGCAAAGGCGGTGCTGTCGCAGCGCAAAGCCGAATGGGAAGCAGCGCAGAAGCTCACCAAGGCAGGCTCTGCAGCCAAGCTGACCGGCGACATTGCATGGTCCAACTACCAGACCGCACAGTCGCAGCTCCAGGCATCCGAAGCCGAGCTGTCGCGCAACCAGGTCAAGGCTCCGTTCAACGGCGTCGTCGATCGTGTTTCTGTGGAGCTCGGCTCCTCGGTCGCGCAAGGCGGCGAGGTTGCCACGATCCTGAGTCTCGATCCGATCCTCGCCAAGGGCGAGATCAGCGAGCGCGACCTGCGCTACGTCAAGATCGGCGATGAGGCCGATGTCAGCCTGATCAACGGCGAAGTGGTCAAGGGCAAGGTTCGCTATATCAGCCGCGACGCCACCGCCAAGACCCGCACTTTCCCGATCGAGATCGCGGTCCCCAACAAGGACAATGCCATCCCGGCCGGCATGACCGCTGAAATCACCGTGCGCGCCAACCCGACCGACGCGGTGGTGTTGCCCCGTTCGGTGGTGACGCTCGGCCAGAACGGCGACCTCGGCATCCGCGCCATCGACGCGGCGTCGAAGGTGGTCTTCTTCCCGATCGACCTGGTCGACGACACCCAGAAGGGTCTCGTCCTCGGTGGCATCCCAGCTGACGCGAAGGTCATCATCGCCGGCCAGGACCTCGTCAAGGAAGGCGACGAAGTGCAGGCCCAGGTCGCCGACGAGGCGGCCCTCAAGAAACTCGCTGAAAGCGCAGCCGGGACGCAGTAAAAATGGATATCGTCAGCCTTGCGATCCGCAATGCGCGACTGACCCTTTCGGTCTTGCTATTCCTGGTCATCGCGGGGGCGCTTGCCTACCGCGCCGTGCCCAAGGAAGCCGAGCCGGACGTCGCCATTCCGATCATGTATGTCAGCCTGGTGTACAACGGCATTTCGCCTGAAGACGCCGAACGACTGTTGCTGCGCCCTGTCGAATCTCAGCTCAAGAGCCTGAAGGGGCTCAAGGAGATGAAGTCGAACGCCTATCAGGGCGGCGCCAACGTCGTCGTCGAATTCGATCCGTCGGTCGATTTGGGCGACGCGTTGATCGACACGCGCAACAAGGTGCAGGACGCCAAGCGCGACCTCCCCGCGGGCGTCGAAGAACCGACAGTCAACGAGGTGAATCTGTCCGAATTCCCGGTCGTGTTCATCACGCTGTCCGGCGACATTCCGGAACGCGCTCTGACCGCCGCCGCCAAGGACCTGCGCGACCGCATCGAAGAGGTGCCCGGCGTGCTCGAGGCCGAGATCCAGGGATCTCGCGACGAGCTCGTCGAGGCGATCGTCGATCCGGTAAAGCTGTCTTCCTATGGCCTGCAGCTCGACCAGCTCATCCAGGGCGTCGGCGCATCGAACAGTCTCGTCGCCGCCGGTACCATCGAGGGAGCGGAAGGCAAATACGCGGTGAAGGTGCCGTCGCTGATCGAAACGCCGGAGGACGTCGCAAACCTGCCTGTCGTGGCCGGCCCGAACGCTGTCGTCCGAGTTCGCGACGTCGCCACCGTGCGTTCGACCTTCAAGGACGCCGAGACGATCGCCCGCATCGACGGCAGGCCGGCGATCACGCTGGCGGTCAAGAAGCGCATCGGCGCCAATGTCGTCGAGACCATCGAAGGCTCGAAGAAGGTTGCCGAAGAGTTCGTGGCAAAGAGCAAACAGGCGCTGCCCGACCTGCAGGTGACCTACACCCAGGACAAGTCGGTTTTCGTCAACCAGTTGCTGAACGACCTGCAGAACCACGTGATGATCGCCGTCATCCTGGTGTTCATCGTCATTCTCTATGCGCTTTCGGGGCGCGCCTCGATGCTGATCGGACTGGCGATCCCGTCTTCGTTCCTGATCGGCATCCTGCTGCTTGCCTTGATGGGCTACACGATCAACATGATCGTGCTGTTCTCGCTCATTCTGGCGGTTGGCATGCTTGTCGACGATGCGATCATCGTCACCGAATATGCCGAGCGCCGCATGTCGGAAGGCATGCCGAAGGCGCAGGCGTTCGAGGAAGCCGCCAAACGCATGGCCGGACCGGTCATCGCGGCGACCCTGACCCGCATCGCGGCGTTTTCGCCGCTGCTGTTCTGGCCAGGCATCGTCGGCGACTTCATGAAGTATCTGCCGATCACGCTGATCGTCACGCTCGCCGCCTCGATGGCCTATGCGTTGATTTTTGCCCCGGCGATCGGCGCAATCATCGGCAAGGCGCCGCTTCATGGCGAGGAAGAAAACCGCGACGGCCTCTACATGGCGATCGTCAAGAAGGCCGTGGCCTTCCCGATCACCGCCATCGTCCTGACGCTGATGCTGCTGGGCGGCGGCCTCTATTCCTACGTCAAGTTCGGCAATGGCGTGGAGTTCTTCCCCTCGGTCGAGCCGGACTACGGCCTGCTTTACGTCCACGCCCGCGGCAACCTCTCGCTTGAGGAAATGGACGCCGCAACACGCATCGCCGAACAGCGCATCATCGGCTGGCCCGGCATCAAGTCGGTACTGACCAAGGTCGGCAAGACACGCGGCGGCGAGGACGTTCCGGAAGACGTCGTCGGTGTCATCAACTATGAGTTCATCGACTGGCGCGAGCGCGAATCCGCGCACAAGATCCTCGAAGACCTGCGTGTCGCGATGGCCGGCATTCCGGGCGTCGATGTCGAGGTGCGCGTTCCGGACGCCGGCCCGCCGACCGGCAAGGCCATCCAGGTGCAGCTTTCGGCGACGGACCCGACCGGGCTCAACGACTATGCCAAGCTGGTGGCCGCGACCGTGGCCAAGGTTCCCGGCGTCATCGACCTTTCCGATGGCCTGCCGCCCCCCGGGGTCGACTGGGCGCTTGAGGTCGATCGCTCCAAGGCCGCGCAGTTCGGCATCAGCCCGACCTCTGTCGGAACGGTGGTTCAGCTCGTGACCACGGGCCTGAAACTGACCGACTACCGGCCCGCGGGCACGGACGACGCCGTCGACATCAGGCTGCGTCTGCCGGAGGACCGACGCACGCTGTCGGCGCTCGACGAGTTGCGCATCGAAACGGCACAAGGGTCTGTGCCTATCTCCAACTTCGTCTCACGCAAGCCGGAGCCGACCGCTGGCGTCCTGAAACGTATCGACAGCAAGCGCACCATCACCATCCAGGCCAATGTGGCAGGCGGCTTCCAGGTCGCCGAAGTTCAGGCTGCGGTCGCCAAGGCCGTTGGTGAGATTGCCAAGCCGGGCGTCGACTGGAAGCTCGCCGGGTCGAACGAAGACAGCGCGGAGGCAGCTGCCTTCCTCAGCAATGCGTTCGGCGCCGCGATCTTCCTGATCTTCATCGTGCTTCTGGCGCAGTTCAACAAGTTCACCAGCGTGCTCTTGGTGTTGTCCTGCGTCGTCATGGCGGTGATCGGTGCGCTGCTCGGCATGTTGCTGACCGGTCAGACCTTCGTCATCGTCATGTCGGGCATCGGCTTCATCGCACTGGCCGGCGTGGTGGTGAACAACAACATCGTGCTGATCGACACCTATGATCGGCTGCGCGATGAAGGTTGGAACAAGCTCGACGCGGTGCTGCAGACCTGCCGCGAACGCGCGCGGCCCGTGGTACTGACCGCACTGTCGGCCATCCTTGGCGTCATGCCGATCGCCTTCGGCCTCGGCCTGGAGATCTTCCACCACGAGACGACGATCAACGCCCCGTCGACGCAGTGGTGGATCGCGCTCTCCTCGGCGATCGTCTTTGGCCTGTCGTTCGCCACCGTGCTGACACTGGTGGTGACGCCGGCGATGCTGATGGTGTTCACCCGCGAGAAACGCAAGCCCGGCCAGCGTGGCTGGTTCAGCAAGCTTCTCCACCGGAAGGACAAGGTCGAGGCTAGCGCCACCCCGGCGCCTGGCCCCGACGAACCTGCTGTCGCCTTCCCCAAGGCAGCGGAATAGACTGACCAAGCAAGACCCCATGAAAGGCCGCCCAGGAACAACCGGGCGGCCTTTTGCGTTGCTGCCTCGATGAACCCCAAGAATCCGAGGCATGAACAATGACGATTTCAACCCTGCTCATCATCATCCTGATCCTGATCCTGCTCGGCGCGGTGCCGGCCTGGCCGCACTCGCGCGGATGGGGATATGGCCCATCGGGCATCGTCGGCATCCTGCTCGTGGTGCTCTTGGTGTTGATGCTGATGGGGCGGATCTGACCGTCAGCGGACCAGCCGGCTAAGGCGACTGGAGCAAGCCTGCGCAGGTCGCCAGCCCCTTGCGGTAATCGTGCCGGGCCGGGACGCCCCGGTCCGCAACGCATGCTGGACATCGGTGACATAAGCATTGAAGTCGGACGACGCCTCAAGGCAGACGCCGTACTTTCTGTAGGGGTTGGCGGCCCCGCCCACATCCATGGCACTGGGCGGCGTCGTCCACCTTCTCGATCAGGCTTTCACGGCCGACCGGGCGGAGATCGTGTCGTGTAGGTCCCGGCTGTCGGAGAGCGCGTCGGCCACGGCCGGCGCCGCTGCAAGCTGCGCTGCGAACAACAAGGCGATACAGGTCAACGCGCTCATCCGACGCCCCCCACACGGCAACCATCTCATGCACAGTCACCGGCTGGAAGCTGAAAGGCTTCAGGCGGCCGACTTGAGTCTGGAAGGGAGCAAGTCAAGATCGTCGAGCGCGCCCTTCACCGCCTCGTCCAGCGGCGTGTGCGGGATCTCGCCGATGGCGGCTCCCAGCCGCATCGAGACGAGGCGATGCGGTTCGAAGCGCAGATAGGACATCGATACGATCGCCTTCCACATCGGCACGAACGGGCTACCGGCGCGCAGCACCCACCACGGCATGCTGGCGAGCTTGAGCTTGCGGCCTGTCACACGCCCCATTGCCGCCTTGATCTCCAGGTCGGTCAGGGAGTGGCCCGGGAGATTGAAGCTTTCATAGGCGCCGAGAGACTCTCGCCTGTCGGCCAGCGCCACAAACGTTCTGGCGAGATCGGGCAGATAGGCCCAGGCATGAACGAGATCCACGGGGCCAGGCGCGGTGTAGACGCCCTTGGCCAGCTTGGAGGCGATGATCAGGTCGAACCAGGAGCCCGTGCCCTTGCCGCCAAAGAAGTCGCCGGCCCTGAGCAACACAGTACGAACCCGGCCGGCATCGGCCTCGTTCCGGTACAGCTCTTCTTGCTCTGCGCGGATGCGGCCCTTGTCGGTCGTCGGTCGCTGCGGCGTGTCCTCTGATATGACGGCAGGCATCGGCGAGCCGAAGTTGTAGACGGTACCGGCAACCATGTGCAGCGCGCCATTGGCGTGGCAGGCAGCCATGACGTTTTCGGCCATCGGCAGCACCGAGCTCCAGTCGGGGTAGACGGGACTCAGGCCGTTGAAGACGATGTCCATGCCACGTGTGGCAGCGACAAGCGACTGCCGGTCGAGCGCGTCGGCGGCGAACGCTTCGGCGCCAGCAAGCTCAGCCGGCAGCGTCCCGTCGCGGGTGATGGCCCTCACCTGGTATCCCGCGTCGAGAAAGGCCTTGGCGACGGCGCGGCCAAGCCGGCCGCGGCCACCCAATATTGCGATCTTGGTCATGTCGGTCACTCCTGTTGTGTGACCGCAATGTCGTTCATTCATTTCGGGAAATAAATTGACTGGAAATGGCAACCTGATATTCGTTTTTGTATAGATGCCTGAGCTCGACTGGAACCTCATCCGAAGCTTCGTCGCGGTTGCCGAAACCGGCAGCCTGTCGGCCGCGGCGCGCAAACTGGGCTCCAGCCAGCCGACCCTGGGTCGCCATATCGCCGAGCTCGAGCACGTACTCGACGTCACGCTGTTTCGGCGTGGCCGCCAGGGTTATGTGCTGACCGAGGCCGGTAGCCTGCTGTTCGAGCGGGGCCGTGCCGTCAGCGAACAGGCAACATCATTCGCGCGGCTCGCTTTGGGCGCGGTGGAAGCGATCGAAGGCACGGTCCGGATCGCGGCGAGCGAGATGGTTGCCACCCATGTCCTGCCTGTGATGCTGGCACGTCTCGGAATGGAAGAGCCGGGCATCGAGGTCGAGGTCGTCGCGTCCAACCAGGTCGAGAATCTTCTGCGCCGCGACGCCGACATCGCGATCCGCATGGTGCAGCCGGCCCAGAACGAGCTGGTGGCCCGCAAGGTCACCGACATCGTGCTACGGATGTGCGCTGCTACAACCTATCTCAACCGCCGCGGCCGGCTGGGGCATCCGGAGGATCTGCAGCAGCATGACCTGATCGGGTTCGACCGCAGCGACGAGATGATCCGCGGCCTCGAACGCTTTTACCCCGGGATGACGCGGCATGCCTTCCGCTTCCGCTCCGACAACCACATCGTGCTCTGGGAGGCCGTGCGGGCCGGCAACGGCGTGGGTATCGGCCAGTTGCCGCTGATCCACCGCGAGTCGGGGCTGGAGGTCGTCCTGCCTGACCTGCCGCTGCCTGTACTGCCGGTCTGGCTCGCCATGCATCGCGACGTGCGCGCAAGCGTACGTATCCGTCGCGTCGTCGACTTCCTGCATGAAGAGCTGAAGCGTTATTCCGCCGGCGCCGCTTGAGTCATTGCCCTGAAGTCGGCATGGCGGGCGAGCCCGGCCATGACGGATACCACGACCAGCAGGCCGGACAAGGTGACGAAAACAGGCGCAAAGCCCGTATGGCCGGCGACGAAGCCGATCGCCGACGGCGCCACCAGTATGCCTGAATAACCCATCGTGGTGACCACGCTCATGCCGATGTTCGGCACCACGCCGGGCTGGTTTCCGGCGGCGGAGAAGGCGATCGGCACCATGTTGGCGACGCCCAGCCCGCACATGGCGAAGGCGGCGATGGCGATCCAGGGATTGGGCGCAAGGCCTGCAGCCAGCATGCCGGCAGCGGCGACCAGTGCCGAGACGCGCAGGGTGTTGACCGCACCGAAGCGGTTGCGGACACCATCACCCAGGAACCGCATCAGTGCCATGATGCCGGAGAAGGCGGCAAAGGCGAAACCGGCGGTAGCGATGTCGGCGCCAAGTTCCTGCTTGAGGTAGAGCGCCGCCCAGTCGAGCACCGCACCTTCCGGGATCATCGAAAACAGCGCCATGACACCGACGAGATAAATGGCCGCCAGGCGCGGCATACGGAAATGCCGATGCTCATGCGCCACCGGCTTGTCCTCGATCAGATAGCGCAGGGCAAAGGCGGTCATGGCCGCTGCAACGAGCGTGACGAACAAGGCATGCGGCAGATGCCCGAACTGCTGGATGATGATGCCGCCAAGCCCGCCGCCGACGAAGCCGCCAAGGCTCCAGAAGCCGTGCGACGACGACATGATAGCGCGCGACAGCCGCTTTTCCACCGCAACGGCATTGGCGTTCATGGCGACATCCATGGCGCCCGCCGTGGCGCCGAAGATGTACATCGTCACCGCAGTCAGCCAGACATTGGGCGCCAAGGCTACCATCAGCAGTGCAAAGACCAGAATCCAGGCGAAGCCGATGACAACAGGGCGTGAGCCGCGCTTGGTCATCAGGTAACCGGAGAACGGCATCGCCGTCAGCGCGCCGATGCCGAAACCAAGGATCAACAGGCCGAGCACGAACTCGCTGATGCCGAGCCGGGTGACCAGCAACGGAATCTGCGGCGCCCAGCTTCCGGTCATGAAGCCGTTCATGAAAAATGCTGCTGCGACAGCCCATCGGGCCGAAGCGTTGGCGGGTGTCGGGGTGGCGTCTTTGATGCTCATCGAGCGCGACTCCTAACATAGCTGCCTGGCAGCTGAAATCGATTTCAACCTGCCGTGATCGTCGGATTCAAAAAGTGACCGCCAAGCTCGACAGGTCCCGGTGTCGCCACCGCATTTCAAGGCGAATGCTGATTTTTAAATCGATTTAGAAGCCAGTCAAGTCAGCTTCCATGGCAAGCATTGGGCCAGGACGGTAACAAAGGTTAACGATTGCCCGAATTCCGTCGAATAGCTGGGCTAGCAGGGAAGCTTGGAAACTGCGGCGGGACGGGCAACACACTCCACGTTCGCAATCGTTTCGATACATTGCATGCTAAATCGGGTTGGGGGTCGGCTTCGGCATGTCGCCGGGCTGTACCAGTGTGGAGTCTTGTACCATGAATACCCCCGCCTTCCGGCTTGCCGGGATATCAAGCGGCCTCGCCGCCCGTCTGCCCCGGCTGCATCTGTCGAAGCTCGAAATCGGCTTGCTTGGCGCAGCTGCGACGCTGGCGATCGCCATCGTCGCATTCGGGCTCACCGGCAGCGACAAGCCGGACCCGATAGAAACCGCAGCCGTCCTGCCCCCGCGCTTCGAAACCAAGAACCCCGGCACGGAAATCCCCGCCGAGACAGCCAAGCCGATCGCATCGGCCACCGGTCAGACAGCAGCCGCTCCGGTTCCGGCAGTGCCAGCGCCAACACAGGCCCCGCTCCTGTCAGCCCTGGCCTCGGCACCCGCAACCAGCCATTTCGAAAAGCCCCAGGCGACGGCAGCTGCCGGCCCGGACGAGCGAGGCGAGACGGCCACAACGCCATTGACCACGGCCGCCGACCAGGCGCCCGATCCAGCGCCGACCACGGTCATTCCAACGGAAGGATTGCGCGGCTCGATCGACGTCCAGGTGGCGGAGACGGAAACGGAGGTGGCGATGCTCGAGCAGCAGACCGGCATGATAGACGGCGAGACCGGTAATGTTGCCCAGGCGACGACCGGTCCGCTGCCGGAGTTGCGCCCGGCAAAGGTGGTGAAATACGCCAATTTGCGTGACGGACCTGCCGACGAGGCCAAGGTGATCGTCGTCGTTCCGGCCAATGCCGAGATCGAGGCCGAGGTCGACTGCAACTGGTGCACGGTCGTCTACAAAGGCCAGCGCGGCTACATGTATAAAAACCTGATCCGCCGCACCGTGGCGGAAGAAGCAAAGGCAGGTCAGGGGCTGTTCTGAGCCCCCGACCCTGAGCGAGATCAGCCGTAGACGACCAAAAGGTCCTTGGCGTCGATCTGGTCGCCGGCACGCACCAGCACCTCGGCGATGGTGCCGTCGCGTTCGGCATGCAGTGCCGTTTCCATCTTCATGGCTTCGATCGACAGCAGCACGTCGCCGGCCTTGATCGGCTGGCCGGCTGAGACGGCGAGCGTCGAGACGACACCCGGCATCGGCGCACCGACATGGGCGTCGTTGCCCGCCTCGGCCTTGCGCCGTGCCTTGGAGGCGGATGCGCCATGGGCACGGTCCGGCACTTTGACGCGGCGCGGCTGGCCGTTGAGTTCGAAGAACACCGTCACCATGCCCTTCTCGTCGACGTCGCCGACAGCGAGGCAACGGATGACCAGCGTCTTGCCCTTTTCGATATCGACGAAAACCTCGTCCTCCGGCTTCATGCCGTAGAAATAGACCGGCGTCGGCAGCACGCTGACCGGACCGTAGGTGTCCTGGGCGCCGACGAAGTCGGTGAACACCTTCGGGTACATCAGCCAGGAGGCAAACTCGTCCTCGGACAGCTTGCGCCCGAGCTTGCTCTCGATTTCCTTGCGGTTGGCCTTGAGATCGGCCGGCTTGAGCAGCGAACCGGGGCGCGTGGTGATCGGTGTCTCGCCCTTCAGCACCTTTTTCTGCAGTGCCGCCGGCCAGCCGCCCGGCGACTGGCCGAGATCGCCGCGCAGCATCGACACCACCGAGTCCGGGAAGGCAATGTCCTTGGCCGGGTTCTCGACGTCGGCGACGGTCAGCTCCTGGCTGACCATCATCAGTGCCATGTCGCCGACGACCTTGGACGACGGCGTCACCTTGACGATGTCGCCGAACATCAGGTTGACGTCGTGATAAGCCTGCGCCACCTCGTGCCAGCGGGTCTCGAGGCCGAGCGAGCGGGCCTGTTCCTTCAGGTTGGTGAACTGGCCACCCGGCATCTCATGCAGATAGACCTCCGAAGCGGGTCCCTTCAGGTCGCTCTCGAAGGCGGCATACTGGTTGCGCACGGCTTCCCAGTAGAACGAGATGCGGCGGATCCATTCGGGCGCCAGGCCCGGGTCGCGATCCGAACCACGCAGTGCCTCGACGATCGAGCCCAGGCACGGCTGCGAGGTGTTCCCGGAGAAGGCATCCATGGCCGCGTCGATGGCATCGACGCCGCTTTCGACCGCCGCCAGCACGGTTGCCGCCGACAGGCCCGACGTGTCGTGGGTGTGGAAATGGATCGGCAGGTCGGTGGCCTCACGCAGCGCCTTGAACAGCACGCGCGCCGCAGCCGGCTTGAGCAGGCCCGCCATGTCCTTGACGGCGATGATGTGCGCGCCGGCCGCTTCCAGCTCCTTGGCGAGGCCGACATAATACTTCAGGTCGTACTTCGCCCTGTTCGGGTCGAGGATGTCACCGGTGTAGCAGATCGCCGCTTCGCAGAGCTTGCCCTCGGCACCGACCGCATCCATCGACACGCGCATGTTCTCGACCCAGTTGAGGCAGTCGAAGACGCGGAACAGGTCGACGCCACCTGATGCAGCCTGGCGAACGAAATGCTGGACGACGTTGTCGGGGTAGTTGGTGTAGCCGACGCCGTTGGCGCCGCGCAGCAGCATCTGCAGCAGGATGTTGGGCGCCGCCTGACGGACTTTCGATAGCCGCTCCCACGGGTCTTCGGTCAGGAAGCGCATGGCGACGTCGAAGGTGGCACCGCCCCAGCATTCGAGCGACAGCAGCTGCGGCAGCGCGCGCGCATAGGTACCGGCAATCTTGGCGATGTCATGGGTGCGCACCCGCGTCGCCAGAAGCGACTGGTGGCCGTCACGCATCGTCGTGTCGGTGATCAGTACCTGCTTCTGCGCCCGCATCCAGGCCGCGAACTTCTCCGGGCCAAGCTGGTCGAGCATCTGCCTGGTGCCGTCGGGGATCGGGCCGGTGAACCACGGCACGACGGGTGCTGCGGCCTCTGGATTGGGTGCGGCGCGGCCACGCGTCTCCGGGTGGCCGTTGACGGTGACGTCGGCGAGGTAGTTGAGCAGCTTGGTGGCGCGGTCCTGGCGCTTGACCTGCGCGAACAGCTCGGGCGTCGAGTCGATGAACCTGGTGGTGTAGGAATTATCGCGGAACGACGGGTGCGTGATGATCGCTTCGAGGAAGGTCAGGTTGGTCGCCACGCCGCGAATGCGGAACTCGCGCAGCGCCCGATGCATGCGCGCGATCGCCTCGACCGGGTTCGGCGCCCAGGCGGTGACCTTTTCCAGCAGCGGATCGTAGAAACGGGTGATGACCGCGCCCGAATAGGCTGTGCCGCCGTCGAGGCGGATGCCGAAACCGGTGGCGCCGCGATAGGCGGTGATGCGGCCATAGTCGGGAATAAAGTTCTGCTCCGGGTCCTCGGTCGTGATGCGGCACTGCAAGGCATGGCCGTTGAGGCGGATGTCTGCCTGGACGGGCACGCCCGATTCCGGCGTGCCTATGGCGAAGCCGTCGAGGATGTGGATCTGTGCCTTGACGATGTCGATGCCGGTCACCTGCTCGGTGACGGTATGTTCAACCTGGATGCGCGGGTTGACCTCGATGAAGTAGAACTTGCCGGTGTCGGCATCCTGCAGGAACTCGACAGTGCCCGCGCCGATATAGGCGGTGTCGCGGGCGAGCTTGAGGGCATAACCGCACAGCTCCTGGCGCAGCTCCTCGCTGAGGTAAGGTGCTGGTGCGCGCTCGACGACCTTCTGGTTGCGGCGCTGGATCGAGCAGTCGCGCTCGAACAGGTGCACGGCGTTGCCATGGGTGTCACCCAGCACCTGCACCTCGACATGGCGAGCGCGTTCGATCAGCTTTTCAAGATAGACCTCGTCCTTGCCGAACGCCGCCTTGGCCTCGCGCTTGCCTTCGGTCACCTCGCGGATAAGGTCGGCCTCGCTGCGGATGGCGCGCATGCCACGACCGCCGCCACCCCATGAGGCCTTGAGCATGACGGGATAGCCAACCTCGGCGGCGAGCCTCTTCACCTCGTCCATGTCGTCGGGCAGAGGGTCGGTCGCCGGGATCACCGGCACACCGACTTCAATGGCAAGGTTGCGCGCCGCCACCTTGTTGCCAAGCCGGCGCATGGTCTCGGGCTTCGGCCCGATGAAGGTGATGCCATTGGCAGCACAGGCGTCAGCGAACTCGGGGCTCTCCGACAACAGACCATAGCCGGGATGGATGGCATCGGCACCCGACAGCCTGGCGACGCGGATGATCTCCTCGATCGACAGGTAGCTTTCGATCGGTCCCATGTCCTTGGTGAGATGGGGACCACGGCCGACCTGGTAGCTTTCGTCGGCCTTGAAGCGATGCAGCGAATACTTGTCCTCTTCGGCCCAGATCGCCACGGTTTTGAGCCCCAGCTCATTGGCCGCGCGGAAGACGCGGATGGCGATTTCGGATCGGTTGGCGACGAGGATCTTGCTGATCGGCACGAATACGCTCCAGGGAACCGGATATTTAAGAGGCGGCGAATGATTAGCGGGAAAATGCTGCGGTGCAACCGAAAACACACATTGCTAAATCGATTTAATTTCCGTTGGGTCAGACCGGCATTTTTCCACGGCACAAAAAAATGCCCGACGCTTTCGCGCCGGGCATCTCACATCAGCAGACCCTGCTGAAATTACTTCTGCGGCTTGTAGGTGTACTTGCCGTCGTCGCCCTTCACCCATTCATACATGATGTAGCCGGGCAGCTTCGGGTCGCCCTTCTCGTCGAAGCCCATGTCGCCAAGCACGGTCGGGAAGGTGTTCGCCTTCATTGCCTTCGCCACTTCCTGCGGATCGACCGAACCAGCCTTCTTGGCAGCTTCGGCGATGACCTGCATCGCTGCGTAGGAGTAGAGGGTGTAAGCCTCGGGGTTGAAGCCGGCGGCACGGAACTTTTCGACCAGCGCGTTGTTGGTCGGGTTCAGCGTCGGATCGGGACCGAAGGTGTTGAGGGTACCGGCAACAGCGTCGCCAGCGATCGAGGCGAGTTCGTTCGAGACGATGCCATCGCCCGAAACCAGCTTCGCCTTGAGGCCCTGGTCAGCCGTCTGGCGGATGATCAGGCCGGCTTCGGTGTGTAGGCCGCCCCAGTAGATGATGGTGACGCCGGCTTCCTTCATCTTGCCGATGAGTGCCGAGAAATCCTTGTCGCCGATGTTGACGCCTTCGTACATGACCTCGGTCAGGCCGGCAGCGTTCATCGCCTTCTTGGTTTCGTCAGCCAGACCCTGGCCGTAAGGCGTCTTGTCGTGGATCACCGCGATCTTGGCGTCCTTGAACTTCTCAGCCAGATATGCACCGGCGATGGCGCCCTGCTGGTCGTCACGGCCGCAGGTGCGGAAGGTGTTCCACAGGCCGCGCTCGGTGAACTGCGGGTTGGTCGCAGCCGGGGTGATTTCGAGGATGCCGTTCTCGGCGTAGACTTCCGAAGCCGGAATCGAGACGCCCGAGTTGAAGTGACCGACCACGAACTTGACGCCGTCAGCGACGAACTTGTTGGCGACCGAGATGCCCTGCTTCGGATCGGAAACGTCGTCGCCGACAACCAGCTTGATCTGCTCGCCGTTGATGCCGCCCGCGGCGTTGATGTCGGCAACCGCCTGCTCGGCGCCCTTCTGGAGCTGCGCTCCGAAGGCTGCGTTCGGGCCGGTGATCGGGCCAGCGACGCCAACAATGATATCGGCCCATGCGCTGCCGCTGAACGCCACAAGCGCGGTCAGTGCAACAGCCGACAAAAGTGACTTTTTCATTGAAACACTCCCATTAGTTGAGTGGGCGTGGATGTTCTTTCATGCGATGCCCACCCATATCGCAGAAAGGTGAGTTTGCCGATTTTCCGGCAGTTGTCACGCCGATTCATTGGCGAATCGGCGCGTTAGAACCCCCTCAAGACTTGGCGCGCCAAGAAAGCGGCGAGGCCTTTTCATAGAGCCAATGATATTGCTTCACCATCTGATTGGTGCGGGTGTATTTGTAACCAAGCGTTGCAAAAACCAGCAATATGACGGTGTCGACGATATAGTACTGCAGCGAGAACATGGTGCCCTCGAACAGCGCGTGGTGGATGAAGCGTACGCCGAGCCCAAGCCCCAGAATGTACAACACGAGCTGCGCGTAGCTGCGCCAGGTCTGGGCACAGGCGCGTCCGGTCATCCAGGCCGCCCATCCACCCAGCAGGCAGCTGACGAACAGGAACTGCCAGATCGAGGCTTCCTCGTAGAGAATGCCGTGCATGATGGTGTCTCCTAGTGACGGCCGCCTTCGAGATAGGCTGCGCGAACCTCGGGATCGGCGAGCAGATCCTTGCCGGTGCCGCTCATCGTGACGACGCCGTTGACCATGACGTAGCCGCGCGTCGCCAGCTTGAGCGCGCCGAAGGCGTTCTGCTCGACAAGGAACACGGTCAGCCCTTGGGTGCGGTTGAGCTCGCGGATGGCGTCGAAGATCTGCTTCACGATCAGCGGCGCCAGACCGAGCGAAGGCTCGTCGAGCAGCAGCAGCTTGGGTCGAGCCATCAGCGCGCGGCCGATCGACAGCATCTGCTGCTCTCCGCCGGAAAGCGTGCCGCCGCGCTGGCCGATGCGCTCCTTGAGACGTGGAAACAGCGTGAACACCTTCTCGACGTCCTCATCATAGTATTTGAGGTTGTCGAGGCTTGCGCCCATCTGAAGATTTTCCATCACCGTCATGCGCGGGAAGATGCGCCGGCCCTCGGGCGATTGCGCGATGCGCAACCTCGCGATCTCGTGCGTCGGCATGTCGGTGATGTCGGTTCCGGCGAAGGTGATGGTGCCGCGGCGCGCCCTTGGCGTACCGAAGATGGTCATCATCAGCGTTGACTTGCCAGCGCCGTTGGCGCCGATCAGCGCGACGATCTCGCCTTCATTGACAGCGACGTCGACGCCGCTGAGGGCGCGGATGTTGCCGTAGTAGGTCTCGACACCTTTGATGTCGAGCAAGGTCTTAGCCGTCACTTGCCACCTCCGCGCTTGGCTTTCGCCGGCTTGGCCGCTTCACGCGCCAGCGCCTTGGCCTGCCCCACCCAGTCTTCCCGTTCGATGCGGCCGTCAAAGGCGAGATAGGCCTCGGCCGCCGCGATGTCCGACTTCTTCCACGCCGCCACCTGGTCGAAATGGAAGATACCGTGCTCGTTGAGCTTCTTTTCGTTGACCGGCCCGATGCCCTTGATCGCGATGAGCCGGTCGGCAACGCCGCCACGCGGAGCGGCAAGTACGTTGGAGATGGTCTTCGGAGCTGAGGGCTTCGCGGCGGCAGGTTTGGACGCCGCCGGCTTGGCGGCAGTCGGTTTGGGCGTTGACGCCGCAGGTTTGGCGGCCGGCTTGGCCGCAGCCTTCGCAGCCGGCTTGGCGGGCGCCTTTGCCGCGGCCGTTGATGACGGTTTTTCTGGCGTCTTCGTTTCGGCTTTGGCGACCGCTGGCTTGGCAGCCGGGGCAGGCTTGGCGCTGCCCTTTGGTGCCGGCGTGGCCGTGACTGCAGACTTTACGACCTTTGCTGTCTTGGTAGCAGGATTCGCGGCTGGTGTCGCCCTGGCAGCCGGTTTCGCCGGCGGCGTGGCCGTGCTGGTCGGCTTCGCAGCGGTCGTGGCTTTGGCAACCGGCTTGGCCGATACAGCGGCTGGCTTGGCTGCCGGAGCAGCCTTCGCCGGGGCCTTGGTCGTTGTCTTGGCAGCAGCCTTCGGCGCATCCCCCCTGGCGACTTGCTTTGCAGGTGCCGGCGCTGCCTTGGCCGCGGGCTTGACCGCCTCTTTCACGACCGCAGGCCTGCTTGCCCTGGCCGCAGGCTTCGTCTCAGCCTTTGCCGCTAGCTTGGCAGGAACAGCAGCGGATGCCTTGCCGGCTTCCGCCTTGGGCGCAGGCTTGACCGGCGCAGACATCAACCCCGCAGGCTTGGCCTTCGTCGCCTTTCCGGCGGGAGCCATCTGGCTTGCAGACGCGGCGGCTGCCCTTGCAGCCTGCACTTCAACCTGACTGGCTTTCGATGCGCCCTTGGAGACCGAGACGACTTCGCCATGACCATCGCTGTGGCCAATGGTGTCGCTCACCGGTCCGGCCATCATCGACGAAGACGAACCAGGTCCATGGGCCGGATCCGGCATGCCTTCGAGCTCTTCGATGACCTGCTCGTCGCCAACCTCGACCAGAACGTTGGATACCTCTTCGTCGTCGACGCCGAGATAGGCGGCAATGACCTTCGGATCCGTCCTGACCGACATCGGGTCGCCATCGGAAATCTTGCGGCCGTATTCCAGCACCACGACGTGGTCGGAAATCTGCATGACCACCGACATGTCGTGCTCGATGAGCAGGATCGACGTGCCGGTGTTGTCCTTGATGTCGTTGAGCAGCGTATTGAGTGCCAGCGACTCTTTAGGGTTGAGGCCGGCCGCCGGTTCGTCGAGGCAAAGCAGCTCTGGTCCGGTACACATGGCGCGCGCAATCTCGAGGCGGCGTTGTGCGCCATAGGGAAGGTCGCCCGCCGGATCGTCGGCACGGTCGAGCAGTTCGGCCTTTTCGAGCCAATGCTTGGCAAGCTCGACTGATTCAGCCGACGCCCTGCGGTAGCCGCCAAGGCCGACCAGGCCCATGACGGTAAATCCGGAGGCCTTCATCAGCTTGTTGTGCTGGGCAACCAGAAGATTCTCGAGCAGCGTCATGCCCGAAAACAGCCGGATGTTCTGGAAGGTGCGCGCGACCTTGGCCTTGGCCGTGATCTGGAAGTCCGGCATGCGCTCGAGCAGGAATTCCCCGCCTTCGCGGCCGTTGAACCGGATCATGCCTTCGGTCGGCTTGTAGAAGCCCGTAATGCAGTTGAAGACCGTGGTCTTGCCGGCACCGTTCGGGCCGATCAGCGCGGTGATTTCCCCGCGCTTGGCCTCAAAGGACAGGTCGCCGATGGCGACAAGGCCACCGAATTTCATCGACAGATGCTCGACCTGCAGGATCGGCTTGCTCATGGATGCGCTCGCGTTCATCAGCCGTGTCCTTCCTTGGTGAAGGAACTGGAGACAGCTTTTCGTTCATGCAGGAAGGCCGTGGGTTCGCGGCTGCCGACGAAACCTCGCGGCTTCCACAGCATCACGATGACCATCGCCATGCCAAACAGCAGCATGCGGTAAAGCTCAGGCGTGAAGTCCGGCCCGAAGACGTGCTTGAGGAACTCCATCTCGCGCAGGATCTCGGTGCCGCCGATCATCACCGCGGCCGCGACCGCGATGCCGACCAGCGACCCCATGCCGCCGAGCACCACGATAGCCAGGATGATCGCCGATTCCAGGAAGACGAAGGATTCAGGCGACACGAAGCCCTGGCGCGCGGCGAAGAACGAGCCGGCGAAACCGCCGAACATGGCGCCTGTCGCAAAGGCGGTGAGCTTGGTGGTGGTGGTGTTGATGCCGAGCGAACGGCAGGCGATCTCGTCCTCGCGCAGCGCTTCCCAGGCGCGGCCGACCGGCATGCGGCGCAGGCGTATGGTGACGAAGGCAGTCAGCAGCGCCAGGCCAAGGATGAGGTAGTAGAGGAAGATCTTGTAGTAGGCGCCGGACTGGGCGATGCCGAGCACCTTGGCGATGTAGTTGGGATCGGAGACGTTGAACGACATCAGCCCGAAGAAGCTGACCTTCGGGATGCCGGAGATGCCGGCAGCACCGTTGGTGACTTCGCGCCAGTTGATCAGCACGAGGCGGATGATCTCACCAAAGGCGAGCGTGACGATCGCCAGATAGTCGCCTCGAAGCCGCAGAACCGGGAAGCCGAGGATGACGCCCCAGAAGGCGGCCATGATGCCGGCCACCGGCAGCAGGATCCAGAACGACCAGCCGAGCTGCGTTGCCAAAAGCGCGTAGGCATAGGCGCCGACGGCGTAGAAAGCGACGTAGCCGAGATCGAGCAGCCCGGCGAGACCGACGACGATGTTCAGGCCCCAGGCCAGCATGACGTAGATCAGGATCTGGATGCCGAAATTGTCGACCCACTTGAGCGAACCCTGGAAGCCGCCAGCCATCGAACCCGTCAAGAGCGCCAGGATCAGGACGACAACGATTGGATAGGCGATCAGGACGCCGACGCCGAGGGCCGAAAAGTGGTTATGGATGAAGGCGCGGAAGTAGAACAGCACCGAGGCCAGCGCATAGATGATCGCCAGCGCGCGGAAGAAGCGCAGGTAACCAGCCAGGCCGGAACCGAAAATCCCGTCAAGCGAGCCGGCGAACAACAGAAGCACCGCCGCGACGACCAGCGCCCCAATGAAGTAGGGCAAGCGGAAGAACCGCGTCGCCACGCTGTCTGGCAGCAGCCCGCTGGCGACATCGACGATCTTCTGTCGCGCCATGAATGGCTGCGCATAGGCGACGTAGAGGAAGCGGCCGAGCATGACCAGACCGACGACGATGGTAAGCAGGCCCCAGCGCGGAACGAGGACCAGTTCGTTGCTGATGTTCTGGTCGGTCTTGAGGCCGATGAAGAGGAAGAAAAGGCCAAACGCGATGATACCCGCATAGAAGGCCTCGCGAAGGCCGTGCTGCAATGGGCTGGCGGTCTCTTCGCGTGAAGCTTGGGCGATATTGGCCATGTTGTCAGACCTTCTCGACTTCGGGCCGGCCAAGGATGCCGGAGGGCAGGAAGATGAGCACGATGGCGAGGATCGAGAACGCTGCAACGTCCTTGTAGTCGATCGAGAAGTAGGCCGACCACATGCTTTCGATGAAGCCGATCATCAGGCCGCCAATGACAGCTCCCGGCAACGAGCCGATGCCGCCAAGCACCGCCGCCGTGAAGGCTTTGACCCCGGGCACGAAACCGTCGGAGAAGGCAACGACACCGTAATACATGAGGAACAGGGTACCGGCGACGGCGGCAAGGGCTGCACCCATGATGAAGGTGATGGAGATGGTGCGGTCGACGTCGATGCCGAGCAAAGCTGCCATCTTGCGGTCCTGCTCGCAGGCACGCTGGGCGCGGCCGAGCGAGGTCTTGTTGACGAGGTACCAGAACAAAGCGAGCAGCAGGGCGGTGACCACGACGATGATGATCTGCTTCAGCGAAATCGAGATGCCGCCGACATCGTAGACCTGGCTGACCATTGGCGGGATCGGCTTGTTGCGCGGACCCTGGGTGACCTGAACGAAATTGGACAGCGCGATCGACATGCCGATGGCGGTGATCAGCGGCGCCAGGCGGAACGATCCGCGCAGCGGCCGGTAGGCCACCTTTTCGATCGTCCAGTTGTAGAGGCTGGTCAGGAGCATCGCCACGACCATCATGATCAGCAGGGCGATGACGACCGGCACCGAATAGAACATGGCGCCCAGGATCAGGAACACGATCAGGGCTGTAAACGCCCCGAGCATGAAGATGTCGCCATGGGCGAAATTGATCATGCCGATGATGCCGTAGACCATCGTATAGCCGATCGCGATCAGGCCATAGATGGACCCCAGCGTCAGCCCATTGACCAGCTGCTGGACGAAATATTGCATATGGATGCGGCTCCCCTGGAATGTCGCGCGATGCACGCATTCCTTTTGATATTTCCCCTAGTCCTAAAGTTTCGAGCCTGGATTGCAACGTGATTCTTCAACCCGTTGCGGCTTGCCGGACAGCGTTTTCCGCCGCCTCTGTTTTTTGTTGTCCAGGCCCTGGACTATCGCGAAACCTATCATTGGCTCAACGCAATGTCTTTGCCGTTTCCGGTGATTTTGCGCGCCATGATCGAAGAATGTAGCGCCAAGATACGTAACAGCAACAGGTTCTTGCGTCTTGCCGATGGTCTCTTTCCTATGAATGTCTAGACATATTGGCTGCTCCAGCTCCCTGCCATACGACTATTTGACTATGAACCCATGCGCGAACGGATCGCGATCGTCGATGAAGATGGTGTTCAATCCGGTCATCCGCGCCCACCCCCCGATCGAGGGAATGATCGCCTTCTTGCCGGCCACTTCGACCTCGCGCTCGACCCGCCCCTTGAACAGCGAACCGATGATCGATTCGTGCACGAAATCGTCACCCGCCCTGAGCTTGTCCTTGCCGTGAAGCTGCGCCATGCGCGCCGAGGTGCCGGTGCCGCAAGGCGAGCGGTCGATCGCCTTGTCGCCATAGAAGACCGCGTTGCGGGCATGCGCTTCGGCATGCTTCGGCGCACCCGTCCACAGCATGTGCGACAGCCGGTCGATGCCGGGATTTTCAGGATGCACAAACTGGTATTTTTCGTTCAGCCGCTGCCGCACGACAGGGCTCCAGGCGATGAAATCGCCGGCGGTGTAGTCGGCCATGTCGCGGTAGTTTTCCTGCGGCTCGACGATGGCGTAGAAATTTCCGCCATAAGCGACGTCGACCCTGATCTCGCCGAGTACAGGGCATTCGACCGAAAGCCCTTCGGCATAAAGGAAGGACGGCACGTTGGTGATGCGCACTTCCTCGACATAATCGCCGACCTGCCTGTACTCGGCAATCACGAGGCCGGCCGGCGTGTCGAGGCGCAGCGTGCCCGGCGTCTTCGGCTTGATCAGCCCGTGCTCGATCGCCATCGTCACCGTGCCGATCGTGCCGTGGCCGCACATCGGCAGGCAGCCCGACGTCTCGATGAACAGGATGGCGACATCGCAATCCTCGCGCGTCGGCGGATAGAGGATCGAGCCCGACATCACGTCATGGCCGCGCGGCTCGAACATCAGCCCGGTGCGGATCCAGTCGTATTCGGCAAGGAAATGCGCCCGACGTTCCATCATCGTCGCGCCTTCGAGGCGGGGGCCGCCGCCCGCCACCAGCCGCACCGGATTGCCGCAGGTGTGGCCGTCGATACAGAAAAAGGAGTGGCGCGCCATGATGATACCTTGCGTCAGAAACGTTGGGCGGAAAAGGGGGTGAGATCGATCGCCGACTTTTGACCCAGCATGCGCTCGCGCACCAGCCGGCCGGTGGCCGCCGCCTGGGTGAGGCCAAGGTGACCATGGCCGAAAGCGTAGTGGACGCCGGCTTGGCTGCGCGAGCCGCCAATGACCGGCAGCGAATCGGGCAGCGACGGGCGGAAGCCCATCCATTCGCGCCCGCCCGAAGTATCGAGACCCGGTAGGAACTTGCGCGCCTTCTCCAGCATCGCCTTCGACCGCGCATAGTTCGGCGCCCGCGAGATGCCGCCCAGCTCGACCGCGCCGCCGACGCGCAGGCCGGTGGCAAGCGGCGTGATGACGAAGCCATGGCCGGAGAAGATCAGCTGTCGCTTGACGTCGAAAGCACTGGTGGGGAGCGTCGTGTTGTAGCCGCGCTCGGTTTCGAGCGGGATGACGTCGCCGAGCTGACGGGCGAGCAGATGCGACCAGGCTCCGGCAGCGATCAGCACCTGGCGGGCGAACAGCGTGCGGCCTTGCTTGAGCTGGATCAGGATGCGGTCACCAGCCGGCCGGACAAGCCCGACATCGCCCTTGACGAAGGAAGCGCCGCTGACCTCGGCATGACGCCAGATCGCCTTGCCGAGATCCTTCGGGTCGGACACCGTCTTCCAGCCGGGCACGAAGGTGCCACGCGTGAAGCGGTCGGCCAGCCCGGGCTGATAGTTTGCGAGTTCGTGCTTTTCGAGATGCCGGTAGGCGATGCCGAAGCGGTCACGCGCCGCCCAGCTCGGCAATGCCGCCTTGAACTCCGCCTCACGCTCGTAGAGTTCAAGCGAACCGTCCTCGCGCAGCATCGAGCCGGTACCCGAGCGCGCCATCAGCGACGCCCACTCCTGCTCGGCGAGCTTCATCAGCCCGGCCTGCGCGGCAAGGCTCGCCTCATAGTTGGCGGGCGCCCCGGCACGCCAGAAGCGGAAGAGCCATGGCGCAAGCTTGGGCAGGTAGGCAGGTGGAATGGTCAGCGGGCCAAGCGGGTCGGCCAGCCATTTCGGTACGTTGCGCATCATGCCCTTGTGCGCAAGCGGCAGGACATCGGAGAACGCAAACGCCCCGGCATTGCCGGAGCTGGTTTCCTCGCAGACGCCGGTGCGGTCAAAGACCGTCACCTTGCGCCCGGCCTCGGCGAGATAGGCAGCCGCCACGATGCCGACGATGCCGGCGCCGATGATGGCAATGTCGATCTCGTCGACCGCTGCACTCATGCCTTGCTCCCCTCCGAGCCCTGCCCTTACCAGATCAGAACGAAGGCAGCTTGGGGCGGACTTCCAGGGCGTCCTTGATGATCTTCTCGACCGCGTTGCGGCGCTCGCCCGACAATGGCTTGCGCGGCATGCGCACACGATCGTGGGAGCCGATCGCCAGCACCTCGGCAAGCTTGATGTTCTGGACCAGATAGGTCGAGACGTCGAGGTCGAGCAGCGGGCGGAACCAGCGGTAGATGGCGAGCGCCTCTTCGCGCCGGCCCTGCTTCATCAGCTGGTAGATGGCGACGGTCTCGCGCGGGAAGGCGACGACGAGGCCTGCAACCCAACCGATGGCGCCGACCGAAAGAGCCTCGAAGGCGAGGTTGTCGACGCCGGTGAACAGGTCGTAGCGGTTGCCCAGGCGGTTGATGATCTCGGTCGAGCGGCGGATGTCGTCGGACGATTCCTTGACCGCGACGAAGCGCGTGTCGGACGCCAGTTCCTCCATCTGGTCGACGGTGACGTCGACGCGGTAGGCGAGGCGGTTGGAGTAGATCATGACCGGCAGGTCGCCGGCCTCGGCCACGGCGCGAAGGGCCGCCACCGTCTCTTCCGGGTTGGTGTGGTAGATCGGGCTCGGCACCACCATCAGGCCGGACGCGCCTTCCCTAGAGGCGCGCTTGGCGATGGCCGCCGCCTCGCGGGTGCCGGCCTCGTTGACCGTCAGCAGCACCGGCTTGCCGGCGGCGACCTTCTGGGCGGTCTTCAGCACCTCGATCTTTTCGTCATGCGAGAGCATCGGGCCCTCGCCGAGCGAGCCGGCGACGATCAGGCCGTCACATCCGGCCTCCATCTGCAGCGCGAAGCAGCGCTCCATTTCGGCATGATCGAGGCGATCGTCCGCCGTGAATTTGGTGGTGACTGCTGGGATGACTCCGGCCCACATGGCGCTCTCTCCATCTGATATATCAGTGATATATGACGAGGCGACCAACATTGTCAATCGGCAATCGCATCTGATATATCAAAAATATATCATTGCGCTTTCAAGAGATTCGGTCATGCAAGCTGAGAAACTGGAACCGGCTGCGACACGGGCCTACCACGAGCTCGAACGGCTCATCGTCACCCTCGAACTCGCCCCTGGGACCATTGCCACCGAAGGTTCTCTGATCGACAGGCTTGGCCTTGGCCGCACGCCGGTGCGCGAGGCGATCCAGCGCCTGGCCTGGGAAGGACTGGTCGAGATCAGGCCGCGCGCCGGCCTGGCGATTGCGCCGCTGCACCCCGGCGACTGGCTGCGCGTGCTCGACGCGCGCCGCGGCATCGAGGTCGTGCTTGCTCGCTCGGCGGCGCGCTTCGTCACCCGCGATGCCGCCAACCAGTTCCATGCCGCAGCCCTTGCGATGCAGAAAGCAGTGATCGCAGCCGACGTGCTCGGCTTCCTCGCGGCCGACAAGGCGCTCGACGAGGCGCTCGCCCTTGCCGCCGACAACGATTTCGCCGCCCGCCTCGCAGCACCCCTGCAGACCCACAGCCGGCGTTTCTGGTTCCGCTATCAGCGTGACACCGGCCTCGCCGCGTCCGCAGAACACCACGTCGCGCTGATCCGCTCGATCCTTGAGCACGACGAGGAAAGTGCAGCGCAGGAAGCCGAGCGGCTGATGGCGATGCTGCGCGCCCATGCCGAGGCGGCAGCGACGCGGTAAGGCCGCATGATCGATCAATGTCTCGGTTCGGCTTCCCTGACTTCATCAGCGGCGCTCTCCCAGCCGTCGCCGGCGGCGAGCACACAGCTGCGGCCTCTGACATCCGACAACAGCACGGTCCAGGTGCCATCGGCGGAGATGTAGATTTCGACGATGGCCGCGTCGCTGGCGACGCCGTAACCAAGGCGCCGCTCGTGAAAACTGTCCGTCAGGCCGGCCACGATCGCGTCATGGTCGCTGCAGAACAGCTCTGCAACTGCCGGGGTGGCCGGCAGCATCAGCGCCAAGCCGACGGCCGCCAGCCCGCTTGTGTGGAATGCCGGCGCGAGCGCCATTCGACACCTCCTTGCCGCCGCATCTGTGCGGGAAGGTAACGACCCATCTTAACACGAAGGGCCAGTGGAAGCCCCGGAAGCATTGGGCCTTCCGTCATTCCGTGCAGGCCCTCGCACCCGGGGCATATTGCTGCACACCGCCGCAACAAGCGGCGGCACGTCAGCCCTGTCGGGGATCACACAATGGCAGCTTTGCGATAGCGTCGTCCGTCAGCAGTTTTCTCAGGTTTACCGACGACACCAGGAAGTACAGTTCGTCCGCCTGGCTGCGCATGAAAATCTCTGCCGCGAGCGCGCCGGGGTTGATGGCACCGTCGCGGCATCCACCCTTGATCGTCACGGATATGCTGCCCTTGCCGTCCTTCCGGCCGGTCGCCTTGAAAGCGCGCGCCTTGGCCTGCGCGGCGGCGAGCCGGGCCAGGTCCGCCTGCGCGACGCGAGCGACCTGGATCCTTTCGAAGGAAGGGCTGGCCGACACGCCCGGCGCATTGTCGCCTGATACGATTTCGAGCGGCAAGGCCTCGTTGACCGGTCCATAAGGTGCCGGCGCCTCCATCGCGAAATGTAGCACGACATCGCCGGTGCGCAGCTTGAGCGGAACAGGCATGACGGCTGCGACGCTCATCTGCTCCGGCGCGATCTCTAGAGGATCAAGGGCTGCGAGCCTGGTCAGCGCCATCGGATTGAGCGAAGCGCAGGCAGACAGCGTCAACAGCGAGGCCAGCCCTGCAATCGAACGTCCACGCACCGACATAATGCCTCCATATGGTTGTTTGACAGCACTGACTTATTGTTTTACGATAATTTTTGCAAACAGAATTTGAGAGGCCGGAATGGAGACTGCCCGCGAGCGTGCCCGTTTGCTGAGCCGGCGCATGGAAAAGCTCATCCTCGTGCTGATGGCCATTCTCGGCCTGTTCGTCCTCTACGGGCTGGTACTGGCCTGGTCCGACCCGACCTGGATCGGCACGTTCGTGATCGAAAGGCTGGCACTTCCCAAGCCGCCGCAGTTCTCGACCTCGACGATGCTGTTGCTGGCAGCGGCATTTCTCGCACAGGCCGGATTGCTCGGATGGGCGCTGCAGACGCTGCGGGCGGCGTTCCGCGAGATCGGCCTGCATGACATCGTCGGCGCAGAAAGCGCGCGCCTGATGCGCCTGTCAGGCGTGGCTTTTCTGACCAACGCGATCGCCATGGCGTTGGCCCCGCCGCTGGTCTCGCTCATCGTCAGCCTCGACATGCCGGCCGGCCAGCGGTTCCTGGCGATCAGCTTCGGCACGCACGAACTGCTGGCCCTGATCCTGTCGGGCATACTGATCGTCTTTGGCCACCTCCTTGCGGTGGCCGCCGAGGTCGACGACGACAACAAGCGGTTCGTCTGACATGCCGGTCATCGTCAATCTCGACGTCATGCTGGCGCGCCGCAAGATGCGTTCCAAGGAACTCGCCGCCAAGATCGGCATCACTGAGCAGAACCTGTCGCTGCTGAAGTCCGGCAAGGTGCGCGGTGTCAGGTTTTCGACGCTCGCCCGCATCTGCGCCGAGCTCGAGTGCCAGCCGGGCGACCTGCTGGAGTACCAGCCGGGACCGGAAGAAGAGGACGGAACGTAAAACGGGCGCCCAATGGGCGCCCGTCAGACTGCTGACAAACCCCTGGCGAGAGTTGGGGGTTTGTGATTCAGTGGGTGATGTTGAAGCGAGCCGGCCCTGAACAAACCGCACTTGAGATCGTCACGCTCGATCAACTGGTTCCAGTTGATC
>JAESGW010000295.1_pt1 | contig 72626 bp, 72 predicted proteins | sample 9269791 | NCBI WGS metagenome assembly JAESGW01 (sample SAMN16773120, study PRJNA677053) | algae metagenome | isolation source: Aphanocapsa lilacina HA4352-LM1 and co-occurring heterotrophs from near cave... | place: USA: Maniniholo cave, near Haena, Kauai, HI | collected 2009-07-28 | reverse complement strand
TACTCCGGCCTGTTCAGCGGCAGTACCGTGAGCCAGGCGAACGCCAGGCTGATGGCGGGCGGCGGCGGCGGCATGTCGAATGGGGTCAGCGGTGGCATCTTCGGTCCCGGCGGCGGCGGGACGAACGGGCGCGCGAACACCACCGACATCATCGACCGAGGCCTCTATCAGCCGGCTGCCAGCCTGAGCGGTCGGGGCGGCACCCAAAGCGCGGGTGGCGCGGCGGCGACCACCACGGGCTCGGGCTGCGCGACCGGCACCGGCGCTGCCACGGCGGGCAGCGCGCTGGCCGGCGGCAAGGGCGCCGACAACGGCGAAGGTGGCGGTGGTGGTGGTGGCGGCTACTACGGCGGGGGTGGCGGACGCTGCCAGACCAGCGGCCCGGACCCGCAGAACGGCCCGGGCGGTGGCGGCTCGGGGTTCATCCTGGGCTCGGGCGTGAGCGCCGCCACGACCACCGACGGCAACGACAACAAGACCGCGAACGCCGTGGCGCCTCCGCAGGCCACCAACACCCAGTACGTGACCGGCGTCGGCAGCGGCGGCGGCGGCGCGGCCAGCAGCAACCTCGCGGCGGGCAACGGCGGCGACGGCCTGGTGGTGATCCAGTACAACCTGCCGATCCGCCTGCGGCTCAACAAGAGCCTGCCCGCGGGAAGGGACGCCGCGGGCGACCAGTTCAAGCTGAGCATCCTCAACGGCAGCACCGGGCTGAACAGCGCCACCACCACGGGGAGCACGAACACGCCCACCGAGACCGCGGACTACACGACCAGCGGATCGGGCACTTTCACCCTGTCCGAAGCCGCGGCGGGAACCGCCAACCTCGCGAGCTACACCTCGAGCATCAGCTGCACCAATGCGGCGACCGGCAGCACGACGACGCTGCCCTCGGGCAGCGGCACCAGCTTCACGGTCACGCCGGCGGGCGGCGACGACATCAGCTGCACCTTCACGAACACGCTCAAGACCTCGACCATCACCCTGCAGAAGGCGCTGGGCGGCACGGGCCGCATCGACGCCAGCGACCAGTTCACGCTGTCGGCCTCGGGCGACGGCGCGCCCGCGGCCATCAGCACCTCGGGCAACGCAACGCTCGTCACCTCGGGGGCCTACACGTTCAGCGGCACGAAGGGCAGCACCTATGTGCTCAACGAGAGCATGTCGCCGGGCAGCGCTTCGGCGCTGTCGCTGTACGACCAGGCGGTGAGCTGCACGAACACCGGGCCCACGGTCGTGAGCGCAAAGACGACGCTGCCGATCACGTTGACGCCGGTGGCCGGCGACAACATCAGCTGCGTGATCACGAACACGCCGAAGTCGACGGACGGCGGCTCGGGCGGCGATCCGCCGAGCCAGGTCTGCAATGGCGATCCGGTCATCGCGGGCTCGAACTTCCTGAATGCCGCGTGGAGCCGTTCGAACTGGGATGCGAACAATGCCGGCTACGTCGAGCTGAGCAACGACGGCCCGATCACGGCGATCATCAGTCAATCCGTCGGCGGCGTGACCCCGGGTGCGTTGCTGACCTTCACATGGCGCTTCAGGAACGGCGTGCTCAGCAGCGGGCCCAGCGGCAATGCATCGCAGTTGCGACTGGGCTACGGCGGCGTCCTCTACTGGACGGTCAACACGAACGCAGGAACAGCCAACCTGTTGTCGGATGCCGCGACGACGTCCAACGGCGCTACTTGCGTGAGCGGCTGCACCGCCTTGGCGGAGCAGACGAATCGCACGGTGCAACTTCGCCTGCCCAACAACATCCCGATCTCGGGCACGCTGATCTTCGCGGCGCAGTCCTTCGGTGGCACATCGGACGACATGCGGCTCGTCGGCCCGATCTCGATCACCAACACGGGCGTGTGCCTGGTCAAGAAGAGCGTCGGCGGCACGGGGACCTTCAACTTCGCCACCACCGGGGTGGACACCACGATGGGCGGCGGCGGCACTACGGCGAGCATCACCACCACCGCCGTCAACACCTCGGTCTACTACGACGCCAGCAGCACGCGCAACGACAACCAGCCGCTGCTGATCAAGAGCCCGGGCGCGACCGCCAATGTCACGATCACCGAGACGCCGGCGCCGGGCTTCCTGCTCAGCGGCGTCAGCTGCACAGGCGTCACGCCGGTGCTCGATGCCACGACCAACAAGATCACCATCGCGAGCGTGCCGCAGGACACCGTCGCGACCTGTACCGTCACCAACAGCACCTCGATCATCAACCTCAGCAAGGCGCTGGGCAATGCGCGCTTCGGCGCGGCCGACCAGTTCTCGGTGGCCGTGCGCACGGGCGGCGTGGGCGGCACGGTCGTGAGCTCGAGCGCGGTGGCGACCACCACGGGCAGCGGCGCCACGGTGACCGCGGGCACGGGCACCACCGGCGACTACTACGCCACGCCCGGCCAGACCTTCACGCTGACCGAGGCGGCAGCATCGGGGACCAGCCTCTCGAACTACAACGCCCGCCTGACCTGCACCGATGCCGCGGGCGTCATGGCGGCCGCGAGCCTGCCTTCGAACGAAGTCTTCGATCCGGCCGCAGGCCGCGCGATCACGCCGCTGGCGGGCGCGAACCTGCGCTGCACCATCACCAACACCGCGATCCCCGGCGCGAACATCACGCTGCAGAAGGCGCTGGGCGGCACGGGCCGGGTGGTGGCGAGCGACCAGTTCGCGCTGTCGATCAAGGGCTCGGGCACGCCGGTGAGCGTGAACACCACCGGCACTGGCACGGCCATCACCTCGGCGGCCAACACCGTCACGGCCACGCCCGGCACCGCCTACACGCTCGATGAAGCCATGGCCACGGGCAGCGGCTCGAGCCTGTCGGCCTACACGCGCAGCGTGACCTGCTCGAACACCGGCCCCACCAGCGTGAGCGCGCTGACCACGCTGCCGGTGAGCGTGACGCCGGCGGTGGGCGACGCGATCAGCTGCCTGATCACCAACACCCCGGCGGCCGCGACGGTCAGCGGGCGCGTGTTCCTGGACAACGGCACGGGCTCGGGCGTTGCCAACGACGGCATCCTCAACGGCAGCGAGGCTCCGCAGGCGGGCATCGCGGTGCGGCTGACCGACTGCGCGGCCACGCCCACCGTCTACGCGAGCGCGCTGACCGACGGCACCGGCGGCTACAGCTTCGGCGTGCCCGCCAGCGTGGCCGTGAATGCGCCGCTGTGCGTGGAGCAGACCAACCGCTCGGCCGCGCGCATCTCCACCGGTGCGTCGGTGGGCGCGACCGCGCTGCCCTCGGGCACGGCCACCGCCGCCACGGGGGGCAGCTACACCTACACGCGCGGCGGCACGCCCGATCGCATCGCCTTCGCCTGGAACGGCACGGGCCACGCGAACCTGAACTTCGGCGACGTCGACAACAGCGGCTTCGCCGCCAGCAGCGCGAAGACCGCGCAGCCGGGCAGCACGGTGACCTACGCGCACACCTTCAGCGCGGGCACGGCCGGGCAGGTGCGCTTCGGCATCGCCAGCGAGACGGCCACGCCGGCGCTCGCGGGCTGGAGCACGCAGGTCTTCGCCGACCCGGGCTGCACGGGCAGCCTGCAACCGGGCGCAGCGCAGCTGTACCCGCCCGCGGGCACGGGCACGGCGGTGGCCGCGGGGGGCAAGGTGTGCATCGTGGTCAAGCAGTTCGTGCCGGCGAGCGCGCCGCAGGGGGCGAACGACAAGGTGACGATCCGGGCCGACTTCGACTACGGCAATGCGAACCCAGCGCTCAGCGGCAGCTACGTGCTGGACGACATCACGACGGTGTCGGACTCGGTGCTGGAGCTGAGGAAGGAGGTGCGCAACGTGACGCAGGGGGTGACGAGCTTCGGGGTGAACAACCAGGCGAAGTCGGGGGACACGCTGGAGTACCGGATCACGTACACGAACAACGGAGCGGCGCCGATCGGGAACATGGTGGTGAACGATGCGACGCCGGGGTACACGAGCTTCGTGAGCGCGACGACGGGCACGACGCCGGCGACGTTGACGGGGTGCACGAAGCGCACGCCGGCGAACGTGGCGCCGAACCCGGCGGTGGCGTGCGCGGCCGCGCAGAGCGCGGGCGGGACGGGGCCCATCGGATGGACCTTCGCGGGCTCGGTCGCGCCGGGTGGCACGGGCACGGTGCTGTTCCAGGTCAAGATCGATTGAGCGATCGGCCCATCGAGGCGCCAGGCGTGCATGGAGTCCGCCGCGCCGCTTCTTGCAGCGAGGACGACATGGACAACATGGCAATCACGGTGAACGAACTCGAACCGGGGCGGTGGCACTACTCGCTGCTGCGCGCGGTGGACACCCCCGACGACCTGCTGGCCTTCGTGCCGGTCCTCACCGACCAGACGGTGCACGACAGCGCGACCGAGGCCTGGATCGACGCCATCTTCGGGATCACGGCCTATCTGGACCGGCTTCGGCGGCCGCCGGTCGACCTGTCCTGATCTTGTAGCGCGCGATGGCCTCGACCCACGGCGCGACGGGCTGGCCGTCCTGCCAGGTGTGGCGCCGGGCATGGATCGCCAGCAGGCATTCCTGCACCAGCGCCTCCACCACGTCGGGGTCGGATCCCGCATACCTGCCGATGAAGCCGCGCAGCGCATGGGCCGTGCCTCGAAGGAATTCGCGGTAGGCGGACGCGTCGCCGCCGAGCCCGCGCACGAAGAGATCGCGCTCGCCGGGCCGCTCGGCCAGCCGCCATTCCGGGTCCCGCGCGCCACCCGCGACCGACGCGCCCCATCCCCGCGGATCCTTCAGTCTCGCCAAGCCCATGCCGTCTCCGTTCGCTGCGTGGCGCGCGCAACGGTGCGCGCGGACGCATCGAGCTTAGAGACCGCGCCGCGGCGACAAAAGGTGCGAATGGACAGCGGCAGGGGTGACTTCGGGCCACGCGTCGCCCGGCGCGAGAGGCTCAGCGCGGGCGGAAGCTGGTCGGGCTGCTGCCGGTCCAGCGGACGAAGGCATGGCGGAAGTTGGCCGCATCGCTGTAGCCCAGGCGGCTCGCGATGTCCTCGGTGGTCATGCGGGTCTTGCGCAGGTACTCGATGGCCAGCCCCCTGCGCACGGCCGCGAGGAGGTCGCGGTAGGAGGTGCCTTCGGCCTCGAGCCTGCGCCGCAGCGCGCGCGGATGCATCGCCAGCTGCCGCGCCATCGAGTCGATGGTGGGAAAGCGCCACGGCATCTGCTCGATCAGCGTGCGCCGGATCAGCGCGCCCGTGCCATCGCCCTGCGGAAGTTCGGCCAGCACCTGCTGGCACATCTGCGTGACCATCGCGTGCGTGACCGCGTCGGGCAGTCGCGACGAGCGGTCGATCCAGGGCGCGGCGACCTGCAGCCGGTCGCTGTCCTCGCCGAAGCGCAGCGGCCCGTCGAACAGGTCGCGGTACAGCGCCACGTGCGGCGGCTCGGCATAGCGCGCCCGCAGGCCCCACAGCATGAAGTCGGGCCCGAGGAGATCGCGCCCCAGGCGCAGGTGCGCGGCGAGGGCGAACTCCAGCGCGAAGCGGTACAGCGCATCCTCGGGGTCGGTGGAGAGCATCACCTCGAAGGTGTAGTTGGCAACGTCGCCATCGCGCTCGTAGGCGACCGCGCCGGCCACCGGCCCCATCACCCGGTTGTACTTCAGCGAGAACTCGACGAGGGCCGCGCGCGTGGGACTGCTCAGCAGTCCGTAGCCGTACATGCCGTAGGAGGTGATGTGCATGCGCGCGCCGGCGCGCAACGCGGTCGCGGGATCGGTCGCGAGCCGCACGGCATTGCGGAACACGGCCACCACCTGCCCGTAGGACACGCGCGTGGCCGACGCGCGCAGGGCGTCCTCGTCGATGCCGCTGTCCGCGAGCGTCAGTGCCGGCGCCACGCCATCCTCGGCCAGCGTGGCGACGACGGCGGCGATGCGCTGCGGGCCGTAGACGCGCGCGTCGAAATTCAATGGCGGGTGTTGGAAGCTCAGGGGGTCTCCAGGTGAGGCCGGGTTCCCGCGGATGTTCGCCGCATCCGCGCGCGCGCCGGCACGGTACTTACACGCATCCGCCGCGGCCGGCGCCGTCGCGGCGTCTACCAGCGCAGCAGCCGCGGCCCCAGCAGCGCGCCGACGCCGACGGTCGCGGCCACGCCGGCGACGTACCAGATGGCGAGGAACGGCGCGGCGAGCTCGGGGCAGTGCAGGGCATAGACGGAAGCGCCCAGGCCTCCCGCCAGCGCGCCGACGGCGGCGCCGGCCATCGCGGGCCGCGTGGGCGCCAGGGTGCGCAGCGCGCTCAGGCCCGCGGCGAGCAGGGGCGCCGAGACCAGCAGGATGTTGAAGATGCAGCTGCGCCAGGTCTCGCCGAGGACCAGCGGCAGGCGCGCTTGCGGCGGCGCCTGCACGAGCGACACGAGGGCCAGCAACCAGATCGCGGCGAGCGGCAGCGCGAGCCCGAGCCACGCGGCCCCCGGTTTCGCGCCGGGGCGCGCGAGACGATGCGTCAGCAGCAGGCCGGCCGCGCCGATGGTCAGCAGCACCGCCAGCTTGATCCAGAACATCGGCCAGAACACGGCCTGCGCCAGGTCCGGCCTGAAGCGATAGCCCAGGCCCACGATCGCGAACGACACCGCGAGTCCGGCCGCCAGGGCCATGGCCAGCCTGCGTGTCGTGGCATGGGGCCGCACGGGCGGCTCGCCGGTGGCCAGCAGCACGACGAAGTCGGCGGTTTTCATGAGCCGTTCTCCCTGATCCTGTCGGCAAGCATCTTGAGCCCCCGATGCGTGTTGACCTTCACGGCCGATTCGGAAATGCCGAGGCGTTGCGCGGTTTCTGCGACGGACAGTCCCTCGAGCTTCACGTGCAGGATCGGCAGGCGGTAGCGCTCCGGCAGCGTCTCCAGCAACTCCAGCACGTCGCGTTTCGCCTCGTGTGCCTCGGTCTGCGAGGCCGCGAAGATCTCGACGTCGTCGATGGCGACATGGCGCATTTCCCGTCCCGACTTCGCGCGCAGCAGATCGACCAGCTTGTAGCGCGCGATGGCGGCGGCCCAGGCCGTGACGGGCTCGGCCCGCTGGAACGTGTGCCGCTGGTTGTGGATCGCGAGCAGGCATTCCTGCACCAGGTCCTCGACGTCGTCCGGCCAGCCCGACAGCCGCCTGCCGATGAAGGCGCGCAGATGGCTGGCCATCCGATGGAGGAAATCGCCATAGGCCCCGGCGTCGCCGTCGAGGCCGCGAAGGAACAATGCATGCAAGACGATCTCGGCGTCGCTTCCTCGCGTCAATTGAATGCGTGTCCCGATCGGTTGGTGGCGGCGGTGCCTTTCTCCCTGAACATCTTCCATGACACCGGCGCCGAGAGCCGACGCGTCATGTGGTTCGTCTTGCGGACGATTCTAGCGGTCGGTCCCGTGCGTCCCGATGCGCACGCTAGCCGACCGGCGGCGCGTCCTCGTCCTCGCCGGCGGCGCGAGGCCCGTTGCGCTCGTCGGGCACCATCCGCACGAGTTCGGCGCATCCGTCCTCGAAGGCGTCGAGCCACAGGTCGTAGGCCATCGGGCTGGCGGACAACTCGATCCATTCGCTGGCGTCGCCGCCTTGCTCGTGCAGCACCCAGTGGTAGTTTCCCGCTCCGACTTCCTCGACGAATACGGCGATTCGCCGAAGGCGGCTCATTTCAGTTTCTCGGCCAGGTACTGGCGCACCTCGTCGGCCGAATTGCCGACGGCTTTCACCGCGTCGCGCAGTTGCGTCTCGGTGCAGCCCAGGCTCTCGGTCCACGACCGGACTTCGTGGGGTTCGTGCAGCGCGATGAGCTTGCGATCGAGCGCGGTCTTCTTGGGATCGTCTGCCATGGGACCTCCTGTGGAATGTCTAGGCCTTCTCGCCGTTGCGCCCGGTGTCCGCGGGCCGCCTCGCGCGCTCGGCATCGGGCGCCGGCGCATCGTGCCCGCGCTCGCCCGGGTCGCCCGAGGGCTTGTCGGCCTCGCGGCCCATGCGGCTGCCGTCCAGCGGCGTGTCGATGCCGACCTCGCGGTTCTGCTCGATGTTCACGGGCGACATGGGTTTGCGCGTGGTCATGCTCAACCCTTCCTGGCCTTGTACTGGTCGCGCAGGTCGCGGATCTGGTCGTGGTTGCGCTGGGCGCCATCGGCCTGCCGCTGCACGACGGCGAGCACTTCGGCGGGCAGGTCGTTCTTCATCGCCTTGCGGTAGCGCGCAACGGCCGAGTCCTCGCCGCGTTCGCACTCCTCGAGCATCGACAAGGCGCTGTCCGCACCCAGCGTTCCCTTCACATGGACCCAGCCGCGGTGCAGCGCGCCGCTGACGCTGCCGCCCTTGTCGGCTTCGCCGCCGAGCGAGCGGATCAGCGTCGCCAGTTCGGCGGCGGCCGCGGCGCACTGGGCCGAGCGGTTCGCGAAGACCTGCTTGATCCGGGCGTCCTCCACCTCGTCGGCGCAAGCGCGAAAGCCGTACTCGCCATCGCGGGAGTTCTCGAGCAGGTCGTTGAGGATCGACAGGACTTCGTCGCTGGTGATGGATGCGGTGGACATGGTGTGGCTCCTGGTTGGGTTGGTCGGCTGATCGAGGGCTCACGGTGACGCGCCGACCCGGACCGGCATGTAGGTGCCCGCCGCGCCAATTCGTCGTGGCGCGCCGACGGCTCCAGGAACGGCGCAGGGCGCATGGACGTCGCGGGAAACGGAAACGCGCCTACGCCTGCCGCTCGGTGCGAGGCCGAGAACCCGAAGCAGGGGGGCAAGGATTCGGCTTCGACCAGGAGGTGGCGGACATGCGTTCAAATCAGGCCGAGCGCGCGTGCTCTCCGGATTGCGCCCCCGGCATCATGCGCACGACGAAGTCGATGAACGCCCTGACCTTGGCCGGCACGTGTTCCCTGCCCGGGTAGTAGACGTAGAGCGGAAAGGTCTCGTCGGGCCAGTCCGTCAGCACCGGCACCAGCGTGCCCGCGCGCAGGTGCGTCTCGATGCCGAGGTCGATCACCTGCGCAATGCCGTAGCCCGCGAGGCAGGCGCCGATCTTGGTGCCCGCATCGGTGACCGTCAGGCTGCCGCGCACGGCCACCTTCAGCTTCTCGTCGCCGCGCCAGAACTCCCAGTCGAAGAGCCGGCCGGTGGATGGGTCGATGGCATGGATGCATTCATGGCCGCCGTCGACCAGGTCCTGCGGCGACCGCGGCCGGCCGCGTTGCTCGAGGTAGGCGGGCGCGGCCACGGTCAGGATCCGCGGGCTGTAGAGCCTGCGGCAGACCAGCGTCGACACCGATGGCGCTCCGAACCGGATGGCGAGGTCGAATCCGTCGCCGACCAGGTCCGGGAGATCGTTGCGCGTCTCCAGCTTCAACCGGAGCGCGGGATGGCGCTTGAGGAACTCGGCCAGTTCCGGTGCCAGCACGAGGCGGGCGAACACCGCATCGCAGGCCACGCGCAGCGTTCCGTTGACGACCGAGGTCTGGTCCGACGCGCCGACCGTCGCCTCCTCGATGCCCTGGAGCAGGGGCAGCACCTTCGCCAGCAGCGCATGCCCCGCATCCGTCACCTCGACCTGCCGGCTGGTGCGATGCACGAGCTTCGCGCGCAACCGGTCTTCCAGCCGCTGGATGGCGCGGCTTACCGCGGGCTGCGTCCGGCCCAGGCGCGATGCGGCGCCGCTGAAGCTCCTGCATTCGGCGACCGCGGCCAGCACCAGCAAGCCGCCGACGAGTCCTCCATCGAGGTCTTCCATGATCCATGTCTTCCTGTAATGGCTGCGATGCCCGATTCGCCGTAGCCGGGCGTCGAAGGAGCTTTCACCATACGAAGCTTCCATCCCTCGCAGAGAGTTCGCAATGACCCAGACCCACGCCGTCGCCGCCCTGATCGACGACTATTTCAACCTCGCCCACGAGCCGAAGAGCCGCGACTTCCACCAGGTCTTTCATCCGTCCTGCCTCGTCCAGTGGCTCCAGGACGGCCAGTTGCAGACCCTGTCGGCGCCGGAGTATGCGGCGCTCATCCATGGCAGGCCGAGCCCCCGCTCGATGGACGCACCTCGCGAGGAGGCGATCCTGTCGATGACGCACATCTCGGACAGCCTTTCGACGGCCACCGTGAAGGTGCGGATCGGCCAGAAGCTGTTCAACGATCACTTCGTGATGCACGAGGTGGAGGGGCGTTGGTCGATCACGAACAAGTCGTCCTTCGTGGCGCGGACCTTCGACTGAAGCGCATGCCGGCCGCCGGCCTCAAGCACGCCGCGCCTCCGACCGATTGGCCCGGCGGATCACCTGCGGCGGCTGCCCATAGGCCCGCAGGAAGGCCCGGCGCATGCGGTCAGGATCGCCGAAACCGGTGTCGCGCGCCACAGTCTCGATCGGCAGCAGCTGCGACTCGATCATCAGCCGCGCCGTCTCGGTCCGCAGCCGCTCGATGGCCTTGGCCGGCGTCTGTCCGGTCTCCTCCCTGAACACGCGGCCGAACTGGCGCGGGCTGAGGTTCGCGGCCTCGGCGAGTTCCTCGAGCGAGAGCTCGTTCGTCAGATGGCTCTTGGCATAGGTGAGCGCCTTCTGGATGCGATCGGTGCGCGGGCGCAGCTCGAGCAGCGCGGAATGCTGCGACTGGCCGCCGGTGCGGCGGTGATACACCACCATGCGCTTCGCCACGAGCTTGGCGACATCGGCGCCGCAGTCCTGCTCGACGAGCGCCAGCCCGAGGTCGATGCAGGCGGTCGCGCCGGCCGAGGTCCAGACGCCATCGTCGTGCACGAAGATGCTGTCCTCCTCGAGCAGCACCTCGGGATGGTCGCGCCGCATCTTGACGACGTGCGCCCAGTGGGTGGTCGCGCGCTTGCCGTCGAGCAGCCCGGCCTGCGCGAGATTGAAGGCGCCGGTGCAGGCCGCGCCCAGGCGCCTCGCGCGGCGGGCCGACTTGCGCAGGAAGCCCAGCAGGGCAGGGGAGCCCTCGGTCACGACCGTATCGCCGACCACCAGCACGGTGTCGTAGCGCGCGTTGCCGAACGGCACCGTGCCGACTTCCACGCCGCACGAGGACCGGACCGGACCGCCGTGCTCGGACAGCAGGGTGTGGGCATACAGCGGCTCATCAAGCGACATGTTGGCGTACTCGAACACCGAGACGACCGCCAAAGTGAGCAGCTGGAAACCGGGATAGATCGCCACGCCGACACGAATCATTCGAGAGCTCCTTTGATGGCGCAAAAAGACGGAAACCTGACATTAACGCCATCTCAGTTTATCGCGAAGATGAGCCCCTGTCACCCCGCGAGGGGCCCACTCCAGGAGCACGCAATGACCCATCCGAACCGCGACAAGCCGAAGAACACGGCCGCGCATTTCCGCCAGCTTCACCGCGCGGCCACGCCGCTGGTGCTGCCCAACGCCTGGGACGCGGTCTCGGCACGGCTCTTCGAGAACGCCGGCGCCGCGGCCATCGCCACCACCAGCGCGGGCCTCGCCTGGTCGCTGGGCTGCGCGGATGGCCGGGCGCTGCCGGTCGACGAAGCCGTGGGCGCGGTCGCCCGCATCGCGCGGGTGCTCACGGTGCCGCTGTCGGTCGACATCGAGAACGGTTATTCGGACGACCCGAAGGCCGTCGTCGAGTTCGTGCGGCGGCTGCTCGACCTCGGGGTGACCGGCATCAACATCGAGGACGGGCGCGACGCGCCGGAGACCCTGGCGGCCAAGATCGAGGCGATCAAGGCATTCCTGCACCGCACGAACACCGACCTGTTCGTGAACGCGCGCACCGACGTGATCCTCGCCGGGCTCGCGGAGCCCTCGCAGCGGGTGGAGGAAGCGATCCGGCGCGCGGGGCTGTATGCGCAAGCCGGCGCCGACGGCCTGTTCGTGCCGGGCCTGCGCGAGCCGACCGAAATCGAGGACGTCGCCCTCGCCACGCGGCTGCCGCTGAACGTGATGGCCTGGGGCGGCCTGCCCGCGGCGGCCGAGCTGTCCAGGCTCGGCGTGCGGCGCCTCAGCGCGGGCTCGGCCATACCGCAATGGATCTGGGGACAGGCCGAGCGCGCCGCCAGGAGCTTCCTCGAGACCGGCCATTCGGATCCGCTCTCGGCCGGCGCGAAGCCGTTCGCGGAGATGCAGCAACTCTTCGCCGCGGCGCGCTGAAGGAAAAGCCATGGATAAGCGATTGCTCGTGCTGGCGCTCGGCATGTTCGCGCTCGGCACCGACACCTTCGTGGTGGCCGGCATCCTGCCGCAACTGGCGCACGCCTTCGACGTCGACATCGCCGTGGCCGGCCAGTTGACGACGCTCTATGCGATCTCCTACGCGCTGCTGGCGCCGACCATTGCCGCCATCGCGGGCAACGTGCCGCGCAAACGGCTGATGCTGGCGGGCCTGGGCATCTTCGTGCTCGCGAACCTCGCCACCGCGCTCGCGCCCACCTTCGCGCTCGCGCTGGCCTCGCGCGTGTTCGCCGGGCTGGGCGCGGCCATGTACTCGCCGACCGCGACCGGGACGGGCGCGAGCATCGTGGAACCGAACCGCCGCGGCCAGGCGATCGCCGTGATCGTGGCGGGCCTGACGGCGGCCACGGCGCTGGGCTCGCCGATCGGCACGGTGCTCGGCTGGCTCGGCGACTGGCGCTGGACGATGTACTTCGTCGCGGCCGTGGGGCTGGCGGCGGGCCTGGGCATCCTGGTACTGCTCGAGCGGGTGCCGCTGGCGCCGAGGATCGGCCTCGTGGCACGCCTGGCGCCGCTGAAGGACTCGCGCATCGGCTGGACCCTGCTCACCACCTACCTGGGCATGGCGGGCAATTTCCTGGTCTACGTCTATTTCTCGGTGGTGTTCGATCGCGTGCTGGTCAACTCCCTCGTGTTCGGCGCGCTGCTGGTGGTCTGGGGCGCGAGCGGAACGCTCACCAACATCGCGCTGGCGCGTGTGCTGGACCGGACTTCTCCGACGACGGTCATGTTCGTGGTGCTCGTGGCGCAGGCGGTGGACATGGCCTTCCTGCCCTGGACCAGCGCTTCGCTATGGCCCGCCGTGGTGGCGGTCGCCATCTGGGGTGCGACGGGCTGGGGCATCCAGGGGCCGCAACAGTACCGGCTCGTCAACGTCGCGCCGGCCATCGCGCCGGTGCTGCTGGGCCTGAATACCGCGGCGACCTACCTCGGCGTCACGACGGCCGGCATCCTCGGCGCCGTGGGCATCCATCTGCTCGGCGCCCACTGCCTGAGCCTGCTGAGCGTGGGCGTCTTCATGCTGGCGATCTTCAGCTCGCACATGGCCGGGCGCCGGATCGCCGGCCACCGCGCGCAGGCGGCTTCGGGCGCCGCGCTGCCGGTGCGCTCATGAGGACGAGCGCGTCACGGGGGCGGCCGGCCGCTGCTTGTTCCGGGCCGACCTCGACGCCTCGCTGCGCGCCAGCCAGAGGCCGCTCGCGACGATCAGCGCGCCGCCGCCCAGCGTCCAGGCGTCGGGCACGGCCTGCCAGAACAGCCAGTCGAGCAGCAGGGCCCAGGCCAGGGCGCTGTACTCGAAGGGCGCGATGGCGGCGGCCTGGCCGTGGCGGAACGCCTCGGCGATGGCCAGCTGCCCCAGGAAGCCGCTGAGGGCCAGGCCCGCGAGCATCCATGCGTGCTCGGCGCGGATCGGCACCCATTGCGGCGCCGCCAGCAGGCTGCCGCCCAGGGCCATGCCGACGGTGGTCCAGAACACCAGCGCGGCACTCGGTTCGGTGCGGCTGATGAGCCGGCCCAGCATGTTCGACAGCGCATAGCAGACCGCGGCCACCAGGATCGCGATCGCGCCCATCGAGAGGAAGGCGCCCTGCTCGGGCCGCAGCGCGATCACCACGCCCGCGAAGCCCAGCCCGATGGCGACCCAGTGCCGCGCGTGGATCGACTCACCCAGCATCGGCACGGCGATCAGCACCATCAGCAGCGGCGCGATGAAGGTCAGCGTGTAGGCCTCGGCCAGGCCCAGGGTCTTGAGGCCATGGACGAAGAGCATGAGCATCGCCATGTTCAGCACGGCGCGCAGCAGGTGCAGGCGCCAGCGCAGCCGGCGGTTGAAGACGCCGGCGGCCTCGCGGCGCCAGGCGACGTAGAGGCACACCAGCGGCAGGGCCGTCAGGCCGCGCAGCGCCATCACCTGCGCGGGCGGATAGTGGCCGGCCAGGGTCTTGAGCAGCGCGTCCATGCAGGCAAAGAAGGCGCAGGCCAGCAGCATCGCGGCGATGCCGCGCAGGGTTCCGGTCGATTGCATGGGTGGGTTGTCTCGCTCCTGCCGCATTCTGCCTGCCGGGGCAGGGCGCGCGGATCAAGGGCCCACCTTGAACCGCTCGGCGATGTAGGTGGCCGGCGGTTTGCCGAAGGCCTTCTTGAACATCGTGATGAAGGCGGACGGCGACTCGTACCCCAGGCCATAGGCCACCTGCTGCACGGTCGCGCCACCCGACAGTTCGCGCAGCGCCACGATCATGTGCAGCTGGCGCCGCCAGCGGCCGAAGCTCAGGCCGGTCTGCGCCGTGCACAGCCGGGTCAGGGTGCGCTCGCTGGTGCCGGTCTCGGCGGCCCAGTCCTGCAGGGTCCGGCGGTCCGAAGGGTCGAGCGAGATGGCGCGCGAGATCCTGCGCAACCGCGCATCCTGCGGCATCGGCAGCGAGAAGTCCTCGTTCGGCATCGCGCCGAGCTGGTCGAGCACCACATGCGCGAACCGGTCCGTGGCGCTGCCGGGCTCGTAGGTCGGCGCCAGGCCGGCCAGGTGCTGGATCATCTCGCTCAGCATGGTGCTGATGGCCAGGGTGCAGCACCTGGTCGGCAATGCGCCCGCGCCCGGCGCGACGAACAGGTAGAAGATCAGCGCGTTCGCCGTGCCGTGGTTGCTGTGCGGCGTGCCGCCCGGAATCCATACGCCCGCCTGCGGCGGCACCATCCACAGCGCGCCCGGCACCTCGCACGACACGGCACCGCGCAGCGCGATGACGAGCTGCCCCATCTGGTGCTGATGGACCGGGATCTCGCGCGCACGCGCCTCGACGTCCACGCGAAGCGCCATGACGGGCACGGTGAGCGGGTAGTCCAGGCCTTCGGGGACGACCTCGAGGCGTTGCATGGTCTCCATGAGGGTTGCTGCGAGCCGGCCATTCTCGCCCGCCGGCCGCGGGCTCCGCACGGAAGGGACGCCGCCCGCGCCATGGCCGAAAAGAGAAATCGTTCGGCCGGGATTGCAATTTCCAACACGCACGGCGCTGCCTAGCATCGACGCATGCAACGGATCCGCTTCTCTCGCCAGGAGATGCTCTTCTCCCTCAAGAGCTTCGCGGGCGCCATGCTCGCGCTCTACCTGGCCTGCCGCGTTGGCCTGCCGCGGCCCTTCTGGGCCTTCATGACCGCATACATCGTGGCGCATCCGCTCGCGGGCCAGGTGCGCTCCAAGGCGCTCCATCGCTTCGTGGGGACCGTGCTCGGCTGCGCGGCCACCGTGGTGCTGGTCCCCGCGCTGTCGGCCGCGCCCGAGCTGCTGACCCTGGCGCTCGCGCTGTGGACCGGGCTGTGCCTCTACCTCTCGCTGCTGGACCGCAGCGCGCGCTCCTATGTCTTCCTGCTCGCGGGCTACTCGGCCGCGCTCATCGGCTTCCCGCTGGTGGAAGCGCCCGCGGCCATGTTCGACACGGCCATGGCGCGGGTGCAGGAGATCGGACTCGGCATCCTGTGCGCCAGCCTGGTCCACGGTCTCGTGCTGCCGGCCAGCCTGGCGCCGTCGCTGCTGGCCCTGATGGACCGCGCGCTCGGCGACACGCGCCGCTGGATGAACGACCTGCTCGGCGACGGGCACGCGGACGGCATGCGCATGGCCGCGGACCGCCAGCGGCTCGCGCTGGACATCACGCAGCTGCGCCTGCTGTCGACCCATGTGCCCTTCGACACCGGCAACCTGCGCTGGACCGCGGGCGCCATTCGCGCCATGCAGGACCGCCTCTCGGCGCTCGCGCCCACGCTGTCGGCGATCGAGGACCGGCTCGAGGCGTTGAAGGCCGCCGAGGGCGAGGTGCCGGAAGACATCGTCTCGGCGCTCGAGCGGCACGCGGGCTCGATGGCGCCGCCGGGAGCAGGGCAGCCGGCCGCGTCCATGGACGAAGCACGTGCCGCGTTCCAGGCCCTGGCGGATGGGCCGGCGGCGTCGCCCTGGATCCGCGCGCTGCGCATCGACCTCGCCGTGCGGCTCGAGGAACTGGTGTTCGAGTGGCGGGCCTGCGTCGGGCTGCGCGCCGACATCGACGCCGGCCTCGCCGGCGGCGCGATGCCGCCGCGGCGCAGCGCGGCACTCGGCCAGAAGGTGCTGCATCGCGACCGGGGCCTGGCACTGCGCTCGGCGGCGACGGCCGTGCTGGCCACCTGCGCATGCTGCGCGGCCTGGATCGCCACGGCATGGCCCTCGGGGTCGGCCGCGGCGATGTCGGCGGCCGTCTTCAGCAGCTTCTTCGCGACGATGGACGATCCGGTGCCCGCCATGCACAAGTTCGTCGTCGCCTTGCTGTGGTCCTTGCCGGTGTCGGTGTTCTGCGTGCTGGTGGTGATGCCGCTGGCGCGCGACTTCGGCATGCTGGCGCTGTGCATCGCGCCGTTCTTCCTGCTGGTCGGCTGCTACATCGCGCGGCCCGCCAGTTCGCTCGCGGCACTGGGCCTGTTCTTCGGCGTGGCCGGCACGCTCGCCTTGCAGGACACCGCCAGCGCGGACCTGCCGAGCCTGCTCAACTCGAACCTCGCGCTGATCCTGGGCGGGGTGGCCGCGGCGCGTGTCACCGCACTGGTGCGCAGCGTGGGCAGCGACTGGAGCGCCCGGCGCCTACGGCGCGCGACCTCGCTCGACCTGGCCGAGCTCGCGGCTCGCCCGCGGGGCGCATCCGCGCGCGACGCCTATGCGGGCCGGATGCTGGACCGTATCGCGCTGCTCGCACCGCGCACGGCACCGGGCGCGGGCGAGGAAGCCCGGGCCCACGCGCGGCTGGCGCTGCGCGAGTTGCGCACGGGTGCCGACATCGCGACCCTGCAACAGTGGCGCCGCTGCCTCCCCGCCGGAGCCCTCGGCCGCCTGCTCGCGGACTCGGCCCGGGTCTTTCGCGCCCGGGCCGCGGGAGCGCCGCGGCGCGATGAACCGCTGCTGCCGCAGATCGACCGCCTGCTGCTCGACGCGCTGCACGGCGGCGCCGCGCCGCCCGCCATCGCGGCCCTCGTGGGCCTTCGACGCAACCTCTTTCCGGCGGCCGACGGCACGCTCCACCCATGATCGAAACGAGTTTCCACGGCGTGTACCTGCCGGGCCTGATGCTGCTGGCCGGCGGCGCGCTGGCGTGTTCCTGGGCGCTGCGCCGCCTGCTGGCGCTGGCCGGCGTCTACCGCTGGGTGTGGCACCCGGCCCTGTTCGACCTGGCGGTGTACGTGCTGCTGCTTCATGCCCTGGCCCGTTTCACCGGCGCCTTCGCCACCTGATTTCCGCGCTTCGCATTCCATTGCCTTTTCATGAGACCTGACGCCATGTCCTTTCCTGCATGGGCCCGACCGGGCGCCCGCGCGCTCCTCACCCTGGCGGTCGTCGCCGCCGCCTGCGGCTCCGCCTGGCAACTGTGGGACCACTACGAGCTGGCCCCCTGGACCCGCAACGGACGCGTGCGCGCCGAGGTCGTGCAGGTCGCGCCCGACGTGTCCGGCCTGGTGACCGAGGTCGCGGTGCGCGACAACCAGTTCGTCGCCGCCGGCGCGCCGCTGTTCTCGCTGGACAAGGCCCGCTTCGAACTGGCCGTGCAGCAGGCCGAGGCGGCCGTCGCCGCGCAGGCCGTCGCGCTCGACAACCAGCGCATCCTCATCGCGCAGGCACGGCGCGAGAACGACCGCAACACGGGCCTGGCCGAGCTGGTCTCGCGGGAGCTTCGCGAGCAGTCGCGCCTGCGGCTGGACCAGGCGAACGGCACCCTGCGCGCGGCCGAGGTGGCGCTGCGCCAGGCGCAGGTCGCGCTGGACACCGCGCGGCTGAACCTGCGCCGCACGCAGGTGCATGCGCCCGCCGACGGCCTCGTGACCAACCTCGACCTGCGACAGGGCGCCTACGCGAGCGCCGGCCATCCGGTGATGGCGCTGGTGGACGCGGGGTCGGTCTACGTCGAAGGCTATTTCGAGGAGAACAAGCTGCCGCGCATCCACCTGGGCGACCGGGTGCGCGTGACGCCCATGGACGCCGGCGCGCTCGAAGGCAGCGTGGAGAGCATCGCGGCCGGCATCGCCGATCGCGATCGCAGCACCGGCGCCAACCTGCTTCCCAGCGTGAACCCGACCTTCAACTGGGTACGGCTCGCGCAGCGCGTGCCCGTGCGCGTGAAGCTGGACACGCTGCCGGCGGGCACGCGGCTGGTCACGGGCCAGACGGTCACGGTGCAGGTGCTCGGGGCCTCGGCGGCGCCAGAGACGGCCGCCGCCGCGCGCCGTGCGGAGCCGCGAGGATGACGCACCTTCACCGACACCTGGCCACCGTCGCGGCGGGCGCGCTGCTGGCCGGCTGTGCCCATTCGCCCATCGGCCCCGACTATGTCGCGCCGGCCGCGCTCTCGCCCGCGCAGGCGGCCTCCGCGGGGCCGTTCCTGTCGGCCGGCGGCAATGCGACGGACGCGGCGCTGCCGCCGAACTGGTGGCATCTCTACGAGGACCCGCAACTCGACGCGCTGGTCGCCCGGGCCCTCGCGCACAACGCCGACCTGCGGCAGGCCATGGCCAGCCTCGAGCGCGACCAGGCGCTCGAAGCCGAGGTGCGCGGGCCGCAGCGGCCGACGCTGGCCCTGAACGGCGGCCCCGGCTTCGGCCATGTCTCGGGGCTCACGCTCGTGCAGAAGGACTACGAGCCGCCGAGCCGCTTCACCTATGGCGTGGGCGCGAACCTGTCCTACCAGCTCGACCTGTTCGGCCAGTTGCGCCGCGCCATCGAGGCGGCCGAAGCCGGCAGCGGCGCGGCGCGGGCGGCCGTCGACCTGGTGCGCGTCAACGTCGCCGGCGGCACGGCCCGGGCCTATGCCGAGGCCTGCGCCACCGGCTTGCGTCTGCGCAGCGCCCGCGAATCGGTGCGGCTGCAGGAAGAGGCCGTGCAGCTCGCGCAACGGCTGCAGCAGGGCGGCAGGGTAGGGGCCATCGACACCGCGCGCGCACGCGGCCAGCTCGAACTGCTGCGCGCCTCGCTGCCGCCGCTGCGGGCGCAGCGCCAGAACGCGCTGTACCGGCTGGCCACGCTGACCGGCGCGGCCCCGCGCGACTTCCCGGCCCAGGTGGCCGCATGCGACAGCCCGCCGCGCGTGGCGGGCCCGTTGCCCGTGGGCGATGGTGCAAGCCTGTTGCGTCGCCGGCCCGACGTGCGACAGGCCGAGCGCAGCCTCGCGGCCGCCACCGCCCGCATCGGCGTGGCGACGGCCGAGCTCTATCCCAAGGTCGTGCTCGGCCTGTCGGCCAGCTCGGCCGGCTTCATGGACCGGTTCGGCAACCGCGAGTCGTTCAGCTACAGCCTGGGGCCGCTGATCAGCTGGACGCTGCCCACCAACGGCGTGGCCCGCGCGCGCATCGCGCAGGCCGAAGCCGCCACGCGGCAGGCCGCCGCGCGCTTCGATGCCACCGTGCTCACGGCGCTGCGCGAGGTCGAGAGCGCCCTCGAGTCCTACGCGCGCGAACTGGAGCGGCACGCCGCCCTCGCGGCCGCCCGCGACCAGAGCGCCGTCGTGGCGGCACAGGCGCGCACGCTCTACGTCAGCGGCAAGACCGCGCAACTCGATGCGCTCGATGCCATGCGCACGCTGGCGGCCAGCGAGGCGGCCCTCGCGGCATCGGAAGCCCGGCTCGCGGACGACCAGTTCGCCGTGTTCATGACGCTCGGCGGCGGCTGGGAAGGCCAGGGGCGGGACCTGCTCGCCGGCGTGGCGCCATAGCCCATGGAAGACTTGCAGCAGCTCAAGGTCTTCGCCGAAGTCGTCGCCCGCAAGAGCTTCACGCGCGCGGGCATCGCATTGGGAATTTCCAAGGCCAGCGTCACCAAGATCGTGGCCCAGCTCGAGAAGGGCGTGGGCGTGCGGCTGCTGAACCGCTCGACGCGTTCGGTCACGCCGACCGACGCCGGGCAGACGCTCGCGCGGCGGCTGGCGCCTCTGTTCGGCCTGCTCCAGGAGCTGAGCACGGAACTGTCGGACTTCGCGGCGCATCCGCGCGGACGCCTGAGGGTCGCGGCACCGCACGGCCTGTCGCTGAGCCTGCTGGGCTGGCAGATCGAGGACTTCATCAGCGACCACCCCGACGTGCACGTGAGCATCCACCTGAGCAATCGCGACGACGACCTGGTGATGGGAGGCATCGATGTCGCCTTGCGCATCGGGCCGATCGAGGCCAGGGACGTCGTGGTGCGCAAGCTTCGGCCCGTGCCGCTGGTGCTCTGCGCATCGCCGCAATACTGGGCCCGCAAGGGCATGCCGTCGAAGCCCGAGGACCTGGCCCGGCACGAACTGCTGACCTTCTCGCTGTGGGACGCGTCGCCCCGGCTGCCCTTCCTGATCGATGGCAAGACGCACCACGTGCCCGTGCGCAGCCGCCTCGATGCGGACGATGCCGCACCGCTGATCGCACTGGCGGTGAAAGGGCTCGGCGTCACCTGCGTGCCCGAGGTGCTGGCGCGCGCGCACCTGGGCTCGGGTGCATTGGTGCCCGTGCTGAAAGATGCGATGCCCCCGACGATCTGGCTGTATGCGACCTACGCGCATCGCAATCACAAGAGCGCGGCACTGCGGGCATTCCTGGACTTCCTCACGTCGAGCGCCGGGGATCTCTCCGTGCGCTGATGCGGGCACCGGCGATCCGTCGAAGCTTGCCCTGAACCTGGGCTGGGCTGGCCTGGCTGGACGCTCTCACGTCGTGGCGCGCCGATTCGCACGGCCCCCTGCAAGGCACATGGATGGCGGCGTGATCGGAAAAGCGCCTACGAGCAGGGCATGTTCCTCGTTCCATAAAGTCGTTTCGGGGCGCCAATGTTCGACTTCAGCCAGGAGACGGTAGCGATGCGTCGAAAGATCCTCAACGAGCGGCAGCTTCGCGTGCTGGACAGCATGAGGCTGCTGGCGTCCTTCTGGCAGCGGCGCCTGCCCGCCGAATCGACCTCCCCCGACGAGATCGAACAGCTCCTCTCGCTGGAGGCTGCCGGCCTCGTGAAGGCACGCTTCGACCCGCCGCGCAGGGAGCGCACCGGCGAGCTCGTGATCGCACGCGCGGTCGTTCTCGAAGTCACGGCCGAAGGACTCTCCGCGCTGACGCACGCGCAGCGTCAGCAGCCGGGCATTCTCGGAGAAGCGCCAGGTCGCCGACCCGTTCGGTCGAGCCGGGCGCGCAAGCTGGAGGCGCGCGCGAACCCGCTCGACGCCTGCCGCACGAACGTCCGCGGGCCTCTCAGCGATTGAGCAGCACCATCGCCCTGATCGCGGGCCCGACCTGCGTGGTCAGCGTGTTCGCGTAGCTGGCCGTGGCGGGGTCGATGGTGCGGCGGTAGAGGTTGAGGGACCCCACGAGAAAGTTCACGCCGTCGCTCGAAGGGTCGAAGGCGGTGGCCACAGGATTGATCAGGCCGTGGATCGGGAAGGGCGTCCCCAGTGCGCCGGTGGCCATGTCGGTGATCGCCCGCGTGTATTGCAACTGGTTGGCCGTATCGACCAGGCTGAGCATGCGGCCCCTGCCGTCGATGGCCAGGGAGGTCGACCCATCCACTCCCAGGCCGGCCACCGTCAGGGCCGTCGGCGTCAGGGCGCCGGTCGACGCATGGATCGAGTAGGTCCGCAACATGCCATCCGTTCCGATGGCATAGAGGTAGGCGCCGGAAGGGTGGACCACGACCGATACCACGTCTGTTGTTGCTTGCCGGACCGGGTCATCCAGCGTGCCATCCGCGCGGACCGGCAGCGTCTGGATGCCCTGGCCGCTGGTGCCGACGAACACGAAGCGCCCCAGCGGATCCACCGCCAGCGGCAGCGGCAGCGGCAGCGGGGAGGTACCGCTGGCGCCCGAGAGGAATTTCTGCTGAAGAACGCCCGGTGCCGCGGGCGTGGCCGGGGGCACGGCATACGTGCTCAGCAGGCCGTCGCCGTTCGCGACGACATAGAGATAGTCGCCGCTGGGATGCATGCCCACCGCGACAGCTCCGCGGGCGCCCAAGGTTGCGGAGCTCATCGTATCGATGCCATCGCCTTGCCGGATGGCATACACCCGACCGCTGTCGCTCCCGCCGAACACGAGACGCCCCTTCGGATCGGCCGCGAACGACACGAAGGTGGCGGGCGCGATGGTCGATGCCTGTGCCGTCAGGTCGGCGGCGCTATAGCGCATGAGCATGGGAATGCTGGAGCCGAGCAAGGAGGACACGTAGACGCTGCGCGTCGCGGGAGTGGCGCAGGCCACGCTCACATCGTCGATGTCCGCCGCGGCGACCGTGCCATTGCCCCGGTCGACGGTGCAGAACTGGGTGTACATGCGCGGCTGGGATTTCACCGTCACGGCATACGTGCTCCCTTCGGCGACGGAGGTCGCGAACTGGCGCTTGCCATTGGCGCCGACGGCCAGGTCGTCGCCCGAATTGTTCTGCAGCACCAGGCCCTGTCCGTCGAGACCGCTCACCGTGACGTTCACCGCACGGGTGCGGGTGGCGCAGACCACCTGCACCGAAGCCACGTCGTCCGCGTCGATGGTGCCGCTGCCCTGCGCCACCGAGCACAGCTGGGTCGGTCCGCCGGGCTGCGTCTTCACGGTCACCGCATAGGCGGCGCCGCTGGCCACCGCGACCGGAAACACGAAGCTGCCGTTGGCCGCGACGGGCAGATCGTCCCCCGCATTGTTCTGCAGCACCAGGCCCGTGCCGGCCAGTCCGCCGACCGTGCCGCCCACCGTGTACGACTGCGTGGCGCACAGCACCTTCACCCCGGTGACCGCCGTATCGGCCACGGTGCCCGTGCCGCCGTTGACCGTGCAGACCTGGGAAGGTCCGCCGGGCTGGGACCGCACGCTCACCGCGTAGGTCGCGCCTTGCGCCAGCGCGGTGGAAAAGGTGAAGGCACCATCGGCCGACACCGCCAGCGTGTCGTCGTTGTTCGCCAGCACGAGCCCGTGGCCCTTCAATCCGGTGACCGTTCCCCCGATGGTGAGCGGCGGGGGCGGCTCCGGCACGGAAGGCTCCGTCGGCACCGAAGGCTCCGTCGGCGCGGAGGGCTCCGTCGGCGTCGTCGCGGGGCCGACGGGCGGCAGTGCGAACGCGCCGCCACCGCTGCCTCCACCACCGCCGCAAGCGGCCAGCAGCAGCACCAGCAGTGCGCAGCTGCGGCGTGCGACGGCCCGAAGCGAGCCGGTGCTGTGGGTTGACGAAACAGGGGCGGGGATGGCCGCGGGCGTGTGCTGTTGCATGAAACGATGAGCCCGGTGGCACGACATGGCGATCGCGGGGCAGGGTCGGGAAAACGGGCGATCCTAGGGAGCTCCGCCTCGAGAGCCAATCCCCGAGAACTGGTAAATCGAGGGCCGCGGCTGCATCGTCTTTTGTCGATTTGATTTGACATAACACTCATTGGATACTTTTCAACCGAGTCAGAAAAGCAATGGTTGATCCAATAGAAAGTCAGGCATATGATTCCCCAAGCCAACTCCCAGCCCGCCACCCGCCCGATGGACCTACACACGCCCCCCGACCAAGCCGCTTTCCGCCGCGAGGTCCGCCAGTTCATCGAGGACCGGCTGCCCGCCGAGATCCGCGAACGCCTGCGCCTGGGCCATCCGCCGCGCAAGCAGGACACTGTCACGTGGCAGCGCATCCTCAACGAGAGAGGCTGGGCGGCACCGCACTGGCCGCGTGAATACGGCGGCGCCGAGCTCGGCCAGCCCGAGCGGCTGATCCTGCTCGACGAGCTGTTCCGCGCGCCCGCGCCGCTGCCGCAGGTGTTCAACGTGGGCATGCTCGGGCCGGTGCTGCTGAAGTTCGGCACCGAGGCGCAGAAGCGCTTCTTCATGCCCAAGCTCGCGAACCTCGACCTCTGGTTCTGCCAGGGCTTCTCCGAACCGGGATCGGGCTCCGACCTGGCCTCGCTGCGCACTTCGGCCAGGCGGGAAGGCGAAGGCGAGGACGCACACTACGTCGTCGACGGCCAGAAGATCTGGACCACCACCGCGCACCTGGCCGACTGGGTGTTCGCGCTGGTGCGCACCGACGGCACGGGCAGCAAGCAGCACGGCATCTCCTTCCTGCTGATCGACCTGCGCAGCCCCGGCATCACGATCCGCCCGATCACCTCGATCGACGGCCAGCACCATCTCAACGAGGTCTTCTTCGACGCGGTGCGCGTGCCGGTCGGCAACCTCGTGGGCGAGGAAGGCCGCGGCTGGGACTGCGCCAAGTACTTGCTGATGAACGAGCGCACCGGCATCGCCAACGTGGGCCTGTGCCGCGAGCGGCTGGACTACGCGCGCGAGCTGGCCGGCCGCCTCACGCAGGCCGGCCGGCTGCTGCTCGACAGCCCGCGGCTGCGCGCCGAAATGGCGGTGCTCGACGCCGAGATCCGCGCGCTCGAGGTCACGAACTGGCGCTTCCTGCTGTCGAACGACACGGCGCGGAAGAATCCGGGCTTCGCTTCCGTGCTCAAGCTCAAGGGCACCGAGCTGCAGCAGGAGATCGCGCAGTTGCTGCAGCGCATCGCCGGTCCCGCGGCGATGGAGCGCCGCGCGCACGACGGGCCCGGCGCCGAGCACTGGGCCGGGCCGCTCGCGATGCGCTACTTCTACAGCCGCGCCGCCAGCATCTACGGCGGCACGAGCGAGGTCCAGAAGGACATTCTTTCCAAGACGATCCTGGGATAGGCCCGCATGAACTTCGAACTCAATGAAGAGCAGCAGGCGCTGCAGGCCAGCCTCTCGCGCCTGCTCGGCGATGTCTACGGTTTCGAGCAGCGCCGCGCGATCGCCGCCACGCCCGCGGGCTGGAGCGAAGCGGTGTGGCGGCAACTGGCCGATCTGGGACTGACCGCCCTGCCCTTGCCGCCCGCCCACGGCGGTTTCGGCGGCGGCGCCGTCGACCTGCTGCCGGTGATGCAGGAGCTCGGCCGCGCGCTGTCGCTCGAGCCCTTCCTCGCCTCGGTCGTGCTCAGCGCCACCGCGCTGCGGCTCGCGGACGACGACAACATGCAGGCGCGGTTGCTGCCCGGCGTGGCCAGCGGCGAAGTCCGCCTGGCCTGGGCCCACGACGAAGCGGCCGGGCACCAGGCCCCGCTGTGGATCGAGACCGTCGCGCGCCGCGATGGCGAACGCTGGCGGCTCGACGGCGTGAAATGCAACGTGCTGCATGCCACGGCCGCTCACCATGTCGTGGTCAGCGCGCGCGTGGCGGGCGCGCCCGACGACAAGCAGGGCCTCGCCCTGTTCCTGGTCGATGCCCAGGACCCGGGCGTGCAGTGCCGCGCCCATCGCCTGGTCGACGACACGCCGGCCGGCGAGCTGTGCTTCGAATCCGCCACCGCGCTGCCGCTGCACGATCCGCACGATGCCGCCACCGCGCTGCGCGCGCTCGAGGGAACGCTGGCCGCCGGCACCGCCGCGGTCTGCGCCGATGCCGTCGGCCTCATGGAGTCGGCCTACCGGCTGGCCGTCGACTACCTGAAGACGCGCCGCCAGTTCGGCCGCCTGATCGGCGAGAACCAGGCGTTGCGCCACCGCGCCGCGGAAATGCTCGTGAGCCTCGAGATGTGCCGCAGCATGGCGCTGGTGGCGGCGGTCGCCGCCGACGACCTCGACGCACCCGGCGCGCGCGCCGACCTCGCGCGCGCCAAGCTCATGATCGGCCGCCACGGCCGCGGCCTGTGCCACGCGGCGATCCAGCTGCATGGCGGCATCGGCATGACCGAGGAGTACGCGGTGGGCCACTGCCTGCGCCGCCTCGCGCTGCTCGACCAGCTCTTCGGCGATGTCGACGCGCAGTCGGCGCGGCTGGCGGCGATGGCATGAGCGAACCCGCCTTCGAGACCCTGCGATGGGACCTGTCGGGCCCGGTGCTCACGCTGACGCTGCACCGCCCCGAGCGCATGAACGCGATGACCCGCGCCATGCGCCGCGAGCTGTGCCGCGCGCTCGACCTCGCGGATGCGCAGGACGCGGTGCGCGCCATCGTGATCACCGGCGCGGGCCGTGCCTTCTGCGCCGGCTTCGACCTGTCGGAAGGCGCGCGGGCCTTCGATCCGGCCGCGGCCGCGCGTGACGCCGAATCCGGCGAGGAGCCGGGCCGCGATGGCGGCGGCGTGCTCGCGCTGCGCCTGTTCGCGAGCACCAAGCCGCTGATCGCCGCCGTGAACGGCGCGGCCGTCGGCATCGGCGCGTCGATGCTGCTGCCGATGGACATCCGCATCGCCTCGCGCGACGCGCGCTTCGGCTTCGTCTTCGCGCGCCGCGGCATCGTGCCCGATGCCTGCGCGAGCTGGTTCCTGCCGCGCGTGGCCGGCATCTCGAAGGCGCTGGAATGGAGCATGGGCGGCCAGGTCTTCGATGCCGAGGAGGCCCGCGCGGGCGGCCTCGTGAGCGAGCTGTGCGAACCCGGCGAGCTGCTGGCGCGCGCGCAGTCGCTGGCCGCGGAGATCGCCACGCATGCGGCACCGGTGTCGGTGGCGCTCACGCGGCAACTGATGTGGCGCATGCTCGGCGCGGCGCATCCGATGGAGGCCCATCGCCTCGAAAGCGCCGCGCTGCGCGCGCGCGGGGCTTCGGCCGACGCGGCCGAGGGCGTGGCCTCGTTCCGCGAGAAGCGGCCCGCGCGCTTTCCCGATGCCGTCAGCACCGGCATGCCCGCGCCCTACCCCTGGTGGACGGAGCCGCCGTTCGCCCCCATCGGAGACACGACGACATGAGCCAGGTGATCCTCGACGGGCGCGCGATGGAGCGCGACCTGCTGACCCGGCGCGCCCTGCAGGCCGCGCGCGGCCTCGATGCGCTCGGCGTGCGCGAGGGCGACGCGGTGGCACTGCTGCTGCGCAACGACTTCGCCTTCCTCGAGGCGCAGCAGGCCGCGGCCGCGCTCGGCGCCTACGCCGTGCCGATCAACTGGCACGGCAAGCCCGAGGAGGTGCTCTACATCGTCGAGGACGTGCGTCCGCGCGTGATCGTGGGCCATGCCGACCTGCTCGCGCCGGTGCGGGAGCGCTTCCCCGTGGACACCGCCGTCGTCACGGTGCCGACGCCGCCCGAGGCGGTGCGCGCCTTCGCGCTGACCGACGAGGCCGCCGCGGTGCCGGGCGGTGCGCTCGAATGGAACACCTGGCTCGCGGCCTTCGCGCCCTGGGACGGCCCGCCGATGCGCAGCCGCGCCACCATGATCTACACCTCGGGCACCACCGGCCGCGCCAAGGGCGTGCGGCGCGAGGCCGCCACGCCCGAGCAGGCGCGCGCCTATGTCGAACTGCTGCGCAGCGTGTACGGCCTGCAGCCCGGCGTGCGCGCGCTGATCGCGGGGCCGCTGTACCACTCCTCGCCCAATGCCTTTGCGCGCCAGGCGCTGCCCGCCTGCGAGGTGCTGGCGATGCAGACCAAGTTCGATCCCGAGGCCGTGCTCGCCGCGATCGAGCGCCACCGCATCAGCCACATGGTGGCGGTGCCCACGATGTTCGTGCGCATGCTCAAGCTGCCCGAGGCGGTGCGCCGCCGCTACGACCTGGGCTCGCTGCGCTGGGTCACCCATACCGGCGCGCCCTGCGCGCCCGAGACCAAGCGCGCGCTCATGGACTGGTGGGGACCGGTGGTGTACGAGACCTATGGCGGCACCGAGGTCGGCACCGCCACGCTGAGCACGCCGCAGGACTGGCTGGAATTTCCCGGCAGCGTGGGCCGGCTGACGCCCGGCGCGCGCATGGCGCTCTACGGCGAGGACGGACGCCCGGTCGCGCCGGGAGAGGTCGGCGAGATCTTCGTGCGCGTGCCGGCCTATGCCGACTTCACCTACCACAACCATCCCGAGAAGCGCCGCGAGGTCGAGCGCGACGGGCTGATCAGCTGCGGCGACGTGGGCTACGTCAAGGACGACCACCTGTACCTGTGCGACCGCCGCGCCGACATGGTGATCTCGGCCGGCGTGAACATCTATCCGGCCGAGATCGAGGCCGTGCTGCTGCAATGCCCCGCGGTGCGCGACTGCGCGGTGTTCGGCATTCCGGACGACGAGATGGGCGAGTCGCTGGCCGCGGCCATCGAGTGCATGCCCGGCGCCGCGCCCGATGCGGAAGCGATCCGCGCCTTCCTCGCCGAGCGGCTGGCCCGGTACAAGGTACCGCGCCGCATCGACTTCCACGCGTCGCTGCCGCGCGAGGACAGCGGCAAGATCTTCAAGCGCCGCCTGCGCGATCCGTTCTGGCAAGGCGCGGGCCGCAGGATCTGAAATGGCGCCCGCCACAGAAGCGATGGCGCAACGGCTCGCCGCCGCGCTGAGCCGCCATGCGGGACTGCACGGCCGCGTCGAGGCGCTGCGCCGCCTCACGGGCGGCGCGACCAAGACCACCTGGTCCTTCGAGCTCGCGACCGCCGACGGCCCTGTCGCGCTGATCCTGCAGCAGGCACCAGCCGCCACACCCGAAAGAAAGGAATCGTCGGCACCGAAGCTCGATGCCGCCGACGATGCGCGGCTGATGATCGCCGCGCGCACCCACGGCGTGCCGGCGCCCAGGGTACGCGCCATCCTCGACCTGCACGACGGCCTCGGCCGCGGCTACGTCACCGAGCATGTGGCAGGCGAGACGCTGGGCCGCAAGCTGGTCGCCGATCCCGCGCATGCCGGTGCGCGCGCGGCGATGGCGGAGCAGGTCGGGCGGATTCTCGCGACCATCCATCGCATGCCCACCACGGGACTGGATTTCCTGCAGCGGCTCTCGCCCGCGCAGGAACTCGCGGTATACGCGGGCCTGCTCGACGCCACGGGCTTTCGTCATCCCGCGCTCGAATTCGCGCTGCAATGGGTGCGCCGCCACCTGCCCGCGGACGATGCCGACGCGCTGGTGCATGCGGACTTCCGCACCGGCAACCTGATCGTCGGGCCCGAGGGCATCCGCTGCGTGCTCGACTGGGAGATCGCACGCCGCGGCGATCCCATGCAGGACCTCGGCGTGCTGTGCATGCGGACCTGGCGCTTCGGCGCCGCGCCCGAGGTCGGCGGTTTCGGTGCGCGCGAGGACCTCTACGCGGCCTACGAGCGCGCCGGCGGCGCGCCGGTCGATCCCGCGCGCGTGCGCTTCTGGGAGGCCTTCTCCAACCTCAAGTGGGCCATCGGCTGCGTGCGCCGCGGCCTCGCCACCCGCGACGACGGCACGCCCGCGAGCCTCGAGCTGTGCGCCGTGGGCCGGCGCATGGAAGAGCCGCTGTGGGACTTCTTCCAGCTTGTCGAGCACTGAACAAAGGAACCGCGGCCATGTCCGACAGCGTCCCGCCCGCCCCCACCCTGCTCGCGGCGACCGCGCGCTATCTCGAGGACGAGCTGATGCCCTCGCTCGAGGGCTACCACCGCTTCCAGACCCGCATCGCGATCAACGTGCTGCGCATCGTCGAGCGCGAACTGCGGCTCGGCGCCGCGCACGACGTGGCGGCGCGCGAGCGTCTGCTCGCGCTGCTGCAGGACGCGCCCACGCCCACCTCCCCGTCCCTCGCGCTGGCCGATGCGCTGCGCGACGGCCGGCTCGACCCCGACGCGCCCGGCGTCGCGACGCACCTGCGCGCCGCGCTGGCCGAAGCGCTGGCCATCAACAACCCCCGCTGGATCACCAAGGACCTCCCCCCATGAACTTCACCGAAGAACAGATCGCCTTCCGCGACAGCGTGCGCCGCATGGTCGAGCGCCATGTCGCGCCCATCGCCGCCGAGATCGACGAGAACGACCGCTTTCCCGAGGAGCTGATCCCGATCTACGGCGACATGGGACTGCTGCAGCTGTGGGTGCCCGAGGCCTACGGCGGCCCCGGCGCCAACCTCACGATGGTCTGCATCGCGCGCGAGGAGATCTCGCGCGTGTCGGAGTCGTGCGCGCTGATGGCCGGCATGAACACCATGTTCGCGCTGCCGCTGATGCACTTCGGCACCGAGGAACAGAAGCAACGCTTCCTGCCGCTCCTGGCCGAGGGCCGCACGGTGACGGCGATCGCGCTGTCGGAACCCGACTGCGGCAGCGACGTGGGCGGCATGCGCACGCGCGCGGTGGCCGACGGCGACAGCTACCTGCTCAACGGCCAAAAGCAGTGGTGCACCTTCGGCAGCCGTGCCGACTACATCCTGGTCTTCGCCAAGACCGGCGAAGGCGGCGGCGCCGACGACATCAGCCCCTTCATCGTCGACGCGAAGAACAGCCAGGGCCTGAGCTTCGGCCGCAACGAGCGAAAGATGGGCATGAAGGGCACGATCAACGTGCCGATCTACCTCGACAACGTGCGCGTGCCGGCCGAGAACCGCCTCGGCGAGGAGGGCAAGGGCTTCCGCTCGGCGATGCGCGCGCTCGACCTCAACCGCCCCGCCATCGCCGCGGCCTCGGTCGGGCTGGCGCAGGGCGCGCTCGATGCGGCGCTGGCCTATGCCAAGCAGCGGCGCCAGTTCAAGCGCGCCATCATCGAGTTCCAAGGGATCCAGTTCATGCTGGCCGACATGGCGATGCAGATCGAGGCCGCGCGCTGCCTGGTCTACGAGACCGCGCGCCTGGCCGACACCGGCGACTGGGCCGCGCTGCCCAAGTTCGCGAGCATGGCCAAGTGCTTCGCGAGCGACGTCGCGATGAAGGTCACGACCGACGCGGTGCAGGTCTTCGGCGGCTACGGCTACGTGAAGGACTATCCGGTCGAGAAGATGATGCGCGACGCCAAGCTCAACCAGATCTTCGAAGGCACCAACCAGATCCAGCGCGTGGTGATCGCGCGCGAATTGATGCGGTGAAGCCGGGCGCGGGCGTCGCGCCCGCCCCGCCCTCGCCTCAGGCCAGCAACTGCCGCGCGATCATGTTGCGGTGGATCTCCGAGGCGCCCTCGTAGATGCGCAGCACGCGCAGGTCGCGGTACACGCGCTCGACGATGGTGCCGCGGCAATAGCCCGATCCGCCGAAGATCTGCAGCGCCTTGTCGGCGATGCGGCAGGCCGCCTCGGTGCAGATCACCTTCACCATCGAGGCCTTCATGCGTGCATCCTCGCCGCGCGTGGCGCGCCACACGGCCTCGAACAGCACCATGCGCGCGGCATGCAGGTCCATTGCCATGTCGGCGATCATGTGCTGGATCGCCTGGTGCTCGGCCAGCGCCTGCCCGAAGGTGACGCGCGTGCGGGCGTGCTCGATGGTCTCGTCGAGCGCGATCTGCGCCGGCCCGAGCGCCTGGCAGCCCACGTTGAGACGGCCCTCGTTGAGCCCCGACATCGCGTACGAGAGGCCACGCCCCTCCTCGCCCAGCAGGTTCTCCACCGGGATGCGGCAGTCGGTGAAGGTGATCTCGCAGAGGCTGTCGTCCATCCAGCCCATGGTCGGCATGGTGCGCGCGACCTCGAAGCCCGGCGTGGTGGTGTCGAGCAGGAAGGCCGAGATGCCGTGCTTGCCGGCCGCGCGGTCGGTCGAGGCCAGCACGGTGATCGAATGCGCATGGTTGGCGTTCGAGATGAAGGTCTTCGTGCCGTTGAGCACGTAGTGGTCGCCCTCGCGCCTGGCGGAGGTCAGCATCCGCGCCGCGTCGGAGCCCGCATGCGGCTCGGTGATCGCGATGCAGTTGCGCGAGCGGCCCGAGGCGATCTCGGGCAGCCACTTCTTCCTGAGGGCCTCGCTTCCGTGGTCCACGATGATGTGCACGCCGGGCCCGATGGCCGAGCGCACGAAGGGCCAGAACTGCGGCGGCAGGCGCGCGAGCTCGAGCTGCACCGCCACGCTCGTGAGGTGGTCCACCGGCATGCCGCCGTAGGCCTCGGGGATCGCCATGCCGTAGAAGCCCATCTCGCGCAGGGTGCTCTCGACCTGCTCGGGCACCTCCCCGGTCTCGTGGTAGCGCGGTTCGAGCTTGAGCAAGGCGTCGACGGCGTCTCGCGTGGCGACGCGCATCTCCTCGGCATCGGCGGTCAGGTTGAAGTCCATCATGTCTCCTTTGGTTGAACCATTGATTCTACGCAAGCGAATTCGATCCTGCACGTTCCGTCGGCGACATCGGGGACATCGTGAGGATCGCCTTGCCGCAGGTGCGCCGCTGCGCCAGGGCGGCCAGCGCCTCGGGCAGCCGCGTGAAGTCGAAGGCCGTGGCCTCGAGCGGACGCAGCCGCCCTTCGCGCCACCAGTCGCGGATCTCCTGCGCCAGCCGGCTCGCCAGGGCCGGCTCGCGCTTGCGCACCTCACCCCACAGCACGCCGATGGCCGAGGCATTGGCGAGCAGCAGGCGATTGGCCGGCAGTTGCGTGAGCGTGCCGCCCGCGAAGCCGACCACCAGCAGGCGCGCGCCGAAGCCGAGGCAGCGCGCGCTCTGCGCACCAACCTCGCCGCCCACCGGATCGAAGACGAGGTCCACGCCGCGCGGGGCGAGCGCACGCACCGCGTCGACCCAGCCGGCATCGCCGTAGTCGACCACCGCATCCGCGCCCAGCGCGCGGCAGAGCTCGCGCTTGGAGTCGCTGCCCGCCGTGGCGATCACGCGCGCGCCCATGGCCTTGCCCAACTGCACGGCCGCGCTGCCCACGCCGCCCGCGCCCGCGTGCACCAGCAGGGTTTCGTCGGCGGCCAGCCGGCCCGCATGGCGCAGCGCATACAGCGCGGTCGGATAGTTGCCGCGCAATGCGAGCGCCACGCCGGGCGGCACGTCGGACTCGAGCACCACCGCCTCCGCGCGCGGCACCAGCGCGTATTCCGCGAAGCCGCCGAAGCGTCCCGATGGCGTCGCGGCCGCCACGCGCAGTCCCGCCTCGGGCTCGCCGACCACGGTGCCCACCACCTCCATGCCGGGCGTGAACGGCAGCGCGGGCCGCACCTGGTAGCGGCCCTCGACCAGCAGGGTGTCGAGGAAGTTGAGGCCCGCCGCCTCGACCTTCACGAGGTACTCGTCGGCGGCCGGTGTCGGCGTGGACACGTCGGCGAGGCGCAGGCCGGCCGGATCGCCGATCGCCTCGACGCGCCAGGCCTTCATCGCAGCTCGGCGCGGCCGTGCGTCAGCACCAGCACGTCGCGCTCGAGCACGCGCGCTCGGAACGCCACCTCGTTGCCGTTGCGCCAGCTCTCGAGGCGGATCGTCTCGCCCGGATAGACCGGCGCCGACAGGCGCGCGCGCATCGCCACCAGCCGCGCCGGATCGAGGCCGCCGTGCGCCTCGAGCAGGCCCCGGCCCGCGATGCCCCAGGTCGCGAGGCCGTGCAGGATCGGTTTCGCGAAGCCCACCCTGGCCGCGAAGTCCGGCTCGGCATGCAGCGGGTTGAGGTCGCCCGAGAGCCGGTAGAGCAGCGCCTGGTCGGGCCGCGTGGGCAGGTCCAGCACATGCTCGGGCGCGCCCTCGGGCGTGGCCGGCGCCGGCGCGGCGGCTTCGTCGCTGCGCCCGTCGGCCTGGGAGAAGCCGCCGTCGCCGCGCAGGAAGTACACGCTCTCGACGGTAGCGAGCGCCCGGCCCTCGGCATCGGCCAGTTCCTTCTCCACATGCAGCACCGCGCCCTTGCCCTCGCCCTTGTCGACCACGCGCGTGACGCGCGTGCGCCCGAGCACCGTGCCCGACGGCGGCAGCGGCGCATGCAGGCGCAGCGCCTGTTCGCCGTGCACCAGCTTCATGAAGTCGATGCCGATCTCGCGCCGCTCTCGCATCCAGAAGCCCGGCGAAGCCAGCACCGCGGCCATGGTCGGCAGCGCCGCGAGCTCCTTCTCGTAGACGAAGCGCAGTTGCCTTTCGTCGAGCGGGTCGGCGCCCAGGCCGAGACCGAGCGCATAGAGCATGGTGTCCCTCGGTGCGTAGTCGTGGCGCACCTCGCCGGATTGCCAGTCGCGGGCCTTCTGATAGTCGAGCATCGTCGCTTGCCTTGTCGTGTCGTGGATCTGTCGGGGTCGCCGCGCTTCACGCGGCAGGCGGCCAGCGGAACTGCGCGGGCTCGCGTGCCGCGAAGCGCCGCACCGCCTCCTTCGCGTAGTCGCTGTTCGAGGCCAGCGCCTGGCCGGACGACTCGATCTCGAGCAGCGTCTGGAGGTCGCTCCCGAGCGAGGCCTGCAGGGCGCGCTTGGCGATGCTCATCGCCACCGGCGAGGCGCCCGCGAAGCTGCGCGCGATCGCCTGCGCGCGCGCCGCCAGCGCCTCGGCGGGCAGGACCTCCATCGCCAGGCCCAGGCGCAGCGCCTCGGCGGCGTCGATCTCGCGCGCCGAGAAGATCAGCTCCTTCGCGCGCTGCAGGCCCACCACGCGCGGCAGCGTGTAGAAGGCCCCCATGTCGGGCACCAGGCCGATGCGCTGGAACACCATGCACAGGCGCGCGCGTTCCGAGAGCAGCACGATGTCGCACATCAGCGCCAGGCTGAAACCCGCGCCGTAGGCCACGCCGTCGACGGCGGCGATCACCGGGCGGTCGAGCGCCATCAGTTCGGTGCAGATGCGCGTGTAGCGCGCCATGCCCGCGCGCCGCTGCTCGGGCGTGCGCGGCCCGCCCTGCCCCATGGCCTTGACGTCGCCGCCCGCGCAGAACGCGCCGCCGGCGCCGGTGAGCACCAGCACCCGCACCGACTCGTCGGCGCGGATCGCGGCGAGGCATTCGCCGAGTTCGTCGGCCATCGTCGGATCGAGCGCGTTCTTCGCCTCGGGACGGTCGAGCGTGAGCGTCGCCACGCCGTCGTCGAGCCGGTAGTCGAGGGTCTTCATCGCGCCGCCTCCTCGCGCACCGAGATCGGCACGCCGTCCACCATCAGGTCGCAGTACTCCGACATTCCCAGCGCGCTACGCCCTTCGCAGCGGTACTCGGTGATGCCCTCGGTGATGCGCGTGTAGTCGCCGGCGCCGCCGGCCACGCGGCGATGCCGCAGCGGCACCAGCGCGCCGACCTTGCCGGTCAGCGTGTAGCTGCGTTCGGCCGTGCGGACCTGCGCGGTGAAGGCGCGCGGATAGTGCTGCGCGTCGTAGTCGGTCTCGATGCGCCCGTCGACCACCGGTTCGTAGCGGCCGTCGCGCAGCACGTTGCCGCTCACGTGGTTCGGCTGCCCCTTGCGGCCCTTGATCGACAGCAGCGCGCCGAAGTCGTCGCCGAAGGTCACGGGCAGCCACTTGTACCAGTAGAAGCTGTGCCAGTGGCGCGGGCCCCAGGACTTGTCGCGGTAGCCGTGCCCCGCGATGTCGAAGCGCAGGCCGTCCACCGCGATGTGGCCGGTCACCGCCATGTTCTGCTCGATGTGGCCGCGGTACACCGCATGCTCGGGGTCCAGCACGATCGGGCTGCCGTCGAGCGCGACGATCTCGCCGCCGTGCATCGGCGAGACGCCGTGGAAGTCGAGCGCGATCGAGGCGGGCCGCTTCGGATAGCGCTTGAAGGCACTGCTCGGGTCGGCCATCGCATGCGGGTCGTCCATCAGCAGCAGTTCGCCCTCGTAGTGCACGCGCAGGTGCCTGAAGGGCTCGACCACCTCGAAGCGCATGCCGCCCGCGTCCAGTGCCTCGTTGTGCTCGATCTTCGGGCGCTGGTGCATGAAGCCCACGCGCCCGTCGGGCAGGTAGACGCAGCAGCTGAGCTCCGCATGCCCCTCGTGCGGCCGGTTGCCCAGGCGCATCCAGGCACCGATGCCGCGCGCGCTGTCGAAGGCGTTGAAGTAGGCGCTCTCGTTGTAGTTGGACACGGCCTCGGGCACGTGGTTGTACTCGTCCCGCGGATCGAGCCGCAGCTTGCTGTGGGGCGGCATGTACATGGTTCGCCCCGTACCTACAGGCTGATGTGGAAGCCGCCGTTGACCCCCAGGTGCTGGCCGGTGATGTAGGAGGCCGCGTCCGACATCAGGAAGCACACCGTCTTCACCACCTCCTCGGGCGTGGACCAGCGGCCCAGCGGGATCTGCGCGAGCATGCCGTCGCGGAATTTCTCGCCGCGCACCACCTCGGTCATCGGGGTCTCGACCACGCCGAAGCAGATCGAGTTGGTGCGGATGTTGTAGCGGCCCCATTCGCGCGCCGCCGTCATCGTGACGCCCAGCATGCCGGCCTTGGCGGCCGCGTAGTTCACCTGGCCGATCGAGCCCTTGCGGCCGGCGTCGGAGGAGATGTTGACGATGGCGCCGCCGCTGCTGTCGCCCGCCTTCGCGCGCGCCACCATGTGGCGGCCCACGGCCTGCAGCCAGTAGAAGGTGCCGGTGAGGTGCACGTCGATCACTTCCTGCCACTGCTGCGGCGTCATCTTCTCGATCATGGCCGGGCGCGTGATGCCGGCGTTGTTCACCAGGCCGTGCACGCCGCCGAAGCGCTCCACAGCCTCGGCGACGGCGCGCGCGGCGAGCTCCGCGTCCGTCACGCTGCCCACCACCTGCTGCACGCGGCTGGCGGGCAGCGCGGACATCGCCGTGCCCAGCGTGTCGGGGTTGAGGTCGAGCGCGACGACGTTGCCGCCGAGCTCCACGGCGAGCGTCGCGATCGCCTTGCCGATGCCCTGCCCGGCGCCGGTCACGACGATGGTTCGGCCTTCGAGATTGACGAGGTTCTGCATAGGTCTCCGTTGGATGATGGATGGGGGTTGAACTGGGTGTACGAGGCGGTGCGCTTCGCTCAGGCGGACGCCATCGAGGCCTTCGCGCGCTCGGCCTCCTGCAGCTGGCGCCAGGCGATCTTTCCGGTCGGCGACTTGGGCAGTTCGCGCACGAACTCGACCAGCCGCGGGTACTTGTAGGCGGCCATCTTCTGCTTCGCCCATTCGATGACGTCGGCCTCGCGCACCTGGCCCGCATGCGCCTCGCGCAGCACCACCACCGCCTTCACGGTCTCGCCGCGGTAGGCATCGTGCGCGGCGATCACGCAGGCCTCGGCGATGGCCGGGTGCTCGTGCAGCATCGCCTCGACCTCGGCCGGCCAGACCTTGTAGCCCGAGGCATTGACCATGCGCTTGAGCCGGTCGACGATGAAGAAATAGCCGTCCTCGTCGCGCCGCCCGAGGTCGCCGCTGCGCACGAAGCGCCGCCCGTCGATCTCCAGCAGCGCCGCGCGCGTGGCCTGCTCGTTGCGCCAGTAGCCCGCGAACACCTGCGGCCCCGACATCACGATCTCGCCGACTTCGCCGGGCGGCAGTTCGCGCAGGGTCTCGGGATCGACGATGCGCAGGTCGGTGCCGAACAGCGGCATGCCCAGGCACTGGCGCTTGAACGCATGCGCGGGGTTGCCCGAGACATGCGCGGTTTCCGAGAGCCCGTAGCCCTCGAGGAAATCGAGCCCGGTCAACTGCTTCAGGCGCTCGCACACGGCCTCGGGCATGCCCGCGCCGCCACCGCCGATGCGGCGCACCGAGCTCAGGTCGTACTCGGCCAGCCGCGGGCTCGCGAGGAAGTCGATCACCATGGTCGGCATCGCGGTCCAGTGGCTGACCCGGTGGCGCGCGATCAGCGCCGCGGCCTGGTCGCGGTCCCAGCGCTTCATCAGCACCAGCGTGCCGCCGCCGTAGATCGGCGCGTTCAGCAGGTTCTGCATGCCGGTGATGTGGAAGTACGGCAGCGCCACCAGTTGCACCGAGTGCGGGACCATGCCCATCCAGTGCGCGACCGCGACCGTGCTGGCATTGAGCGTGCGGTGCGTGTGCATGCAGCCCTTGGGCACGCCGGTGGAGCCCGAGCTGTAGAGGATCAGAGCGAGCGCGTCGGGCAGGTGCTCGAGCGGGGCCACGGGGGCGCCGGTGGCCGCCAGCACGCGGCGCAGGCCGATGGTGCGCGACGCGCCGGTTGCCGCGTCGCAGGCTTCGGCGGCTTCCAGCGGCTCCTCCACCGGCGCCGGGCTGCCGACGATCACCACGCGGCGCAGCCGGTGCGCGCCCGGCACGGCCAGCAGCTCCGCCACGTTGTCGGCGCCGCAGAAGGCCACCACCGCCTCGCTGTCCTCGAGGTAGTGCGGCAGCTCGTCGCGCTTGTTCATCGGATTGACGGGCACCACGACCGCGTTGATGCGCAGGATCGCGAAATAGGCCGCGATCCAGCCGCGGCCGTTGGGCAGGTACAGCAGCACCCGGTCGCCCAGGCGCACGGCCAGGTCATGCTGCAGGAAGGCCGCGATGCGCTCCACCTGCTCGACCAGCGCCGCGTACGACAGGCTGCCGAAGTCGTCGACCACCACCGCGCGCTGCGGGGAACGCATGGCCGACACCAGCAGGTTCGCGCACAGGTTGGTGGGCGGGACGTCGATGTCGCGCGGCAGTGTGCGCGGCCAGTGCTTCGAATCGTGCGGGGTCATGGCTGTCGTCCTTGGTCTTCGCCGGGCCGCGGCATCGCGCGAGAGACAGCGCCGCCGATTTGCCTGTTGATTTATTTTGGTTGAACCAATGATAATCAGCCTCGCGACACAGCGTCAAGGCGGGCGGCAACGATCCGGCCGGCGCGACGCACCCCGAGCCCGCAACGGGCGATCACACGGAGCCATTGGAATGAGCATCAAGCGGCAGGCCTGCATCGCGGGCGCTTTCGAACACCCCACGCGCAAGGCGCCCGACAAGACCGTGCCCCAGCTGCATGCGGAATGCGCGCGCGGCGCGCTGGCCGACGCCGGCCTGTCGCTGCAGGACGTCGACGGCTATTTCTGCGCGGGCGACGCGCCGGGCCTGGGCCCGCTGAGCATGGTCGACTACCTCGGCCTCAAGGTGCGCCACGTCGACAGCACCGACACCGGCGGCTCGGCCTACCTGGTGCAGGTCTCGCATGCCGCGCAGGCCATCGCCGCGGGCAAGTGCAACGTCGCGCTGATCACGCTCGCGGGACGCCCGCGCACCGAGGCCAGCGGCGTGGGCACCGGCCCGCGCAACGTGACCGCGGCCACGCCCGACGTGGCCTGGGAAATGCCCTATGCGCCGGTCACGGTCAACATGTATGCGCTGGCCGCGGCGCGCCACATGCACGAGTTCGGCACCACCAGCGAGCAGCTCGCCTGGATCAAGGTGGCCGCCGCCGCGCATGCGCAGCACAACCCGAACGCGATGCTGCGCGATCCCGTGACGGTGCAGGACGTGCTGGCCTCGCCGATGATCTCCGACCCGCTGCACAAGCTCGACTGCTGCGTCGTCAGCGACGGCGGCGGCGCGCTCTTGGTGGTGCGCCCCGAAATCGCGCGCTCGCTCGCGCGGCCCGTGGTCAGCGTGCTCGGCGCCGGCGAGACCGTGAAGGGTCAGGCCAATGGCCAGCTCGACCTCACCTACTCGGGCGCCGCCGTCTCGGGCCCGATCGCGTTCGCCGAGGCCGGCGTGACGCCCGCCGACATCCAGTACGCGTCGATCTACGACAGCTTCACCATCACCGTGCTGATGCAGCTCGAGGACCTGGGCTTCTGCCGCAAGGGCGAAGGCGGCCGCTTCGTGGCCGACGGCAACCTGATCTCGGGCATCGGCAAGCTGCCTTTCAACACCGATGGCGGCGGCCTGTGCAACAACCATCCCGCCAACCGCGGCGGCATCACCAAGGTCATCGAGGCGGTGCGCCAGCTGCGCGGCGAGGCGCATCCGAAGGTGCAGGTCCCCGGCTGCGGCCTCGCGCTCGCGCAGGGCACGGGCGGCCTGCTCGGCTCGCGCCACGGCAGCGCCACCCTGATCCTCGAAAGGAATTGAAGATGAGCACCCCCTCCCAGGACCGCGCGCTCGGCGCGCCGATCGTCGACGCCGCCAGTGAGGCCTACTGGAACGCCGCGCGCGAAGGCGTGCTGCGCATCAAGCGCTGCACCGCCTGCGCCAAGGTCCACTGGTATCCGCGCGCGCTGTGCCCCTACTGCCTGGGCGACACCGCCTGGGAAGACGCCAGCGGCCTCGGCACGATCTACAGCGTCAGCGTGACGCGCCGCGCCGGCCCGATCCCCTATGCGATCGCCTACGTCACGCTCGACGAAGGGGTGACGATGCTCACCAACATCGTCGATGCCGATCTCGATGCGCTGCGCATCGGGGATCGGGTGAAGGTGTGTTTCAAGGCGGCGGAGGGTGGGTTCGCGGTGCCGATGTTTGCGCCGACTTGAGCACGACGAGACGGCCGCGCGATTGAGAGCTTCCGCAAGATGACCCCGTGGGGCCGGATGACCTAAGCAAACAGCCCGGCGATTTGCGACATGGGCAAGAACAGCCGCAACGGCGTTTGCTGGAACGGCTGGAAATCAAAATGCCGGTAGAAGCTCTCGGCCTGCGCGTCCTTCGCATCCACGACCACCGCCATGGCTGCGATCTGCTGCGCGGCCTCCAGGCTGCGACGCATGGCATCCACCAGAAGAAACTCTCCCACGCCCTGCCCTCGGGCCAAGCGATCCACGGCCAGGCGCCCAAGCAGCGTGACGGGCAACTGTCCATAGCGCGGCAGCCGCTTCATCAGATCCGCCGGTAGCTCGCCGGCGGGAATGATCGAGGACGAAAGGGTGTAGAAGCCGAGCACCTTCGGAGCGCCCGGTTGCGTGAGCACGAAAGGCGCGGCCACGCGCTTTTCAGCGTCCTGCCGCGCCTGTTCGCGCAGGTAGCGATTCAGGTCTTCGTTGCCGCAATCGAACGACTTGCGGTCATGCGCCTTCTCGAGCGGGCCGATGTGTTCCGGTGCGAGGAGGAGCGCCAATCACAACCCCGCCTTCCGACGATAGCCTTGGACGGCCTTCTTCAGGCGTGGCCCCGGCTCGGGGGGCGCCAGCAAAGCGGTGACGAAGGCGATCTGCTCCTCCCGGCTCAGGCGAATGACTTCGTGCTCCTGCACGATCTTCGTTGCCGCCTCCTGCGTACTGTCGATGACGAGTTCGCTCAGGGTGCGCCCCGTCAGGGTTGCCGCGCGCTGGAAGAAGTCCTTCTGGTCACTGGACACGCGTGCTTCCAGCCGCGCGTTACGCGGCTTTTCTTGGGTTTCGGGCGTATTCAGCATGGATGACCTCGCGAAGGATCGGGATGACCTGCATCGCAGAATGTACGCCATTTGTCCGTACACGTCAAGGCAATGCCCCGCCCTCGATGCCCAGTGACGCGGGCTTGTCCAACTAATCCGTCCTGATGTTGGCCTCACGAATCACCGAGGTCCACGTCGCATACTCCTCCGCAATCCGCGCCCCGAGTTGCTCGGGCGTGCTGCCGGTGGCCGCCGCGCCGGCGGTGTCGAACTTCTCCTTCACCTCGGGCAGCGCCAGCGACTTCACGATCGCGTCGTTGAGCCGGGCCACCACCTCGCGCGGCGTGCCGGCCGGGGCGAACAGGCCGAACCAGACCTCGGGGTTGAAGCCCGCCAGCGTGTTGGCGATCGGCGGCGCGCCAGGCGCGAGCGGCGAGGGCTGCAGCGACGACACGCCGAGCAGCCGCACCCTGCCCTCCTTGATGAAGGCATTCATCTGCGACGAACTGGTGCTCAGCAGCACCTTCGACTCGCCGGTCAGGATCGCCTGGGTGGTCGGCGCCTGGCCCTTGTAGGGGATGTGGGTCATCTCGATGCCGGCGCGCCGGCTGAAGAGCTCGGTCGCCAAGTGGCCGAAGGAGGCCGGTCCGGCGGTCGCGAAATCGAGCTTGCGCGGATTGGCCTTCGCATAGTCGATCAGCTCCTGCACCGACTTCGCGGGCACCGAGGGATTGATCGCGAGGATCATCGGCTGCAGCGAGACCAGCGACACCGGCGCGAAGTCCTTCAGCGGCGCATAGTCGGCCTCCTTCGAGACCTGCGGCGAGATCACCAGCCCGTTGTTGGGGAACAGCAGCGTGTAGCCGTTGGCCGGTGCCTTGGCGACGAACTTGGTGCCCAGCACGGCCGAGGCGCCGGCCTTGTTCTCGATGATCACGGGCTGCTTGAGGAAGCGCTGCATCGGCTCCTGCAGCACGCGCGCGAGCACGTCGGTGGTGCCGCCCGGCGGATAGGGCACGACGATGGTGATCGGGCGGTTCGGGAAATCCGATGGCGCCGACTGCGCGATGCCGGCCTGCGGCAGCGCGAGCGCGCCGGCCGCGAGCAACGCGGCCCAGAAGCCGCGGGCCGCGGCTCGCGGAAGGCGCATCCAACTCTTCATCATGTCTGTCTCCTTCGTTGTGTGTCTCAGCCGCGCACGTGCAGCGCGCGGCTCTCGCGCAGCGCCGCGATGCGCTCCTCGCCGAGCCCGAGCAGGCTGCCCAGCAGCGCGGGGCCGTCGGCGCCGAGCTCGGACACGCTGCCGCGCGCATGCGCCGCGGTGCGGGCGAAGCGGAAGGCGGGGTTGGGCACCTGGAACGCGCCGGCGCCGTCGTCGATGGTCTGGAAGGCCTGGCGCTCGACCAGCGGCGGCAGCTTCATCGCTTCGCGCACGGTGAAGTAGCGCGAGCACGGCACGCCCGCGGCATTCATCTCGGCCTCGCATTGCGCGGCGCTGCGATCGGCGGCCCAGTCGTCGAGCAGCTGCATCAGCGCGCCCCAGTGGTGCTCGCGCTCCTGGCTGGTCGCGAAGCGCGCGTCGGTGATCCATTCGGGATGGCCGGTGCCGCGCGCCAGCGCCTCGAAGTTGTTCTGGCTCACGGGCGCGATCAGCAGGAAGCCGTCCTTCGCCTTGGTCGGGCGATAGAGCGGGCGACGCCGCTCGGCCGGGAACTGCGCCTCCTGGCACTCGTAGACGAGCAGGCCCAGCATCGCATCCATCAGCGCGAGGTCGATGTGGTCGCCCTCGCCGGTGCGCGCGGCGCGGAACAGTGCGCTCTGGATCGCGCCGAAGGCCAGCGAGCCGCCGAGCACGTCGGCCACGAAGATGCCGTTCTTCAGCGGCCGCTCGACGTCGCCCTCCTGGTAGTCGAGGTTGGCCATGTCGTAGCCGCTGGCCGCGTGCAGCACCGGCGCGTAGGCGCTGCGGCCCGACCAGGAACCCTCCTGCCCGAAGCCCGAGATCGAGCAGTACACCAGCCGCGGGTTCAGCGCCGAGAGCGTCGCGTAGTCGAGGCCCAGGCGCTGCATCACGCCGGGGCGGTAGTTCTCCACCAGCACGTCGCACTGGGCGACCAACTCGCGCACCAGCGCGACCGCCTCGGGCTTCTTGAGGTCGAGCGCGAGGCTCTTCTTGCCGGCGTTGAGCTGCGCGAAGTAGGTGCTGCGGCCCTGGCGCCGCGGCGGCCGCAGCCGGATGTGGTCGCCCTCGGGCGGCTCCACCTTGATGACCTCGGCACCGAGGTCGGCCATCAGCCGCGTGCAGTAGGGGCCCGACATCATCGCGGTGAAGTCGAGCACGCGCACGCCGTCGAGCACGCCGGGCTTCGCGGCGGCGGAGTTGTTGGTCGGCTCAGCCAAGGTTGCTCTCCGTCACGGCGAGGCCGGCGAGGCGCGAGCCGCCGAGCGCGTCGAGGTAATCGGCATGCGCCGCGGTGCCGCGCGCATAGCGCGCGAGGTAGGCATCGAAGGCCGCGTCGTCGGCGCTCGCCTTCACGTACTCGCGCAGGTGGCGTTCGTCGGCGCGGTACAGCGTGGGCGAGGCGCTCGGATGGGCGCCGTAGGGCGCCTCCACCACCGCGTCGACCATCACGCTCGGCAGCTTGGTCAGGTGGTTCGAGCGGCGGATGGTGTCGGACGACACGATGCGGTCCACCGAGACGATCACGTGGCGCGAGGCCTGCGCGAGCATCGCGTCGAAGAAGGGCGTGGCGAGGTACTGCACGTTGCCGTATTCGTCGGCCTGCTGCGCGTGGAGCAGGCACACGTCGGGCTTGATCGCGGCGGCGGCGAGCATCTTGCGCTCGCCGGGCTTCGAGGGCAGCGGCCAGTAGTGCTCGGGCGTGTGGCGCGGCAGGTCGGTGCCCAGGTCGGGGATCGCGGTCCAGGGCATGTCGCAGATGCCGGCGCGCAAGCCTCCGGCGATGCCGGGTCCGTCGAGCTCGTAGACCTTCAGCGTGCCGGACTCGGCGCGGCGGCGGAAGTGCGGCGCGAGGCCGAACTGCTCGAAGCTGATGAACACGCAGGCGGTGCTGCGCGCACAGCCGGCGCCGATCAGCATGTCGGGCGCGATCGAGCCGGGCGCGGGCACCAGGTCGAGGTCGCGCGCGCCCTTGCGGATCAGCGCGCGCACCAGCGCCATCGGCTGGGCATTGAAGATCCAGCCGCCCAGGCCGACGCGTTGGCCGTCCTGGATGACCGACACGGCCTCGTCGAGGGTGGTCAGCTTGCTTTTGTTGTTGGGGCTCATGGCTCGTCTCTTCAGGGGAACTTGCGGCGCAGGGTGCCGCGCGTGTCGACACGGGTGCGCAGCAGGCGCAGCTCCTCGGGTTCGGGCATGCGCGTGAGGGGCGGCGTGCCCTCCACCACCAGCTCGAAGCCGGTGGCCTTGCGGATCTGCTCGAGCGTCACGCCCGGATGGATCGAGCGCACGCGCATGGCCTTGCTCACGGGCTCGAAATCGAACACGCCCAGCGGCGACACCACCAGGCGCGGCCCGCCCGGCGGCAGACCGGCCTCCTCGCGCGAGTTGCCGCCTTCCATGTGGCCCGGTCCGCAGAGGAAGTCGACGCGCGGCACGAAGGCGCCCGGATCGTGGCGCGTGAGCGCGACATAGAAGCGCTTGGCCAGCCCGCACAGCGCGCTGATGCCCACCGTGCCGGGGCCGCGCACCCTGGGCCGGGCCTGGTCGCCGACCACCACCGTGTTGATGTTGCCGAAGCGGTCGACCTGCAGCGCCGAGAGGATCGCGAAGTCGAAGAAGTGGATCTTCCAGTCGATGAAATCGATCATGTTCGGCAGGTCCATCCAGGCCTCGGAGGACTCGATGTTCTCCGAGTCGGCCGTGGACAGCAGGTGGTCGCGCACCGGGTTCACCATGCCGCCGGGCCCCGAGATCCACCACAGCCGGGGCGCCTGCATCTCGCGCGCGAGGTTGCAGGCGGCCAGCTGGATGTCGGAGTTGGTGCCGATGATGACCTTCTCGCCATCGGCGAAGTCGCGCGCCAGCAGCACGGCGAGCAGCTCGCCGGTCGACGGCCTGTCGTCGTCCTGTGTCATTTGCTTGATATTTGGTTCAACCATTCATTGATCCTAGGAATCAACCATGGCACTGTCAAGCGGGATTCACCTGCCGGGCGCGCAAGAAGAAAGGACCGCGCGCCTTGCGGCGGGCGGTCCTCTGCGGATGGGACGAAGGCGTGGCGGCGCGTGCCGCGCGGGTTCAGCGCGCGGTCTTCGGGGCGCGGGTGGCGGATTTGGCCGCCGGCTTGGTGGCGGGCTTTTCGGCCGGCGCCCTTGCCGCCGCCTTGCGCGGCGCGGCGGGCGCGGCGGCCGGGGCATCCTGCGCGGCGTCCTCGCCCACCTTCGACAGATAGCTGCGCTGCAGTCGCTTGAGGCTCGATTCCATCTCCGCCACGGCCGCGTCGGCGTCCTTGGCCGCGAGGTGCTTGAGGAAGCGGCGGCGCGAGGGCAGCACGTAGGCGTTCTCCTCGTGGCCGATCTGGCCGATGAACTCGGCCAGCACGTTGAGCACGCCGTTCATCACGATCACCATGATCGGATTGCCGGTCATGCGCGCGAGGATGCGGTGAAACTCGAGGTTGGTCGCCGCGCGCGCGGGGAAGTCGTCGCGCCGCAGCGCCTCCTCGGCCGCGTCGATGTTGGCGGCCAGCGCCTCGAGGTCGGCGGGCGTGGCGCGCGCGCAGGCCTCACGCACCAGGATCGATTCGAGCCAGATGCGCGCCTCGGTGAGCTGCGCCGGCTGGATCGCGCCCATGTGGTACATGTCCATCAGGCCGGTGGCGATGGCGTCGCCGCTGCGCCCGCTGATGAAGGCGCCGCCGCTGGCGCCCTTCTGCAGCCGGATCAGGCCCGCATGCTCGAGCGAGCGCAGCGCCTCGCGCAGCGTGTTGCGCGACACGCCGAACTGCTCGGACAGGGCACGCTCCGACGGCAGCCGCGTGCCGACCTTGAGCCGGCCCTGCGACAGCTCGCCGCGGATCTGCTGGGCGATCTCCTCGAAGGCACGCGCGGAACGGATGGGCTGGAACTTGGCGCTCCGTGCGTCGGCCGCGGGCGGCGACGGTTCTTTGGCGTCCATGGGGAATCCTCCGTTGGAAAAACTAAAAGTTGGACCTTTGAGCCAAATGATAAGGGGCCGCGTTGCGCAGGCCGCTGCGGGTCGAGCCCTCGCGACCATGGCGGTTGCCGGATCTCACTAATGGTTCTACCATTCAAATTTTCCGAGATCCAGGAGAGACACGCCCATGCCCCCGACCACCCTTCCCGGCGACGAAGAGCGCGCCCTGCTGCGCGACTCGGTGCGCGGCTTCCTCGAGCGCCACTGGCCGCCCGCCACCGCCGTGCCATGGTCACGCGAACCCGCGCGCGTGCAGGCGCTGTGGCAGCAGCTCGCGGCCCAGGGCCTTGCCGCCTTGGGATCGGATCCCTCGGAGGGCGGCCTGCGCGAGATCGCGCTGGTCATGGAGGAACTGGGCCGCGCGGGCTGCACCCTGCCGCTGCACCACGGCACGCTGCTGAACCTCGCGGCGCCACGCACGCCGCAGGGCGAGGAGCCCGCACTGCTCGCGCTGCAACGTGCCGGCGAGGCGCGCGTGGTGCTGTGCTTCGGGGCCTTCGACGGCGACCGCGGCGCGGGCCAGGCGCGCATCGACGACGACGGCAGGCTCCACGGCGAACTTGCCTTCGTCGAGCATGCCGACAGCGCCACCCACCTCGCGGTGGTGGTGGACGGCCCCGCGCTCGCGCTGATCGACCTGCGCGCGCCCGGCGTGCGCATCGAGGCCACGCCCGCGATGGGAACGCAGGGGCTGTTCCGCGTCGCGCTGGACGGGATCGCGGCCACCGTCCTCGCACTGTCAGAGGAGCAGCTCGGCGCGCTGCACGCGATGGCCCGCCTCGCGCTGTGCGCGCGCGCCACCGGCGCCGCCGAACGCGCCTTCGAGCTCGCCGTGGCCTATGCGGGCGAGCGCCGGCAGTTCGGCCGCCCGATTGGCAGCTTCCAGGCGATCCAGCACAAGCTCGCCGACAGCCACATCGCGCTGCTGGGCGCACGGCTCACGCAGGCCGGCGCAGCGCGGCAGCACGACCTCGGCGCCGACAACTGGCGCGTGTTCGCCGAAGCGGCCTGCGCGCTGGCCGCGACGACGCTGCGGCGGGTGTCGCTGGAAACGCAGCACACCTTCGGCGCCATCGGCTACAGCGAGGAGCACGAGGCACCGCGCCATTTCAAGCAGGTGCACCTCGACGTGCTGCGCCATGGCGGTGGGCGCCGCGCGCGCGAGGCGCTGGCCGATCACTTCCTCGGCGAGACGCCGCGCACGCTGCCCGAATACGACCTGGGCCCGGCCGGTAACGCCTTTCGCGAGGAGGTGCGCGCCTGGTTGCAGACGCACTGGTCGGGCGAGCGCAAGGCCGCGCACGAGGCGCTGGACTTCAAGGCGCGCGAGTACGACCGCGAGTTCGCACGCGAACTCGGGCGCACCGGCTGGATCGGTCTCTCGTGGCCGCAACGCTTCGGCGGCCAGGCGCGCGGCGCGTTCGAGCAACTGGCCTTCGTCGAGGAGATGGAACGCGCCGAGGCGCCGCGCGTGGGCGCGCCGGTGCAGGCCGCGATGCTGCAGGTGCACGGCAGCGCGGCGCAGCAGGCGCGCTACCTGCCCGAGATCCTGCGCGGCGAGGCGATCTACGGCATGGGCTACAGCGAGCCCGACGCGGGCTCCGACCTCGCGTCGATGCGCACCCGCGCGGTACGCGACGGCGACCACTACGTGATCGACGGCCAGAAGATCTGGACCACCACCTACTGGGGCGACTACATGCTGCTGGCCACGCGCACCGACTCCGAGGCGAGCCCGCCGCATGCCGGCCTGAGCCTGTTCATCGTGCCGATGGACACGCCCGGCATCACCATCCGCACCTCGACCACGATGTACGGCGGCAGCTTCGCCAATGTCTTCTACGACGGCGTGCGCGTGCCGGCCGAGGCGATGGTGGGCGAGCTCCACGGCGGCTGGAGGGTGCTGGTCGGGGCGCTGGCCACCGAGCGCGGCTTCATCGGCGGCGGCATCGTGATGAAGGTGGCCCATGCCTTCGAGCAGCTGTGCGAGCACCTGCGCGGCGCGACGGGCGCCGACGGCCGGCCGATGCGCCTCGATCCGCTGGTGCGCGAGCGCATCGCCGACCTGGCGGGGCAGATCGAGGCCGGGCGCCGCATGATGATGCACTGCGCCGAGCGCGTCGACGCCGGCGAGACGCCGCTGCACGACGCGGCCGCGAGCAAGGTCTATTCGGGCGAGCTGATGGAGCGCTTCGGCGAGGTGGCGCTCGACCTGCTCGGCATGGAAGGCACGCTCGGCGAGGGCAGCCCCGGCGCGGTGCTGCGCGGGCGCATCGAGCAGAACCTGCGCCATGCGCTGATGTGGGTGATCAGCATCGGCACCAACGAGATCCAGCGCAGCCTGATCGCGCAGCGCGGGCTCGGCCTGCCGCGCTGAACGCGCCCCGGGCCGGCGCGGCTCAGCGTGCCGGCTTCTTGCGCTCCATCTCGAGCAGCAGCGCGTTCAGTGCGTTGAGGTGCTTGGCCAGCGCGGCGCCGGCCTTGTCCGCATCGCGGTCGCGCATCAGGCGCAGCACCTTGCGGCGCACCTGCACCACGTTGCTGTGCGGCGTCTGCAGCTGCGCGATCAGGCCGCGCAGTATTTCCGACAAGGCATCGATCAGCATCACGATCACCTCGTTGTGGGTGGCGCGGCCGATCAGGCGATAGAACTCCGTGATCTGCCCGCTGTCGCGCACCGGCCGGCCCTGCTTCACCAGCTCGGCGAAGCGCTCGATGTCGGCCTCGATGGCGGCGAAGTCCTCTTCGGTCGCGCGTTCGCAGGCCAGCCGGATCGCCAGCCCGCACAGCAGGATGCGGGCCTCGGTCAGGTCCGACACCGGCACCTGCTTGAGCGCCACCATGTCGCGCACCGCCTGCGTGATGCCCTCGGGATGCGACTGCTTGATGTAGAAGCCGCCGTTGATGCCGGTCACCGCCTCGACCATGCCGGCCATCTCGAGGCTGCGCAGCGCCTCCCGCACGCCGCTGCGGCTCACGCCGAACTGCTCGGACAGCTCGCGCTCGCTGGGCAGGCGGTCGCCGGCGCTCAGCACGCCCTCCACCACCTGCTGGCGGATCTGGTCGCAAATCGCCTCGAAGGCGCGGCGCATGCGCACGGGCGCGAAGACTGGTGCGGATTCCGACATGGCTCCTTTCCTCCTCTGGATCACGAACGTCGATGGCTGGATGCCGAGCCGATAGTGTGCCCTTCCTGGCGCTGACGCCAATTGACCATCGACAAGGCTTTCGCTATGGTTCAACCAATTACATCACAAACCATCCGACCAGGAGACAAGCCTCATGACCCACTCCCGCCGCCACGCGCTGGCCACCGGCCTCGGCCTGCTGGGCGCCTCGGCGCTGCCCGCCTTTCCCCTGGCCGCGCGCGCCGCGCCGGGCTATCCCGACAACGTCATCAAGTTCATCATTCCCACGCCGGCCGGCGGCGGGCACGACACGATGATGCGGGTCATCGGGCAGAAGCTCACCGAGGCCTGGGGCCAGCCGTGCATCGTCGAGTCGAGGGCCGGCGCGAGCGGCGCGATCGCGGCCTCCGCGGTGGCGCGCGCCACGCCCGACGGCTACACGCTCGGCGTCAGCTACAGCGCGCTGATCAGCAACCTCGTGCTGCAGCCCGCTCAGCAGCCCTACAAGCTCGCCGACCTCGCGCCGATCAGCATGCTCGCGCTCACGCCCATCGCCATCGGCGTGCGCGAGTCGCTCAACGTCCGGACGCTCGACCAGCTGGTGGCGCTCGCCAAGTCCAAGCCCGGCAAGATCTCGTACGGTTCCTACGGCCCCGGCTCGGGCGGCAACTTCGTGGGCGAGCTGCTGAACATGGCCGCGGGCATCGACACCGTGCACGTGCCCTACAAGGGCGAGGCGCCGGCGCTGCAGGACCTGATCGGCGGCCAGATCGACACCGCCGTGGTGTCGCTGGGCGGGGTCTCGCGCTACCCGGGCAAGATCCGCGCGCTGGCGGTCGCGAGCCCGACGCGCTTTCCGCTCTATCCCGACGTGCCCACCTTCGCCGAGGCCGGCTTCCCGGACGTGAACATGCCGGGCTTCGGCGCGCTGTTCGCGCCGGCCTCCACGCCCAAGGCCATCATTGACAAGCTCGATGCCGAGATGGCGCGCATCGTGAAGCTGCCCGACGTGGCGCCCAAGCTGCTCGAGCTGGGCTTCGAGCCTGCCGGCTGGGGCCCGCAGAAGCTGTCGAGCTTCCTGGCCGAGCAGCTGGCGCTGACGCAGAAGCTGGTCGCGACCGGGCGCATCAAGGTCTGAGCGGGCGCCGCATGCGGCGCAGTGGGGCTACCCTATAGTGCACGCATGACCTTGCCCAGCGGCGAAGCTGCCGACTACGCATCCTTCATCGAGGCGCTCAAGGAGCGTGTCGCGGCAGCCCGCCAGTCCGCGGCCCGCGCGGTCAATCACGGCCTGATCGCTTTGTACTGGGACATCGGCGAAGCCATCCTCGACAAGCAGCAGACGAACGGCTGGGGCCAGGCCGTGGTCGAGCGGATCGCCCGGGACCTGCGCGCGGCCTTTCCCGGCACACAGGGTTTCTCGGCACGCAATGTCTGGGACATGCGGCGCATGGTCGAGGCTTACAGCGAGCCCGGATTTCTGCGACAGCTTGTCGCAGAAAGTTCCAAGAGCACGAACTCGGGGCGCAACACCCACCGACTCAGCGCCGCACGAAAAGCCGTGCTGTTCGGCGGCAACGACTCTCTGCGACAGCTCGTCGCAGAAATCCCCTGGGGCCACCACCTGCAGATTCTGGGCAAGACCGCCGACCCGGCACAGCGCCTGTACTACCTGCGCGCCAGCGCCGCGCTGGGTTGGAGCCGCAACGTCCTGCTCAACCAGATCAAGGCCGGCGCCTGGGAACGCTCGCGCGCGGAGGGCAAGAGCCACAATTTCCCGCGGGTGCTGCCGCCCGCCATGGCCGGGCAGGCCGAGGAGGTCCTCAAGAGCAGCTACAGCCTCGAGTTCCTGGGCATCCGCCAGGCGGTGAAGGAACGCGAACTGGAAACCCGGCTCCTCGACAGGCTGCGCGACTTCATCCTCGAACTGGGCTACGGCTTCTGCTTCATCGGCCGCCAGCACCGCCTCGTGCTGGGACGCAAGGAATACTTCATCGACCGGCTCTTCTACCACCGCTTCCTCAAGGCCCTGGTCGCCGTGGAACTGAAGGTCGGCTCCTTCGAACCCGAGTACGCGGGCAAGATGGACTTCTATCTCAACCTGCTCAACGACAGGGAGCGCGCGCCCGGCGACGCCCCGTCGATCGGCATCATCCTGTGCGCCGAGAAGGACAACCTGGAGGTCGAGTTCGCCCTGCGCAGCAAGACCAATCCTATCGGCGTGGCGGAGTACCAGTTGCAGGCGGCCCTACCGAGCGAACTGCGCGGCAAGCTGCCTTCGGTGCGCCAGCTCCAGCAGGTGGTGCGCGGTGCGCTGCCGCCTCCGGTCGCGACACAGAAACGGCGCGGCAAGGACTGAGCGGCCCGCCGGTTCGCTACCAGATCACTCCTCGACCCAGCGCGTATCTATATGATTTGCCTCGCCCGCCGCCGATCGCCCCGCGCTTGAATCCCAGCACTCCCACCGCCCCGAACGCAGCCTCGCTCTGGAGTCCGCTCGCCCAGCCCGCCTTCCGCGGGTTGTGGGGTGCCGGCAGCCTGTTCTTCGTCGGCAATGCGATGCAGAACATGGCGGCCTCGTGGCTGATGATCGAGCTCACGGCCTCGTCCTTCCTCTCGGCGCTGGTCCAGACCGCCTCCTTCCTGCCGATGTTCCTGCTGTCGCTGCCCGCCGGCGTGCTGGCCGACACCATCGACCGACGACGGCTGATGCTGCGCATCCAGGGCGTCTACGGGCTCGCCGCGCTGACGCTCACATTGCTCGCGCTGGCCGGCTGGATCGGCCCGGGCGGTCTGCTGTTCTTCACCTTCCTGCTGGGCGTGTGCACGGCGCTGCAGTCGCCCTCGTGGAATTCCGCCGTCAGCGACACGGTGGCGCGCACCGAGCTGCCGCTGGCCATCACGCTGGTGTCGATGACCTTCAACGGCGCACGCGCCGTCGGCCCCGGGCTCGCGGGCGTGCTGTTCGCGCTGACCGGCGGCGCCGCCGTGTTCGCGGTCGCGGTGCTGACCGCCTTCGGCATGAGCTGGGCCACGCGGCGCTGGCCGCCGCGGCCGCCCTCGCCCGGGCGCCTGCCGGCCGAGCGGCTGTGGGGCGGCATGCTCAGCGCGCTGCGCTATGCGCGCCATTCGCCCGCGATCTTCGCGCAGCTGGTGCGCACGGCCGGCTTCAGCGGGCTCGGTTCGGCCCTGTGGGCCCTGCTGCCGGTGATCGCGCAGCAGCGGCTCGGACTGGGCGCGGCGGGCTACGGCCTGCTGATGGCCTGCCTGGGCACGGGCGCCGTCGCCGCCGGCTTCTTCGTCGGGCGCATCCGTTCGCGCTTCTCGCTCGATGCGCTGGCCGCCGGCTGCTGCCTCGTGTTCTCGGGCGCGATGCTGGTGGGCGCGCTCTCGACCTGGCGGCCGCTCGTATGCGCCAGCTTCGTGCTCGGCGGCGCGGCGTGGATGACGATGATGTCGACCTTCAACGCCGCCACCCAGACCAGCGCGCCATCCTGGGTGCGGGCGCGCGCCGCGTCGATGCACACGCTGTGCTCGCTCGGCGCCTTCGCGCTCGGCTCCGCGCTCTGGGGCGCGATGTCCTCGCTGATCGGCCTGAGCGCGGCACTGTGCCTGTCGGCCGCGGGCATGCTCGCGAGCATCGCGCTGGCGCGGCCGTATCCGCTGCGCATGGGCGCGGACGACGAGGTCACGCTGGCGCCGCTGCACGAGGAGTTCTCGGTGCAGCACGAACCCGAGTTCGAGGCCGGGCCGGTCGCCGTCGAGGTGGTCTACCGCATCCGCGATGCCGACGCGCGGCGCTTCCTCGACGCGGTGCAGCAGCTCGCGGTGCCGCGCAAGCGCGACGGCGCCACCTTCTGGCGCGTCTACCGCGACCTCGACGACCCGAGCCGCTACGTCGAGCGCTTCATCGTCACCTCGTGGGCCGACTACCTGCGCCAGCGCGCGCGGGCCACCGTGGCGCGCCACGAGCTGGAGGCGCTCGCGCGCAGCTTCCAGGTGCCGCACGAACCGGTGCTCACGCGCCACTACCTGGCCGAACGCAGCCCCTGAGCGTGGGCCGCCGGATCAGTCCTCGACCCAGCGCGCGGCGTCGCCGACGGTAGCGCGCGAGGTGCGGAACCCATTGGCCGGGTGTGCCGGGTCCTCGTAGCCGAAAGAGATCCCGCAGACCACCTGGCGGTCGTCCGGGATGTCGAACCAGCGGTGCAGGAACTTCGCGCGCGAGGCCAGCGCGGCCTGCGCGATGCTCGCCACGCCGCGGCTGCGCGCGGCCAGCATGAAGTTCGACACGTAGGCACCGCAGTCCAGCGCGCCATAGGCGCCGAGCGCGGCATCGGTGTGGATCAGCGCCACGTGCGGCGCACCGAAGAACGAGAAGTTCAGCAGCCCCTGGCGCGCCGAAGCCTCGCGGTCGCCATGGGCGATGCCCACGCTGTCGTAGAGCTGGAAGCCGCATTCGCGGCGTCGCTCGCGGTAGACGCCGCGGTATTCCGCGGGCGGCGCGATCTCGAAACCCTGGTCGACCAGTGCCTCGGGCGTGGCCATCGCCGCGCGCAAGCGCTCGGTGGCGGCCGCGCCGGTCACGACCACCTGCCAGGGTTGCGAGTTGCACCACGAGGCCGTGCGCTGGGCGGCGCGCAGGATCGCGTCGATGACGTCACGCGGCACCGGGTCGGCGAGGTAGCCGCGGCAGCTGTAGCGCGCGTCGAGCACGGTGTCGAGGGCCGCGGCGAGATCCGGCGCGGGAACGGGCGGGGAAGTGGTCATGGCTCGGGCAACGGGATGAAGACGAGGGAGCCTAACCGTGCCGGCGCGCTCGCGCTGGCGGCGCGGCGAAAGACATGCGCGACGGCGGCCACCTCGCGCATCTCGATCATATATGGTTGATCCATTCACAAGGTTATTGAGACAAAAGCTTTGCATCGCGCGGGCTCGAATTTAGCATTGGTCCTACCAATCTGGTCATCCAAGGTGGTCCACCACGCCGGATGGCCCTGCCCCACAAGGAAAACCGCAGCCATGCTCTCGCAAGAAGACAACGAAACCCTCGTGCGCGTCGGCGCCGGCACGCCCATGGGCGAGCTGATGCGCCTCTACTGGATCCCCTTCCTGCCCAGCCGCGACCTCGAGACCGACGGCCAGCCGCAGCGCGTGCGCCTGCTCGGCGAGGAGCTGATCGCGTTCCGCGACAGCGAGGGCCGCGTCGGCCTGATCGACCATGCCTGCCCGCACCGCGGCGCGCCGCTGGTGTTCGGCCGCAACGAGGACTGCGGCGTGCGCTGCATCTACCACGGCTGGAAGTTCGGCGTCGACGGCCGCGTGCAGGACACGCCGGCCGAGCCCGCGCAGAGCCGGCTCAAGGACACGGTCACGATCAAGAACTACCCCTGCCGCGAGCGCAACGGCATCGTCTGGACCTACATGGGGCCCGACCGCGAGAACCCGCCGCCGCTGCCGAACCTCGAGTGGAACCTCGTGCCCGAGGAGAACGTGTACGTGAGCTTCCGCGTGCAGGAATGCAATTGGCTGCAGGCCGTGGAAGGCGAGATCGACTCGGCCCACGCGCCGATCCTGCACGGGCGCATCGACCAGCAGGGCGCGATCAGCGACTGGACCGCGAAGAAGGACCTGCGCCCCACCTTCGAATGCAAGCGCCAGGACTTCGGCATGAGCGTGGCCTCCAAGCGCGTGCTCGACGAGAACACGCACTACTGGCGCGTCAACCAGTTCCTGCTGCCCTTCTACACGCTGGTGCCGCCGCAGTCGAACTACCCCGAGCTCAGCGGCCACGCCTGGGTGCCGCTGGACGACCACCACACGCTGTGCATCATGTTCTCGTACACGCCGGCGCAGAAGTTCTACGAGAAGACGCGCAAGCTGTTCGACAACGGCCACGGCGGCCGCGAGACCGGCCACCCGAGCATCAACGCCTATGCGCCGCGCCCGGCCACCGAGCCCTTCGCGAAGTACTGGACCAGGTTCAACCTGCAGAGCGCCTTCCTCTTCAACTACGACGCGCAGACCAAGACCTGGTTCTCGGGCCTGCCCGGCCTGTGGGTGCAGGACGCGGCCTGCCAGTCGGGCGTGGCGCCGATCTACGACCGCTCGAAGGAGCACCTGGGCATGAGCGACACCGGCATCGCGATGACCCGGCGCCTGCTGCTCGAGACGGTGCGCAACCTGTCGGTGCGCCAGCAGCGCCCGCCGCGCATCGAGGACCCCGACCTGCCGATGGTGCGCGCGGTGTCGCTCACGCTGCCGGCCGGCGAGGCCTGGAGCGAATCGGGCCGCGAGCTGATGACCGCGCGCCTGGGCGCCGACTTCGGCTACACGCCATGAGCCTGGGCAATCCCGCGCCGCTGGACCTGTGCCTGCGCCAGATCCGGCTGGAGGCACGCGGCATCGCGTCGTACGAGTTCGTGTCGGCCGACGGCCGGCCGCTGCCGCCGTTCACGGCCGGCGCGCACATCGACCTGCACCTCCCGCGCGAAATGATCCGCAGCTATTCGCTGCTCAACGCGCCCTCGGATGCCGCGCGCTACGTGGTGGCGGTGCAGCGCGACGCACAGGGCCGCGGCGGCTCGGCCTGGATGCATGCGCAGCCGCGCGTGGGCGACCGCTTGCGCGCCGGCCTGCCGGCCAACGACTTCGCGCTGGCCGAGGAGGCCGCGCACTCGGTCTTCATCGCCGGCGGCATCGGCATCACGCCGATCCTGTCGATGCTGCACCGGCTCGAGGAGCTGGGCCGGCGCTGGCAGCTGCATTACGCGGGCCGCTCTCCCGAGGAGACCGCCTTCGCCGACACGCTGCGCGCCATGCAGGGCGGACGCGGCCGCGGCGAGGTCGAGTTCTGCTTCGGCTCCTCGCGGGCCGAGCGGCTGGATATCGCGGCCATCGTGCGCAACGCGCCGGCCGGCGCGCACCTGTACTGCTGCGGCCCGGCGCGCATGATCGACGCCTTCGTCGAGGCCTGTGCCGGCCGGCCCGCGCACACGGTGCACTTCGAGCGCTTCGCCGCCGGCAGCGCGGCCGCCACCGAGGGCGGCTACGAGGTGGTGCTCGAGCGCAGCGGCCAGCGCCTCGCGGTGGCACCGGGCAAGACCATCCTCGACACGCTGCTCGACAACGCCATCGACGTGCCCTATGCCTGCAGCGCGGGCGTGTGCGGCACCTGCCGCACGCGCGTGATCGCGGGCGAGCCCGACCATCGCGACGACTACCTGGATGCGCAGGAGAAGCAGTCGAACGAGGCGATCATGATCTGCTGCTCGGGCTCGCGCTCGAAGACGCTGGTCCTGGACCTCTGAGGCAGGTGAGCAGTCCATGACGACCCGGCTCGACACCACGGCGGAACCGCAGGAAGCCAGTGCTTCCAACGCGGCGGGCGCGGGCAATGGCGCCATCGCCGGCATCCTCGCCTACCTGCGCGACCGGCGCCTGCAACCGGGCGACCGGCTGCCCTCCGAGCGCGACCTCGCCGAGCGCCTCGGCGTCGGCCGCAACGCGGTGCGCGAGGCGCTGGCCACGCTGGTCACGCTGCGCATCGTCGAATCGCGGCCCAACTCGGGCATCTACCTGCGGCACGTCGAGCGCGAAGGCAGCTTCGAGGCGCTGGTGATGCTCACCGACATGGGCGCCGTGCCCACGCCGGTGGAAGTGGCCGAGACGATGGAGGTGCGCGGCCATCTCGAGGTGCTGGCCGCGGGCCTGGCCTGCCAGCGCCGCACCGAGGCCGACCTCGCTCGCATGGAAGCCGTGCTGCAGCGCACCGAGCAGGTGCTGGCCGAGGGCGGCAACATCGCCGCGGCCGACACCGAGTTCCATGTCGCGCTGGTCGATGCCACCCACAACTCGGTGCTGGTGCGCGTGCTGCATGCCTTCTACCGCTTCACCGGCCGGCGCCGCGAGGCGATGTTCGCCGACACGGTGCAGGGTCGCGCCTCGCTGCTCGACCACCGCCGCCTGCTCGGCCACATCCGCGCGCGCGACGCGGCCAAGGCGCAACTGCTGATCCTGCGCCACATGGACCGCGCGCGCAGCTACTGGTCGAGCGTGCTCGGCGACACGGATTGACACGACACCCACGAACCCAAGGAGACCCCCGATGACAAGCTCTTTCTTCCCCCGCCGCGCGCTGCTGGGCGCCGCCTGCGCCGCGCTCGTGCTCGGCGCCCTGCCCGCCCATGCGCAGGGCGGCTATCCGAACAAGCCGATCCGCATGATCGTGCCCTATGCCGCCGGCGGCAGCACCGACCAGCTCGCGCGCGCCATCCAGCAGTCGATGAGCGAGACGCTGGGCCAGACCGTGATCGTCGAGAACAAGCCCGGCGCGGGCGGCACCATCGGCACCGACTACGTGGCCAAGGCCGCGCCCGACGGCTACACGCTGGTGTTCGGCAACACCGGCCCGAATGCGGTGGTCTCGCTGATGCGCAAGGTGCCCTACGACGAGCTCAAGGACCTGCGCCCGATCTCCACCGTCGCGATCACGCCGATGATCCTGGCCGTGCCCGCCGACAGCCCGGCGAAGACGCTGAAGGACTTTCTCGCCTACGCGAAGAAGAACGGCAATGCGCTCAACGTCGGCTCGGTCGGCAACGGCTCGCTGTCGCACCTGACGGCCGAGTACTTCAACGAGGCCGCGGGCCTGCGCATGCAGCACATCCCCTACAACGGCGGCGCGCCGATGATGACCGCCTTCGCCGGCGGCCAGCTGCAGGCCGCCTTCGTGACCGGCCTGGACGGCGCCACGCTGGTGAGCTCGGGCCGGGTGCGCTACCTGGCCGTGGGCACGCCCAAGGCCACCGAGACCGTGCCGGGTCTGCAGGCCATCGCCGACGAGGTGTCGGGCTTCCGCAGCTCGGCCTGGTTCGGCGTGCTCGCGCCGAAGGACACGCCCGACGAGATCGTCACGAAGCTGCACGACGCGATCGTGACCGCGGTCGCGCGACCCGAGGTGCGCAAGATGTTCTCGGTGCGCAACGTCGAGGCGCGCAGCAGCACGCCGCAGGAGCTCGAGAAGCTCATCCGCGACGAGATGGGCCAATGGGGCCCGGTCGTGCGCAAGGCCAACATCCAGATGTGAGAACCGCCCTCATGCTTGAAAAACTGGAATCCGATTTCCCCGAGCACCAGCCGCGCCCCGCGGGCGCGCCGCAGGCGCTGGCCGGCATCAAGGTGGTGGACTTCACCCACTTCATCGCCGGCCCCTTCGCCACCATGATCCTGGCCGACATGGGCGCCGACGTGATCAAGATCGAGGCGCCCGGGCGCGGCGACGACTTCCGCCAGTACCCGCCGGTGCATCCCGAGCTCGCGCAGGGCGCGCCCTTCCTCTGGTCGAACCGCAACAAGCGCAGCGTGGCACTGGACCTGAAGACGCCCGAGGGCCTGGAGGTGGCGCGCGCCCTGGTCGCGAGCGCCGACGTCGTGGTCGAGAACTTCTCCACCGGCGTGATGGAGCGCTTCGGGCTCGACTACGAGAGCTGCCGCAAGGCCAATCCCGAGCTCGTCTACTGCTCGGTGTCGGCCTACGGCCGCGAGGGCGCCTTCGCCGACCGCCTGGGCTTCGATCCGATCGCGCAGGCCGAGAGCGGCTTCGTCTCGATGAACGGCTATGCCGACCGCCAGGGCGTGCGCGCGCTGTCGCCGGTGATGGACATCAGCACCGCGATGATGGCGGCCAACGCGATCCTCGGCGCGCTGGTGGCGCGCGAGCGCACCGGCCGCGGGCAGGCGGTGGAGGTGGCGCTGTTCGACAACGCGGTGCTGATGACCGGCTATGCGACGCTGCAGCACGTGTTCAGCGGCGCCGAGCCGCAGCGCCACGGCAACACCAGCCCCGACACCTGCCCCTCGGGCGTGTTCGAGGCCCAGGACGGCTCGTTCTACATCAACTGCGGCAACAACAAGATCTTCCAGCGCCTGATGACGCAGGTGCTCGAGCGGCCCGACGTGGCCGCCGACCCGGCCTATGCCAGCGGCCGCGAGCGCTCGCAGCGGCGCGAGGTTCTGTTCGCGCTGCTCGGCGAGGCCTTCGCGAAGCAGCCCTGGTCGCACTGGCAGTCGCGCATGCGCGCGGCCGGCGTGCCCTGCGGCCAGGTGCGCTCCGTCGGCGAGGCCATCCGCTCGCCCGAGGCGCGCGAGCGCCGGCTGGTGACGCGCATCCCGCATCCGCAGGTGGGCTGGGTGCCGAACATGGCGCTGCCGATCCGCTATTCGCGCACGCCGATCGCCGACCCGGTGGCCGCGCCCACCGTCGGCCAGCACACGCAGGAAGTGCTGCGCGAGGCGCTGGGCTACGACGAGCAGCGCTTCGCGGCGCTCGCGCGCGCCGGCGCCTTCGGCCCGCCCGCCGAGCGGCACGAACCCGCCGGCACGCCGGCATGACCAACCGCACGCTGCGCGGCCGGGTCGCCGTGGTCGGCATCGGCGAGACCGCCTACTACCGCCACGGCCAGTCGCCCGACGCGGAGTTCAAGCTCGCGCTCAAGGCCATCCTCGCCGCCTGCGCCGACGCGGGCCTCGATCCGCGCGAGATCGACGGCTTCGCCTCGTACAGCGACGACCGCAGCGAGGCCTCGCGGCTGGCGGCCGCGCTGGGCATCCACCGACTGCGCTCGGCCACCATGCAGTGGGGCGGCGGCGGTGGCGGCTGCGCGGCGGCGGTGGCCAATGGCGCGGCCGCCATCGCGGCCGGGCTGGCCGACTGCGTGGTCGTGTTCCGCGCGCTCGCGCAGGGCCAGCACGGGCGCTTCGGCCAGGTCGGCGGCATCGACACCATCTCCGGCGAGAAGGCCTACCTGATGCCCCACGGCGTGCTCTCTCCGCCGCAGCGCTTCGCGATGCGCGTGCGCCGCTTCATGCACGAGCACGGCGTGCGGCAGGAGGCGCTGCGCGCCATCGCGCTCGCCTCCTACCACCACGCGCAGGCCAACCCACGCGCCGTGATGCACGGCAAGCCGCTCGACGCCGCGAAGTACGACGCCTCGCGCTGGATCGCCGAGCCCTTCCACCTGTACGACTGCTGCATGGAGAACGACGGCGCCGCCGCGATCGTGCTGGTGGCGGCCGAGCGCGCGAAGGACTTCGCGCACAAGCCCGCCTACCTGCTCGGCGCGGCCTCGGGCTCGGGCTTTCGCGCCGGCGCCCATCCGCACAACGCGCCGCGCTATGCGAGCGCGGGCTTCGACACCGTGGCGCCCGATCTCTATGCCATGGCCGGCATCGCGCCGGCCGACGTGGGCGTGGTGCAGAGCTACGAGAACTTCACCGGCGGCGTGGCGATGGCGCTGGCCGAGCACGGCTTCTTCCAGCCCGGCGAGGCCAACGACTTCCTCACGCTAGAGAACCTCGTCGCCCCCACGGGCCGGCTGCCGCTGAACACCAGCGGCGGCAACCTCGCCGAGTGCTACATGCATGGATTCGAGCTGGTGCTCGAGGCGGTGCGCCAGGTGCGCGGCAGCTCGACCAGCCAGGCGGCGCGCAGCGATGTGGCACTGGTGATCGGCGGCCCCATGGTCACGCCCGCGAGCGACCTGCTGCTGGCATCGGAGAACGTGCTGTGAACGACACGAACGACGAGAAACGCTACCTGCCCGCGGGTCTGCCGATCCCCGTGTCGGAGCCCGATGGATTGTCCGAACCCTATTGGCAAGGCCTGCGCGAGAGCGTCTTGCGCGTGCAGCGCTGCACGCACTGCGGCACCTGGCAGTTCGGTCCCGAGTGGATCTGCCACCGCTGCCATGCCTTCGATCCCGCCTGGGTGGACGTCGCGCCGCGCGGCCGCATCTTCAGCTGGGAGCGCGTGTGGCATCCGGCGCATGCGGCGCTCAAGGACCATGGCGCCTACCTCGTGGTGCTGGTCGAGCTGCCCGGGGCCGGCAACGTGCGCATGGTCGGCAACCTGCTCGGCGATCCGATGCAGGCGGTGGAGATTGGCGCCGAGGTCGAGGGCGTGTTCGAACACCATCCGGATGCGCAGCCGCCGTACGCGCTGCTGCAGTGGCGGCGTGCCTGAGTCCGCGCGCACCCGCGCTCAGGAGGCGGACACCTGCGACCTGCTCGTGATCGGCGCCGGCGCGGGCGGCATGAGCGCCGCGCTCGCGGGCGCGCTCATGGGCCTCGACGTGGTGCTGTGCGAGGCCGGCGAACAGGTCGGCGGCACCACCGCCACCTCGGCCGGCACGCTGTGGGTGCCCGGCAATGCGCAGGGCGCGGCGGCGGGCTTCGCCGACTCGGCCGCCGAGGCAGCGCGCTATCTCGACGCGATCCTCGGCGAGGACGATCCGCGCGGGCTGCGCGCCGCCTATCTCGCGAGTGCTCCCGAGGCGATCGCCTTCCTCGAAGCGCATTCGGAACTGCGCTTCGCCTCGGCCGGCCGCCACCCCGACTACCTCGCGCTGCCCGGCGCGGCCGTGGCGGGCCGCGCTCTCTCGCCGCTGCCCTTCGACGGCCGGCGGCTGGGCCGCGACTTCGAACGCATCCGCGCACCGATGCCGGAGTTCATGGTGCTCGGCGGCATGATGGCCAACAAGGCCGACGTGCAGGCCCTGGCCTACCGCTGGCGCAGCGTCGCGAACTTCCGCCATGCCGCGCGGCTGGTGCTGCGCCATGCGCGCGACCGGCTCACGCACTCGCGGGGCACGCGCCTGGTGCTGGGCAATGCCCTCGTCGCGCGGCTGTACTTCAGCCTGCGGCAGGCCGGCGTGCCGGTGCGCTTCGGCATGCGGCTGCAGCGGCTCGAAACCACGGGCGATCGCGTCACCGGCGGCGTGTTCGAACACGAGGGATCGACGCGGCGCATCGCGAGCCGCCTCGGCGTGGTGCTCGCCACCGGCGGTGTCGGCCATCATGCGGCGTTGCGCGCCCAGCTGGCGCCGGCCAGCGTGTCGCCGCGCACGCTGCGGCCGCAGTCCTTCGAAGGCAACCGCGGCGAGGGCCTCGATGCCGCGCTGCGCGCCGGCGCGCGGCTCGAACGCCATCGGGGCGACTTCTTCTGGCAGCCCGTTTCGCTGGCACCGCGCGCCGGCGGTGAACCCGGGCTCTTTCCGCACCTGTACCTCGACCGCGCCAAGCCCGGGCTGATCGCCGTCGATGCCGACGGGCGCCGCTTCGTCGACGAGAGCGCCTCGTACCACCACTTCGTCGAAGCCCTGCTCGCGCGCATGCGCCCCGGCGCATCGACGCCGCCGGCCTGGCTGGTCTGCGACGCGGCCTTCGTGCGCGCCTACGGCCTCGGCACGATCCCGCCCGGCACGCGCGCGAGCGCGCTGCGGCGGCACGAGGCATCGGGCTATCTCGTGCTCGCGCACGACATCGACGCACTGGCCACACGGCTGGGCATCGATGCACGCACGCTCGCCGCCACCATCGCGCGCCACAACCGCCATGCCGAAGCCGGCGAGGACCCGGACTTCGGCAAGGGAAGCACCGAGCTCGGCCGCTTCAACGGCGATGCGGCGCATGCGCTGAACCCCTGTCTCGGCCCGATCGCGCAGCCGCCGTTCTGCGCGCTGGCGGTCTGGCCCGGCGAAGCCGCATCGAGCTCGGGTCTCGCCACCGATGCCGACGGCGCCGTGCTCGACCCGGACGGGCAGCCCATCGCGGGCCTCTATGCCTGCGGCAACGACATGGCCTCGATCATGCGCGGCGCCTATCCGGGCCCGGGCATCACGCTCGGGCCCGCGATCGTGTTCGGCTGGCGCATCGCTCGGCATGCAACACGACGCAACCCCCACACACCTTCCTCCCCACGATGAATCCCACCTCCACTCCCCGCGAGGCCAGCGGCCCGCTCGCCGGCCTGCGCGTGATCGAATTCGCCGGCCTCGGGCCCGCGCCCTTCGCCTGCATGCTGCTGTCGGACATGGGCGCCGACGTGATCACCATCGACCGCCCCGCGCGCCGACTCGGCGACCGCAGCGAAATCACGGGCCGCGGCCGCACCGTGGTGCTGGCCGACCTCAAGGACCCGGGCTCGCGCGAGGAGGTGCTGGGCCTGCTGGCGCGTGCCGACGTGCTGGTCGAGGGCTTCCGGCCCGGCGTGATGGAGCGCCTGGGCCTGGGCCCCGACGAGGTGCTGCGGCGCAATCCGCGGCTGGTCTACGGCCGCATGACCGGCTGGGGCCAGCACGGCCCGCTCGCGCAGGCCGCGGGCCACGACATCAACTACATCGCGCTGACCGGCGCGCTGCATGCCATCGGCCCGGCCGGCGGCGCGCCGGTGCCGCCGCTGAACCTGGTGGGCGACTATGGCGGCGGCAGCCTCTACCTCGTCGTCGGCCTCCTGGCCGCACTGCTCGAAAGCCGGCGCTCGGGACAGGGCCAGGTGGTCGACGCGGCCATCGTCGACGGCGTGAATTCGCTGATGAGCCTGTTCGCCACCAGCGCGATGCGCGGCACCTTCCGCGAGGAACGCGGCACCAACGCGCTCGACGGCGGCGCGCCCTACTACGGCAGCTACGCCACCGGCGACGGCCGCCATGTCTGCATCGGGCCGATCGAGCCGCAGTTCTTCGCCGAGCTGTGCGAGCGCCTGGGCGTCGACCCCGCGCTGCGCGATGCGCAGCACGACCGCGCGCGCTGGCCCGCGCTACGCGCCGAGTTCGAGCGGCTCTTCCGCACCCGCGGCCGCGACGAATGGACCGCGCTGTTCGACGGCAGCGATGCCTGCGTCGCGCCCGTGCTCGCGCTGAGCGAGGCGCCCGCGCATCCGCACCACGGCGCGCGCGAGGCCTTCGTCGATGTCGAAGGCGTGCGGCAGCCGGCACCGGCGCCGCGTTTCTCGCGCACGCCTTCGCGAATCCAGGGGCCGGCGGCGCGCGAGGCGACGCCGGCTGCGGAGGTACTGGCGCGCTGGGACTGAGCGGGCCGTCGGCGCTTCAGCACTCGCCGAGCCAGGCGAGCAGGTCCGCCACCGGATCGATCACCTGCCGCATGCCGGCATCGCGCGATGTCGCGCCGCACCGGCGTACAGACGCGCATGCCGGTGCGGCCCGGTGGTCAAGCGGAACATGGCCGTCCATTCGCGCAGCGATGCGGAGCTGACGCCAGTGGCAAACGCCGTCTTGCAGCACATACAGGCGTTCTTGAAAGCGAAGGGGAGCTTGCCGGACGAGGCGGTCGGTCAGCACAGTGAGGCTACCGATGGATCTCCCGGGTCGTCCAGTCTCTCTTGACGCTAGGGGGTATGAATGCTGATTCCCAGATAGACGAAGAAGCCCACGACCGCGCCAATGATCGCGAGGGCCACGGCCCATGGGATCTCGTCCTCTCTCGAAGCGCGCAAAGGTGCGCTTCCCAGGCGATCCAGCATCGCCTTTCGCGCCGTGCCTGTTCCCAGCAGAAACTTGATGATGATGACCAGCCCGACCAGAAAAGCGGCCGCTCCGATGATCATCCAACTCCAGACCTCGATGGTGAACGTCATGGGCAGCGCGCCATCCGCGGCCACGACAATCGGTTTCCTCCCTTTTCTCCACAGCTCGATCTGACCGCTGCGCCATCCGCTGAGGCCATGCAGGAAGGCGCCACCTCCCAGACAGATCATGGTCAAGCTCACGAACCAGAGTTTGAGCATCTTGAACAACATGGTGTAAAGAACTGCCTCTGCGGACTGCCGGTTTTCTAGATCAGCAGCCCAAGCACGACGATCATCAGACCGATGTAGGCGACCAGCCATCGCCATCCGACGAAGACTGCCAGCGCTCGCCGTAAAGCATTGGGGCGGCTCTCGCCGATCTCCCTCAAGGAGCTTCCGGTTCCCAATGCAACCTCGAAACAGATCCATGGCCAGGCGATCAAAAGCGTGCCCGTGTAGAAGATCAGGAGCTTCATGAAGCGGTCCTCGGAGATGACTCTTGGATGCATTGTGCAACGGCGCGCAGCGGCTTCATCCGACGGATGTCTCCCATCCAATTCTTCGTCCGTCTCCTCGTATCGCGCCGCGAAGACGTTTCCGCTGTGTCAATCTGTTCCAGGCCGTTGACGCCCGCGCAACCCCCTCGCTACATTCGTTCGACCCCTCCCCAGAGCACACCCATTGCACGGCCCCCTTCCCTACGTCCTCGCAGCCATCGCCATCGCGGTCCTCGCGGGCGACCTGGCCGCAACGGTCGTGGTGCTGCGCAGCGATTTCTACTCGGGGCCGCAGCGCGCATGGCAGCTGGCCCTGGTATGGCTCGTTCCCATCGTCGGCGCCGCCTGCTGCCTGAGCTTCGCCGCCATCCACAGGCGCGCGATCCCCAAGCCTTCCGAGGCATTCCCCGGTTCCGATACCTACAACCTGCCCGGTGGTGAAGCCAACTCTCTCTGAACCGGTGCGGCGCCTTGCCGGTGCCGCCCTTCTGCTCGCGATGTTCGCCTGTCCGGCAGCGCTGGCGCAGACGCCTTCGCGCGACCTCCCGCCGTCCATCGGGCCCGACCACAGCGCATCGCTGACGGTGGACGACTTCCTGCGCGGCGCGCAGGTGCTCGGCGAGGTCGGTCCCGAGCGCGCGGAGCAGAACGCCGACTACGTGGCGGCGATCCGCGGGCTGGCGAACATCGGCGACAACTACCGCACCGACGTGCTCAAGGCCAGGGCCGCGGGCACCACGATCGACAGCTGCCCCGGCAAGTCCGCGAAGGTCACCACCGACACGCTGATCCCCTTCCTGCTGCACCTGCCGCCCGAGCAGCGGACGATGCCGATGGAGCAGGCGTTCCGGCTGCACATGCGCGAGCTCTACCCATGCCCCGCCAAGGGCGCCGCGCGGTAGCCGCCAGCTCGCTCGATCGAGCGCCTATTCGGGCTTGATCCCCTGCTCGCGCACCACGCGCGTGAACTGCACGATCTCCTGCGAGACCAGCTTGTCGAGCGCCTCGGGCGAGCCGCCGATCACGCGCCCGGCCTGCGTTTCCATGCGTGCCTTGACCTCGTTGTCGGCCAGGGCCGCGAGCGTGGCCTGGTGCAGCTTGTCGACCACGGCCTGCGGCGTGCCGTGCGGTACGAAGGTGCCGATCCAGGTGTCGGATTCGTAGCCCGGCACCGACTCCGCGATGGTCTGCACCTCGGGCAGCAGCGGCGAGCGCTCCTTCGAGGTCACGGCGATCGCCTTGAGCTTGCCGCTGCGGATGTGCGGCAGCGCGCCGCTCAGGGTGCCGAACACCGCGGGCACCTGGTTGCCCACCACGTCCGCGATCGCCGGTCCCGCGCCGCGGTAGGGAATGTGCTGCAGCGAGAGCTTGCCCATCGACTGCAGCAGCCCGCCCGCGAAGTGGCCCGGCGATCCGATGCCGCCGGTCGCGTACTGGCGGTACCGCGGATCGCGCTGGCCCAGCGCGATCCACTCCTTGAGATTGCTGGCCGGCACCGAGGGATGGACCGCGAGCACCTGCGGCAGCGCGCCGATCAGCGTGACGCCGCGCAGGTCGCGCTCGGTGTTGAAGGGCAGCGAGGGGTACAGGGCCTGGTTGATGCTGTGCGAGGAGACGGTGAACAGCACCGTGTAGCCGTCGGGCGCGGCCTTCGCGACGTAGTCGGTGGCGATCGATCCGCCGGCGCCGGGCTTGTTCTCCACGATGACCGTCTGGCCGAGCTTCTCGCTCATCTTGGCGTTGAGCGAGCGCGCGATGGTGTCGGAGCCGCCGCCCGGCGCGAAGGTCACGATCAGGCGCACGGGTTGGCGCGCGGGATAGTCGGGCTGCGCGCCCGCCAGCAGGGGCATGGCGATCAGCGCCCAGGATACGAGCCGTGTGGCCCTGAGGATGTTCATGGTGTCTCCGTCGATTTGTGCAGTCGACTGTAGGGACGGCCTCCCGAACTGAACACTACGAAATCCTGCTACCGGTATAGCGCCGAGCGATGGCGCCACGCACGCTCAGTTTCCGGCCACCAGTCGGGCCCCGTCCCAGCGGCGGGAGCGCACCAGCTCGCGCACCACGCTCACGATCAGTGCGTGCACGCAGGCGGCGGCGGGCTGCAACCGGTTCAGGCGCGAATGCGCGAGCGTCGCGCGGCGCACGATCTGCGGCTCGATCGGAGTCTGTCGCAGCAACTGCGCGGCGGCATGCCAGGCCAGCGCCGAATGCGGGATCACGGTGCCCGCGCCACCCTGCGCGACCATCGCCAGCACGGTATGGATCGAACTCGCCTCGGCCTTGATCTGCGGCGCCACGCCCGCCTCGGCGAAGGCGCGGTCGACCAGGTCGCGCAAGGTGGTGACCTGCGTCGTGAGCATTAGCGGCACGCTGGCCACCGTCGGCAGGTCGATGCTGCGGCCCGCGCGCACCAGCGGCTTGCGGCGCGGCTGCACGAAGTACAGCGGCTCGTCCACCAGCGGCACCGCCTCGATGCCGGGCAGCGCCACGTCGTCGACCAGCACGCTGAGCTCGACGCGCTCGTTGATCAGGTGCGCCGCGAGGAAGGTGCTGGGGCTCTCGTAGACCTCGAGCACGATCTGCGGATGGCGCTCCTCGAGCGCGGCGATCAGCGGCCCGACCAGCACCATCGCGATGCTCGACGGCAGCCCGAGCCGCACGCGCCCGCTCAGGCCCGCGTCCGATGCCTTCACCACGTTCTTCGTGTCGCCCGCGAGCTTGAGGATCTGCTGCGCATGGCGGTACAGCGCCTGTCCCGCATCGGTCGGCGTGACGCCCTTGACGCTGCGCTGCAGCAGCTGGGTGCCGAGCTCTTCCTCGAGCTGGGTCATCTGCTGGCTCAGCGCGGGCTGGACGATGTGGACCAGCGCTGCCGCGCGCGAGAGCGAGCCGCTGTCGACGATCGCGACGAAGTAGCGCAGCTGGCGTATTTCCATGGCGAGAAGGGGTGATGGCTGCCCGGCGCGGGGGCAGGCCGATGGTGGAGAGGTGAGGTCCGAACTCAGCCGAGGCCGTGCTGACTTACGACCCCGTCGGCGAGCCAGGCGTCGATCCGCTCGCGACCATAGCCGAAATCCCTCAGCACTTCGACCGTGTGTTCCCCGAGCAGCGGTGGCGGCAGGCGCACGCTGCCCTCGCGCAAGCCGTCGATGCGCACCGGGTTGCCGACCTGCCGCATGGGCCCGATGACGGGATGCGTGAACTCCTCGACCAGCCCGCAGTGCTGCACCTGCGGATCGGCGAACACGTCGGCGATGTCGTTGATCGGCCCCGCCGGAATGCCCAGCGCGACCATCTGCGCGGTCCAGGCCGCGCGCGGCTGCGTGCGCAGGCGTTCCTCGAGCAGCTCCTTGAGCGCGATGCGGTGCTGCATGCGCGCCGCGTTGTTGACGAAGCGCGGATCCGACAGCAGCGCCTCCAGGCCGAGCAGCCGCGCGATCTTTACCCATTGCTCCTGCGTGGCGCCGCCGATGTTCAGTGGCCCGTCCTGCGCCTCGAACACGCCGTACGGCGCGATCACCGGATGCACGTTGCCCACCGGCGCCGGCACCTCGCCGAGCGACAGGTAGCGCTGCCCCTGCACGCTGAGCAGCCCGACCAGGCTCGCCAGCAGCGAGGTCTCGACCTTCTGACCTCGGCCGCTGGCCTGGCGCTGGATCACCGCCGCGAGGATGCCCATGGCGGTCCACATGCCGGAAGTGAGATCGCCGATCGCCACGCCCACACGCTGCGGGCCGGACTCGGGCGTGCCGGTGAAGCTCATGAAGCCCGAGAAGCCCTGCGCGATCTGGTCGAAGCCCGGCCAGTGGCCCTTGGGGCCGTCGCTGCCGAAGCCGGTGATGCTGCCGTGGATCAGCCCGGGGTTCAGCGCCATGAGCTCGGCCTGGCCCATGCCCATCTGCGCCATCACGCCGGCACGGAAGTTCTCCACCAGGATGTCGGCCTTCGATGCCATCTCGCGCACGATCGCCAGGCCCTCGGGGTGGCGGAAGTCCAGCGCCACGCTCTTCTTGTTGCGGTTGCCCGAGAGGTAGTAGACGCTGGTGTCCTCGGCGAACGGACCCCACTGGCGCACCATGTCGCCGTGCGGCGCCGGCTCGATCTTCACGACCTCGGCGCCGAAGTCGCCGAGGATCATCGAGCAGAACGGGCCGGACAGCGCGCGCGAGAGGTCGAGCACGCGGAGGCCCGCGAGGGGCAGCGCTTGGGTCATGAGAGGTCTTTCTTGAGGGGCGATCGGCACGGTGCCAGCCAGGGTTGCTAGCGGCCGATGAATTCGGGACGGGTCTTCTCGCGGAAGGCGCGCAGCCCCGTGCGGTAGTCCTGCGTGTCCGCGAAGGCATAGCTCGCCAGGCGTTCTTCCCGCGTCACGGGACTCGGGTCTTCCATCAGGCGGCGCAGCTGCCGCTTGAGCGCGCGAACCGCCAGCGGCGCGCTCTGCGCGACGGCCTCGGCGGCCGCCTGGGCGCGCCGCTCGACATCCGCATCGTCGACCACGTCGGTCAGCAGGCCCTTGGCCCACGCGGTCTGCGCATCGAGCATGCGGCCTTCGAACAGCAGCTCGGCCGTGAGCGCGGGACCGGCGAGCCGGTAGAGCCATTCCATCTCGCCGAGCGCGAGCGGAAAGCCCAGCAGCCGGATCGGGATGCCGAGGCGGGCGCCACGGCCCGCGATGCGCAGGTCGCAGACCGAGGCGATCTCCAGGCCGCCGCCCGCGCAGGCGCCCTCGATCAGCGCGATCACCGGCACGGGCAGGTCGTGGATGGCGCGCAGGGCACCGGACACGCACTGCTCGTGGAACTCCGTCACCTGCTCGCGCGTGGCGCGCACCTGCTCGAACTCCGAGATGTCGGCGCCGGCCGCGAAGTTGCCCGCCGCACCGCGCAGCACCACGCAGCGCAGCGTCTCGCTTTGCCGCAGGTCGGCGAACACCGCCTGCAATGCCTCCCACATCGCCACCGTCAGCGCATTGCGCCGGCCGGGGTTCTCGATGGTGACCGTGGCGATGAAGCCCGATTGCGACACCCCGATGCGGCCAGGGGCGCGAAGGCCTTGTTCTTCATTCATGTGGCACGGATCCTAGGGTCCGTGCGCGGCGCCGAAAACTACAAGGTATTGATACCACCATAGGTTTTTCTGATGGCATCGTCGTCCAGCACGCGCGGGCCGGCTACGGGCGGCGCCGCGCCATGAACGCCACCACCTCGCCCATGATCCCCTTGCGGAAGGCCAGCACGCACACCACGAAGATCAGGCCCGTGACCATGGTCACCGACTCGCCCAGCGTGTTGAACCACTCGATGGTGGTGAGGCGCGCGAGCAGGCCGCCGAACTCGCCGAGCTTGTTCTCCAGCAGCACGACCACGGCCGATCCCACCAGCGGGCCCGACAGCGTGCCGAGCCCGCCCACCAGCGTCATCAGCACGACCTGGCCCGACGCGGTCCAGTGCACGTCGGACAAGGTGGCGAAGCCCAGCACCAGCGTCTTGAGCGAACCCGCGAGGCCCGAGAGCGCCGCCGAGATCACGAAGGCCAGCAGCTTGAAGCGGCTGACGTCGTAGCCCAGCGAGAGCGCGCGCGGCTCGTTCTCCTTGATGCCCTTGAGCACCTGGCCGAACGGCGAATGGACGGTGCGCACGATCAGCAGGAAGGCCAGCACGCACACGGCGAGCGCGACGTAGTACATCGTGAGGTCGTCGCTCAGGTCGATGAGGCCGAACAGCTTGCCGCGCGGCGCGCCCTGCAGGCCGTCCTCGCCACCGGTGAAGCGCGCCTGCAGCGCCACGAAGAACATCATCTGCGCCAAGGCCAGCGTGATCATCGCGAAGTAGATGCCCTGGCGGCGGATCGCCAGTGCACCGAAGACCCAGCCGAGCAAGGCGCCGGTGAGCGTGCCCGCGAGCAGGCCGAGCTCGGGCGTCAGGCCCCAGGCCTTCATGGCCTGGCCCGCGACATAGGCCGAGCAGCCCAGGAACGCCGCGTGCCCGAAGGACAGCAGGCCGGCGAAGCCCAGCAGGAGGTTGAAGGCGACCGCGAACAGCGCGAAGCACAACAGCTTCATCACGAACACCGGATAGGCGCCGAGGAAAGGCGCGAGCAGCAGCCCGGCGAGCAGCAGCGGATAGAGGACGAGGGAGAGTTTCTTCATGACCGCGGACTCACTTTTCCTTGCCGAACAGGCCGGCCGGGCGCACCAGCAGCACGATGACCATGATCACGAACACGACCGAGGACGAGGCCTCCGGATAGAACACCTTGGTGAGCCCTTCGATCACGCCCAGGCCCAGGCCGGTGAGGATGGCGCCCATGATCGAGCCCATGCCGCCGATCACGACCACGGCGAACACCACGATGATGAGGTTCTGTCCCATCAGCGGCGAGACCTGCATCACCGGCGCGGCCAGCACGCCCGCGAAGGCGGCCAGGCCGCAGCCGAAGGCATAGGTCAGCGTGATCATCAGCGGCACGTTGACGCCGAAGGCTTCCACCAGCCGCGGGTTCTCGGTGCCCGCGCGCAGGTAGGCGCCCAGCCGCGTCTTCTCGATGGCATACCAGGTGGCGAAGCACACGGCGAGCGAGGCCACGACCACCCAGGCACGGTAGTTGGGCAGCACCATGAAGCCCAGATCGCTGGCGCTGGCCAGTGCCGCGGGCGTGTCGTAGCTCAGGCCCGAGACGCCATAGACCGAGCGGAACGCGCCTTCGATCAGCAGCGTGAGGCCCAGGGTGAGCAACAGGCCGTAGAGGTGGTCGAGCTTGTAGATCCAGCGCAGGAACAGGCGCTCGATCAGCACGCCGAGCAGGCCGACGACCAGCGGCGCCACGGCGAGCATCGCCCAGTAGCCGATGCCCAGGTAGCTCATCGCCATCCAGCTGAACACCGCGCCCACCATGAACAGCGCGCCATGCGCGAAGTTGATGACGTTGAGCAGCCCGAAGATCACCGCGAGCCCGAGGCTCAGGATCGCGTAGAACGACCCGTTGACCAGCCCCAGCAGCAGTTGGCTCAGCAAGGCTTGCACGGGAAAACCAAAGACAGTCGTCATCGCCTCAGACTCCCAGCAATTCGTTGAGCACCGGCATCCTGGCTTCCAGATCCGCGGCACCGAACTTCTCGACGATGCGGCCATGCTCCATCACATAGAAGCGATCGGCCAGCGGCGCCGCGAAGCGGAAGTTCTGCTCCACCATCACGATGGTGTAGCCCTTGGAACGCAAGGTCGTGATCATTCGCGCGAGCGCTTGCACGATCACCGGCGCCAGGCCTTCGGAGATCTCGTCGAGCAACAGCAGCTTGGCGCCCGTGCGCAGGATGCGCGCCACCGCCAGCATCTGCTGCTCGCCACCCGACAGCCGCGTGCCCTGGCTGTGGCGACGCTCCGCCAGGTTCGGGAACATCGCGTAGATCTCGTCGACCGACATGCCCTGCCCCGCGCCCTTGAGCTCCGGCGGCAGCATCAGGTTCTC
>JAESGW010000294.1_pt1 | contig 72853 bp, 59 predicted proteins | sample 9269791 | NCBI WGS metagenome assembly JAESGW01 (sample SAMN16773120, study PRJNA677053) | algae metagenome | isolation source: Aphanocapsa lilacina HA4352-LM1 and co-occurring heterotrophs from near cave... | place: USA: Maniniholo cave, near Haena, Kauai, HI | collected 2009-07-28 | reverse complement strand
AGAAGGATCTTGCGCCCGGCGACGCGCTCGATGCCATCGGCGAATACACCTACCGCGCCTGGATCATGACGGCGGGCGAGGCCCGTGCGGCAAAAGCCATCCCCTGCGGCCTGCTGCAGGGCGGCACCGTCACCGCCCCGATCAAAAAGGGCGAACTGATCACCACGGCCAACGCCGCCGTTGCGCCAGGTTCGAAGATCGCCGAGCTGCGCGCAAGGCAGGACAGGCTGGTTTACGGGGCATAAGGCAACGAGCTGGCCGGCAGGCGAGCGAAGCTTGCGATCTGGGCGTTGGCGGACGCCCAGATCGTGGACGACGATCATGGAAATGAGGAGATGACCATGGACAGCAACTCGGGCGCGACGCCCTCGCAACTGATCGATGCACGGATCAAGGACCTGGGCGACTGGCGCGGCGAGACGCTTGCCCACGTCCGCGCTTTGATCAAACAGGCCGCCCCCGAAGTGGTCGAGGAGTGGAAGTGGCGGGGCGTTCCCGTCTGGGAGCACGCCGGCATCATCTGCACCGGCGAGACCTACAAGAGCGTGGTCAAGCTGACCTTTGCCAAGGGCGCGTCGCTCGAGGACCCGTCCGGCCTGTTCAACTCCAGCCTCGATGGCAACACCCGCCGCGCCATCGACATCCATGAGGGCGACACGCTCGATGAAACGGCGCTGAAGGCGCTGGTTCAGGCGGCGGTGGCGCTGAACATGTCGGTCAAGGCTGCCCGCGCGCCGAAGAAGGCAAAGAGCGGCTGAGGCGTAAGGCCCGCTTCGGCGGGCAGGGCTCCTTCACGTTTGGTCCGCTGCCTGCTTGCATTTCGGCTCGCCAGCTTAGGTTACGCCTCCAGCGCGCCTGTTCGCGCATCGCTGCTGGGGGCTACGCCGACCAGTTTGACGAGGTCGTCGCCGGCGCGCGTGGCGCGGTGCGAGCGGCGGGTGAGGATGAATCCGTCCTGCGGTGCCAGCACCTCGACCCTGCCGCCGTCCTCGCCGGCCGCGCGCACGATCGTCGCGATATGGGCTCCCGCCTTGACGGTGTCGCCCGGATTGACGTGGTAGAGGATGGCGCCCGCGCAAGGGGCGGGCACCATCTCGATATGGTCGATCGGCGCTACCACGCCGGCGAACGTCTTCTGAGTTTCGATCCACGTGTCCTCGATCACGCCACGCGCCACAAGCAGGCGATAAAGGCCCTGAGCGTCGGCTTCGGCAACGGTGGCATAGACATCGGAGACGCCGCGATACTCGACTGTCGTGACGACGCGGCTTTCGAGCCGTGCTTCCTTGCGCGGCATCTTGAGATAGGGATGCAGCGAGGCTTCATCGAAGGATGAGCCCGACTGGCCGCTCCACAGGATGACGGCCTCCACGCCCATGTTGGCGGCACAGTCGGCCATCGCCGGCCACAGCTCGTCGGGCACGTAGAGATAGGCGACACCCTCGTCGTCGCAATGCAGGTCGAGGACGATGTCGTGGCCAAGCGACAGCTTGAGCAGGCGCGCCTTCAGCCGCCGGTCCGACGACATCGGTACCTCGTCACCCGGCAACAGCGCGGTGTCGGGCCTGTCGAGCAACGGGAAATCGCGATTGTAGTTGACGCGTGTGCCGAGGTCGAAGCGGCCTTGCGACGCCCCGAACAGCAACTGATTGGCGCCGATCGGGTTGGCGCGCGGCACGATTGTGACGTTGCCACGCACGCGGCCTTCGTTTTCCGCCTTGCGCAGTTTTGGCATCAGCGCGTCGATGGCGACGACGCCGGGGAGTTCGTCGCCATGCAGGGCCGCCTGGATGTAGGCCGAGGGCGCTTCGGACGAGGTGCCCGAAATGCGGTAGAGCGCAAATTCGTAGGCGATGCCCTCGCTGTCGCCCCTGATCGTCTCGACCGATTTTTCCATGCCATGTCCCTCGATGCTTCGACTGCTGCCTAACCGCTCGGCTGGTGATTCACCAGAGCCGTGGTGGTGTGTCATGGTCCAGCGCGCCGCAGCCGCAGCTCCAGACGTGTCGCCACTCCTCAGGCCGCCGAGCCCCATTGCTTCATCAGCGCCGCCGAGCGGGCCAACTGCGGGGCAGGATGGAACTCGTGGCCGAGCCTGGCTGCGGCACGCCACGGCCAGCGCGGATCGGCGAGCAATGCGCGGCCCAGCGCCACCATGTCGGCCTGGCCCTCGCGGATTATGGCATCGGCCTGCTCAGGCTGGTCGATCATGCCGACGGCGCGGACCGGGATGCCCGTCGCCTTCTTCATCGCCTCGGCGAGGTGGACCTGGTAGCCGGGGCCGGTACGCAGGCTCTGGTGTGGGGAATTACCGCCGCTCGAACAGCATAGGTAAGCGACGCCCGCCTCACGATAGGCCTTGGCGACTTCGATCGCCTCCTCGAGGGTGAAGCCGCCATCGACCCAGTCGGTCAAAGACATGCGGGCGCCGAGCATCAGGCTTGGCACCGCTTCCTTGACGCGGCGGGCGATCGTCATGGCAAAGCGCATGCGGTTTTCGAGCGAACCGCCCCAGCGGTCGCTGCGGTGGTTGGACAGCGGCGACAGGAACTGGTGCAGCAGGTAGCCATGCGCCGAATGCAGCTCGATGAAGTCGAAGCCGGCGCGTTCGGCCCGCTGCGCTGCCTGGACGAAATGGCCGATGGTCTGCTCGATCTCGTCTTCATCAAGCGCATGCGGCACCTGCCAGCCATCGGCATAGGCAAGCGCCGAGCATGACACCACAGGCCATGCATCGTCTTCCGGCTTGAGCGGGCCCGAGCCGTCCCATGGCCTGTGATTGGAGGCCTTGCGGCCGGCGTGCGCAAGCTGCACGCCGAACTTCGCACCTGGCGTCGCCACCCGCCGCGCTGCGTCGAGGGCGCGTTTCGCAGCCGCTTCGTTGGCATCGGAATAGAGCCCCATGCAGCCATGGCTGATGCGGCCGCGCCGTTCGACATCAGTCATCTCGACGGTGACCATGCCTGCGCCGGACATGGCGAGGTTCATCCAGTGCTGCAGGTGCCAGTCGGTCGCGGAGCCGTCGTCGGCGGAATACTGGCACATCGGCGCAACCGCGATGCGGTTGGGGAAATCGAGCGTGCCGAGCTTGATCGGCGAAAACAGATGGGCGGTCATGACGGCTCCTGGGCTTGGTAAGGCGACTGTAAGATGTTTGACGGGGCGGGCAACCGTGTTGCATGGGGCCAGACCGTGCTAACAGTCGCGACCCTGCCGCGGCCCAACGGCGGCAATGGCGAATCGGAGGGGTGGATGACCACGACCAGGGACCGGCTGGAGGCGATCCTTTCGCGGCTTGCTGCGCGCGCTGGTGAAGAACGCGTCTTCATGAAGCTCTATGCCGATGTGTCGCGCGCCGCCGCCGATGCCGCTGATGCGCGCCGCCGGGCAGGGCTGATGCTCGGGCCACTGGATGGCACAATCGTCTCGATCAAGGACCTGTTCGACGTCACTGGTGAGCCGACGCTGGCCGGCTCGGTGCTGCGGCGCGATGCCGAATCGGCACGGGACGACGCGCTGGTGGTCAAGCGCTTGCGCCGCGCCGGTGCTGTCATCATCGGCAAGACCCATATGACCGAGTTCGCTTTCACCGCGCTCGGCATCAACCCGCATTACGGCACGCCGGGCAACGCCGCCGATTCCAGGCTGATCCCGGGCGGCTCGTCCTCGGGCGCCGCAGTCTCGGTCGCCGAAGGCAGCTCCGACATTTCGATCGGCTCGGACACCGGCGGCTCGGTCAGGGTGCCCGCCGCCCTCAACGGTGTCGTCGGCTTCAAGCCGACGGCACGGCGCATTCCGCTTGATGGCGCGTTCCCGCTGTCGCCGTCGCTCGATTCCATCGGCCCGCTCGCCAACACAGTGGCGCAATGCATCGCCACCGATGCGGTCATGTCAGGCAAGGAGCATTTTTCGCTGCCACCGCTGTCGCTCGCTGGCGTGCGCCTCGCCATCCCGCGTGGTCGCCTGCTCGACGAGATGGCGCCCGGCCTGGCGGCCAGCTTCGAGCGCGCGCTGCACCTGCTTTCGGCTGCCGGTGCGGTGATCGGCGACTGCCAGATCGACGACCTGTTGGCCGATTTCCGCGCCGCGACACGGACAGGCACCATCGCTGCGATCGAGGGGGCCTCGATCCACGCCGACTGGCTGGCCAATGGTGCGTCTGTGCCCATCGACCCCAATGTCAGCGGCGCGCTTGGCCGCGCCATGCAGGTTCCGGCGGTCAGCTACATCAGGACGATGAACCGCCGCGTCGAGCTTGCCGCCGCCATGGACGCGCGGCTGTCGGCGCATGATCTCGTCGTGCTGCCGACGACGCCCGTGCCGGCACAGCCGATGTCAGACATGCTGGCCGACCTTGCGCACGCCAACCGCATCGAGGGGCTGTTGTTGCGCAATACCCAGGTCGCCAACCAGTTCGACCTCTGCGCCCTGTCGCTGCCGATGGCCGGTACGGCGCTGCCGTCCGGCCTGATGCTGATGGCCCGCCATGGCCACGACCGCCGACTGCTTTCCGCTGGCCTTGCCGTCGAGGCACTGCTTAGGGATAGGCCATGACCGGTTTGATCACCGACGACGGCGTCGTCACGCGCTGGCCGGCCAAGGCCGCCGACCGGCTGGTGGTGCTCGATTTCCTCGTCGCAAAATTCGAGACCGGACGCGACTACAGCGAGCGCGAGGTCAACGACGTCCTCAAGCGCTACCACAGCTTCGGCGACTGGGCCCTTTTGAGGCGCGAATTGTTCGAGAGCGGGCGCTTTTCGCGCAACCCTGTCACCGCCATCTATCGCCGTGCCGATGCCCGTTAAGTCGGAGGTTTGCCGGCCTCTTGCGGAGCTGGCCTGAATAATGGTCATCTGGCCCCTACAACGTTGCAGGCCGGAATCGGACGAGGAGTTTGCCATGCCATCGACAATGAAGGGTCCCGCGATCTTCCTCGCCCAGTTCGCCGGCGACGCTGCGCCGTTCAATTCATTGAAATCGATTACATCGTGGGCAGGTGGCCTCGGCTACAAGGGGGTGCAGATCCCGACGCCCGACACGCGCCTGTTCGATCTTCAGAAGGCTGCGACGTCGAAAACCTATTGCGACGAGAGCAAGGGCATCTGCGCCGATGCGGGTGTCGAGATCACCGAATTGTCGACCCATCTGCAGGGGCAACTGGTGGCCGTGCACCCGGCCTATGACGCGCAGTTCGACGGCTTTGCGCCCGATGCGGTCCGCGGCAATGCCAAGGCGCGCCAGCAATGGGCGGTCGAGCAGATGAAGCTCGCAGCCAAGGCGTCGCAGAATCTCGGGCTCACGGCCTGCGTCTCCTTCACCGGCGCGCTGGCGTTTCCCTATCTCTACCCTTGGCCGCAGCGGCCCGCCGGCCTGATCGAAGAGGCCTTCGCCGAGCTCGGCAAGCGCTGGACGCCCATTCTCGACGCCTATGACGAGGCTGGCGTCGACCTCTGCTTCGAGCTGCATCCGGGCGAGGACGCCTTCGATGGCGCCACCTTCGAGATGTTCCTCGACGCCGTCGGCGGCCACAAGCGTTGCAACATCAACTACGACCCGTCGCATTTCCTGTTGCAGCAGCTGGACTATCTCGCCTTCATCGACATCTACCACGAGCGCATCAAGGCGTTTCACGTCAAGGACGCCGAGTTCAATCCCGACGGCCGCCAGGGCGTTTACTCCGGCTACCAGGGCTGGCTCGGCCGCGCCGGGCGCTTCCGCTCGCTGGGCGACGGCCAGGTCGATTTCACCGGCATTTTCTCCAGGCTCGCGCAGTATGGCTACGACAGCTGGGCGGTGCTCGAATGGGAATGCTGCCTCAAGCATCCGGAAGACGGCGCTGCCGAAGGGGCGCCATTCATCGAAAGCCACATCATCCGCGTCACCGACAAGGCGTTCGACGATTTCGCCGGCGGGACGAGCGACCCGGCGATGCTGCGGAAGATGATGGGGATCGAGTAAGCGGACACCGGAGGTGCCGAGGGACAGCACCTCCTCTGTCTGGCAGGACAGAGAGGGCGTGGAGCGCAGTCGGGGAACAACCAGGAGGAAAGCATGACAATCGAAGGACGCGGTGACAAGTCGGCCGGCCCGATCCGCTACGGCATGGTCGGTGGCGGGCAGGGCGCCTTCATCGGTGCAGTCCACCGCATCGCCGCCCGCATGGACGGCGATTTCCAGCTTGTCGCGGGCGCGCTGTCGTCCAATCCGGAGCGCGCCAAGGCCTCCGCCGCCGAGATCGGCCTCGATCCCGAGCGCAGCTACACCTCCTATGCCGAGATGGCCAAGGCCGAGGCGAAACGGCCCGACGGCATCGAGGCGGTGGCCATCGTCACGCCCAACAACGTACACTATCCCGCCGCCAAAGCCTTCCTCGAAGCCGGCATCCACGTCATCTGCGACAAGCCGCTGACGGCGACGCTTGCCGAGGCGAAGAAGCTCGCGGCGCTCGTCGAGAAGACCGGCAAGGTCTTCGTTCTTACCCACAACTACACCGGCTATCCGATGATCCGGCAGGCGCGCGAGATGGTCGCCAAGGGCCAGCTCGGCGACATCAGGGTCGTCCAGGCCGAATACCCACAGGACTGGCTGACCGAAGATCTCGCCGCGACCGGCCAGAAGCAGGCCTCCTGGCGCGCCGATCCGAAACAGTCGGGCGTCGGCGGCGCCACCGGCGACATCGGCACCCATGCCTACAATCTCGCCCGCTTCGTCTCCGGCCTGGAGCTCGACAGCCTGTCGGCCGATCTCGACGCCTTCGTGCCGGGCCGGCTGCTTGACGACAACGTCAACGTAATGCTGCGCTTCAAGGGCGGCGCCAAGGGCATGATCTGGGCAAGCCAGGTGGCGCCGGGCCACGAGAACGGGCTCAAGCTGCGTGTCTATGGCTCCAAGGGCGGCATCGAATGGGTGCAGGCCGATCCGAACTACCTCTGGTACACGCCCTTCGGTCAGCCCAAGCAGCTGATCACCCGCGGCGGCGTTGGCGCTGGCCTCGCCGCAGCCCGCGTCACCCGCGTGCCGTCCGGCCACCCGGAAGGCTATCTCGAAGGTTTCGCCAACATCTACCAGGAAGCCGCCCGTGCCATCCGCGCCGCGCGCAAGAAACGCGGCAAGCCGGCCAAGGACGTCATCTACCCGACGGTGCAGGATGGGGTAGAGGGCGTGGCATTCGTCGAGGCCTGCGTACGCTCGTCGAAGAAGAACGCCGCGTGGACGAAGCTTTAGGGACAGGCTCTGGTCAATCTGGGGACATTGCCGACCCAACCGGCTGGCAATGCTCCCGAACCAACTTTGGTACCATCTTTCCAACCGGCTAGCCGCGCTCGGCAGGTCGTGGCAACCAGCAGTTCCTTGCATCTGCTGGACAGCCATTCATGCATTCGAGATGGGCCCTTTCCGCGTCCCTGTTGGCGATCTGCGCCGTTTCATCAGCTCACGCGGAAGACCTCCTGGCCAAGCGCTGGGGCCCGTGGGTCGAAACCGGCGGGCAGTTCGGCAAGGGCCGTTCACTCGGTGAGATGAACCTGTTCGTTCCGCTGCTCCAGAACAGCGACACGCTTGTCTTCACCGATCTGCGCGGCAAGTTCGACAACAACGATTCCGTCGAGGGCAACTTCGGCCTCGGCATCAGGCACATGCTGCCGTCCGGCTGGAACCTGGGAGCCTATGGCTATTACGACATCCGCCGCTCGCCCTATGGCAACAATTTCCATCAGCTGACGCTCGGCGCTGAGGCCCTGGGCGAGGTCTTCGATCTGCGCGCCAACGCCTACCTGCCGGTCGGCGAGACCGAGCGGCGAATGGACCTCGGCGCGACCGCGACAGTTGGTCCCTGGAGCAGCCAGGCCGTGCTGACCGGCACGTCGCTGGCGATCCAACATCAGGCGGTGCAGACGATAACCACCAGCTACATGGTCGAGAAGGCGCTGGCCGGCGCCGACGCCGAGATCGGCATCAGGCTGCCGGTGTTCGAGCCGGATTCGGGCTTCGACATGCACGCCTTTGTCGGCGGCTATTATTTCGGCGGCTCCGACGTGGAGGCGATTGCCGGCCCACGCGCGCGGCTCGAATTCACCGCCGCAGACTTCGTCGATCTTCCCGGCGTGAAGCTGACCGCCGGGCTGACCTTCCAGCATGACGATGTCCGCGGCGAGCAGTGGATCACCCAGGCGCGGCTGCGCATTCCCCTGCAGGCAGCCTCATCCGCCGGGCGCGAGCCGCTTTCCTACATGGAACGGCGCATGACCGACACGGTGGTGCGCGACGTCGATATCGTCTCGACCACCCGCAACGGAACCAGGTCGAAGTACGATACGCTCACCTCGTCCGAAGATGCGGTCAACGCGTGGAACGGCAAGACCATCACCTCGGTCGTGCGGATCGACGGCACGACCCAGGATCAGGCGGCCCTCCAGGCCGCGCTCGACAGCGTCGGGGCCCAGGGCATCGTGCTCTTGAACGGCAACCTCGCAGCTGCGGGCGCCATTTCCCTCAACGACAAGCAGTTGCTCGTCGGCGGCGGCACAGTGCTCAAACTCAAGGGCGCGACCAGCGGCGTTGCCGTCGACTATGCTGCAGCGGGCAGTGCGGGCCGCATTTCCGGTGCGGCCACCGACACCCTGGTCAGGATGGCCACGGACAGCGCCATGCGCGGGATCTCCGTCGAGAACACCTCGTCGAATGCCAACTCCTGGGCCATATCAGGTGCCAGCGGCGCCAGCCTGCGCGACGTGTCGGTCATTTCGGCTGCCAACGGGGTGAGGGTCGACGGCACAGCGAACTTCACCCTTCAGGGCGGCAGCATCACTGCCGCCAAAGGCAGCGCCATCGCCATCACCGACAGTACCGGGGTCAGCATCGGCGGCGCCACCATCGTCCAGAATGGCACCAGCGGCATCGGCATCGTCGCCGACAATGTCGCGGGCCGTATCGAGGGCAACAACATCACCACCAATGGCAATGGCAGCGGCTACAACGACGCCCATTCGTTGGCGCGCCCGGCCCATGGCCTGTCGGTCAGCAACAGCGGCGGCCTGACGATTGCCAACAACACCATTACCATCAATGGCGAACTGGCCAACGGCATCAACGTCACTGGCAGCGCCGGCATCGCAATTGCCGGCAACAAGGTGACCACCAACAACTACATGAGCCGCGGGATACGCCTTATCGACAGCGACGGCGCCACCATTTCCGGCAACACCGTGGCCACCAACACAACGAACGATACCTACCTGTCGCTCAACACGGCGGCCTTCGGCATCATGACCGAAGGAAGCGACAACCTGACGGTGAGCGGCAATTCTGTGACGACGCGCGCGAGCGGCGCTACCGGCATCCTTCTGCGCTTTAGCGCCAACAGCACCATATCCGGAAACACAGTGACGACCAACGGCGAGAACGCAACGGCCGTCGCCGTGGTGGGGTCAGCCTCCAACACTGTCAGCGGCAACACCCTGACGACCACGAACCCGAACAATTCGCATGGCGTCTCCCTAGGCTTCAACAGCCACAACGGGGTGGTGGAAAACAACACCGTGACTTCAGCTGGTCCGTTTGGCGTTTACGTCTGGTCCTCCGGCGTGGCCGTACGCGACAATCGCCTCGTCGGGCGAGGCAACAGCGGTGTTCTGACAACGGCAGGCGATACCATCGTCACTGGAAACACGCCGTAAGGAGGCCGTCGTCGAAGGCTGCACGCGCTCGCCGCGGAATGAGCGCGGCCGGAGCAGACCGGACACGACCTGCACCGCTATTTGACCTATGTCAAAACCGAAACGGCGCTGAGTGCTACACCTTGCCTCGAAGTCATCGAGAAAGGGGAATTGCATGTACAGCCACATTCTTGTTGCGACCGATGGATCGATCATCTCACAAAAGGGTGTCGAGCACGGCCTCAAGCTGGCCAAGAGCGTCGGAAGCAAGGCCACTATCGTCATCGTGACAAAGCCATTTCCGCTGCTGGGCACGACGGTGACGGGCTGGGTTGCGGGGGACAACGACATTCGCCGCTACGACGCCAGCCAGAAGGAATTTGCCGAGACAATCCTGGGGTCGGCCAGACAAGTCGCCGACGAAATCGGCATCGCCCCCGACCTTGTTCAGGTTACGGCGGATTCTGCCGCGGAAGCGATCGTGGAGAAAGCTCAGACGCTTGGATGCGACCTGATCGTCATGGCCTCTCACGGTCGTCGCGGGGTGGGCCGCCTGCTGCTGGGCAGCCAGACGGCCAAAGTTGTCCAATACGCCCATACGCCGGTGCTTGTCGTTCGCTAGGCGATATTCTTGCCGCGCTCCGCTGGTCTGGCGGAGCGCAATCCACATGCATGGATAATTGTATACATATTGGACAACATTATTCTTTCAAATCGTACACAATATATGCATACATAGCCCCGCGACCGACCGGGGCGGCGCCCATGCCGGGGGAGACGTGGCATGGCGGGCCCGCGGTCACATCAAGGGAGGGAAAGCATGAAACGTACATTCCTGGCGCTCTGCGCTGCAACGACAGCGCTGATGGTCGGTGCAACCGCCGCGCAGTCCGCCACCACGCTCGAAACCGTCAAGGCGCGCGGCAAGCTGATCTGCGGCGTCTCGCTCAGCACGCCCGGCTTTGCCGCCGCCGACGACAAGGGCCGCATGCAGGGCTTTGACGCCGACATCTGCCGCTCGATCGCGGCTGCCGTGTTCGGCGATCCCGACAAGGTCGACTTCGTGCTGACCAACATCAACACGCGCTTCCAGGCGCTGCAGTCGGGCGAGATCGACGTGCTGTCGCGCCAGACGACCGCGACCTTCTCGCGCGAAGCCTCGCTTGGCATCGATTTCGGCCCGACCGTGTTTTATGACGGCCAGGGCCTCCTGGTGCCCAAGTCGCTTGGCGTCGCCTCTGCCAAGGAGCTGACCGACGCTGCGATCTGCACGCTGCCCGGCACCACCACCTCGCAGAACCTGACCGACTTCTTCCGCACTGTAGGCGGCAAGTTCGAGCTGGTGGTGTTCGAGAGCCCCGACGAGAACCGCGCCGCGTTCTATTCCGGCCGCTGCGAGGCAATCTCGTCCGACCGTTCCGACCTCGCCTCGATCCGCGCGGTCGCCAACAATCCCGACGACTACGTGCTGCTGCCCGAAACCATCTCCAAGGAGCCGCTGGCGCCCGCCGTGCGCCAGAACGATTCCAACTGGCGCGACATCGTTTCGTGGTCGGTCTACATGCTGATGGCCGCCGAGGAGAAGGGCATCACCCAGGCCAATGTCGACGAGATGGCGAAACGCGAGGATCCCGAGATCCAGCGCATGCTGGGCGGCGCCGACGAACTCGGCAAGATGCTCGGCCTCGACAACAAGTGGGGCTACAACATCATCAAGGGCGTCGGCAACTATGCCGAGGTGTTCGACCGCAATCTCGGCGAGAAGACCAAGCTCGGCATGACGCGCGGGCCCAACACGCAGTGGAATGCCGGAGGCCTGCTCTACGCGCCGCCGGTCCGCTGACAAACTGCGAGGTCCGCGCCACTCGGCGCGGACCTTTTCGTTTGCCCATGACACCGGCTCTCTGATAGCGGCGCGCCCATGCTGTTTTTGAACGACGCGCGGTTTCGAGCGGTCTTCTACCAATTTCTGGCCATTTCGCTGGTGCTGCTCGCCGCCTCGGCGATGTACGCGACCGCGAGCGCGAACCTGGCCAAGCAGGACATCGCCACCGGCTTCGACTTCCTGTCGCGCCAGGCCGGCATCGCCATCAGCGAAAGCTCGATTGCCTACGGGCCGACCGATACAGTGGCCCGCGCCATCCTCGTCGGGCTGATCAACACCATCAAGGTGTCGTTCCTCGCGGCGCTTTTCGGTACCATCATCGGCGTGCTCGTCGGCATCGGCCGCATGTCGACGAACCCGCTGCTCAGCCGGCTGATGCTCGCTTACGTCGAACTGCTGCGCAACGTGCCGCTGCTGCTCTATTTGTTCCTGTGGTATTTCCTGATCATCCTGGTGTTCCCGCCGGTACGCCAGGCGATCCAGCTGTTTCCCGGCTTCTTCCTCTCCAACAGCGGCCTCGCCATGCCTGCGGTCGAATGGCAGAGCGGTTTCGGGCTGACCTTCGCGGCGCTGGCGTTCGGCGTCGTTGCGGCACTCGTCGTGCGCGCTGTCAGCCAGCGCCGGCGCATCCAAAGCGGCAAGGCCAATGCCGGCTGGATTTTTGCGCTCGTCCTGCTCGTGCTGCCGGTGCTCGCCGTCTGGGCCAGCGGTGCGATCTCGCTGAGCTGGAGCGCACCCGAAGCCGGGCGCTTCCGCCTCACCGGTGGGCTGCAGATCCGTCCGGAGTTCGTGGCGCTGCTCATTGGCCTGATGCTCAACCTTTCTGCCAGCGTCGCCGAGATCGTGCGTGCGGGCATCCAGGCGGTCAGCAAGGGCCAGTGGGAAGCCGCCCAGGCGCTCGGCCTGCCGCGCTCGCGCACGCTCCGCCTCGTCGTGCTGCCGCAGGCGCTCAGGGTCATCATCCCGCCTTTGACCAACACCTATCTCACCGTTTTCAAGAACAGCTCGCTGGCGATCGCCATCGGCTATCCCGACCTCGTCATGGTCTCCAACACCATCATGAACCAGACCGGCCAGGCGATGGAGACGATCGCCATCTTCATGGGCATCTATCTCGGCCTGTCGGTGGCGATCTCGCTGTTCATGAACTGGTACAATGCGCGTGTCGCGCTGAAGGCGCGCTGAGATGAGCGACACCCAGGTCCTTCCGACGGCCGTCAATCCGGTTGCCCGCCCGGCGCGGCGCTCCGTGTGGCGCACAGCCTATTTCGGCACGCCGGGCAATGCGCTCGTAACGCTGATCTGCGGCGCCGTCATCCTGCTCGTTGCCAAGCTCGCCTTTGGCTGGCTGTTCCTCGATGCCGTGTTCGACGGCGGCGCCGACGCCTGCAGGCAAAGCTCCGGCGCCTGCTGGCCGTTCCTTGCCGACAAGCTGCGCTACATGCTGTTCGGCTTCTATCCGTTCGAGGAGCAATGGCGGCCCTTGGTTGCCCTTTGCCTGTTCCTCGGCGCGTGCAGCGTGTCGATGGTGCCGCGCGTCTGGGGCAGGGGCCTGCTGATCGCCTGGGCGGTCGTCATCCTGCCCGGTCTCTATGTGCTGATGGCCGGCGGCATCTTAGGCCTTACAGCGGTGCCAACCTCGAAATGGGGCGGCCTGCCGCTGTCCTTCATGCTGTCTTTCGTCGGTCTTGCCTTCGCGCTTCCGCTCGGCATCGGCCTCGCGCTGGCGCGCGCCTCACATCTGCCGGCCATCCGCGTGCTTGGCATAGGTTTCATCGAGCTTGTGCGCGGCGTGCCGCTGATCAGCATCCTGTTCATGGCCGCCGTCATGCTGCCGCTGTTCATGCCCGACGGCGTCACCATCGACAAGCTGTTGCGCGCGCAGGTGGCGATCATCCTGTTTGCCGCCGCCTACATCGCCGAGATCGTGCGCGGCGGCCTGCAGGACGTGCCATCGGGCCAGTTCGAAGCCGGCCGCGCGCTTGGGCTGCATTACTGGCAGGTGATGTTCAAGATCATATTGCCGCAGGCGCTGAAGAAGGTCATCCCGGCGCTTGTCAGCCTGTTCATCGCCTTCTTCCAGGACACCACGCTGGTCACCATCATCGGCCTGCTCGACTTCCTCGACACAGTTCGCACCGCGCTCCGCGACCCCGACTGGCAAGGCATCGCCGTGCTTGAGGGGTATGTCTTTGCCGCAGCGGTCTATTTTCTGTTCAGCGCGCTGATGGGAGCTTACAGCCGGTTCCTCGAGCGGCATTTCAACACGTCGTATCGGTAAAAGCCTGCGAATACGCCGGGACAGCGTGAAGTCGTCCCGGCAGGAATATTGTGGCTTCGACAAGCTCTGCCCATAGTGGCCGGCAATCAACTGCTGACTGCCGGTGGGATCATGGACAACGAACAATGGCGCGGGCGCATCAACAACGTCATCGAGACGCTGCACGGATTGGACACAGACAGCTTCTATGACGAGCGGGACTACAGCTATCACCCGATCTACGGCGAGATCGAGCAACTCGCGACGGCCTTCGAGATCAATCGTGATGCGCTCTCAGAGGTGCTGGCGACGACAGGGTTGCCATGCCCTGCATCACGGCGCCGATCTTTCAGACCTGATACCAGCTTTTCGAATGTCCAATTACGCCCGACGCCTGCCAGCTCATCCCAGCTGCGGCGGCGTCGCCGCACAAATCACGGAACCGTTTCGCTCCCCACCGGTTGTTAATCCATCAACCGAGGAGGATAGTGATATGACTTTCCGAAGCACACTTGCTGTAACCATGCTGCTCGCCAGCACCGCGTTCGCCGCTGCCCAGACTGTTGTCGTTACTCCCGAAGAACAAGTGATTGTCCGCGAGTATGTGAAGACCAATCCGGTGATCGTTGAACGTCCGTCCAACTTCGAACTGGTCGTTGGCGCGATCATTCCGGACATTCTGAAGCCAGGCGCACTTGCCGACAACAAGTATCAGTATGTCGTGATGGACGGCCGTACTGTTCTCATCGATCCGCAGACGCGCAAGGTCGTCTACATCATGGACTGACGGCCTTGATGCACAAGTTGGTCGGGCGATTTCAGTTCTCCCTATCTTGTGATCACCGAGGTGTCGCCGCCGGGCGGTGACACCTCGTATTTCATTACCCTGCGGGTGAGACCTATGAAGGCAGGGCCAGGGACAGCAGCCCGTTGCTCAACCTTCGACGGCCTTGGGAAACACCTTCCAGCGCTTCGGCCTGAACGCCACGCGGCTCTTCTGTGCCGCAGGGTGCCCGACCGGCAGCTCGATCTCGATGCGCTCGCGGCTGCCGCCGATTTCGAGTTCGACTCGTCGGGTGCCGGCGACGCGGCGGCTGGCTGCCACCGTGCCGGCGATGCAGCCATTGCACTCGTCCAGCAGCTCGATGTCGTGCGGGCGGAAATAGAGGATGGCCTCGCCATCGGCGAGCTCGGGCGTCACCAGCCCGATCGGGCGGTCCGAAATCCACACCTGGCCGTCCTCGACCTTGACCGGCAGCGAACTCGACTCGCCGATGAAGCCGTAGACGAAGGGCGAGTTCGGCGTGTCGTAGACCTCGTCGGCGGTGCCGATCTGCTCGATGCGGCCCTGGCTCATCACCACAACGCGGTCGGCGAGTTCGAGCGCCTCTTCCTGGTCGTGGGTGACGAAGATGGTGGTGTGGCCGGTGGCGTCGTGGATCTCGCGCAGCCAGCGCCGAAGTTCGCGCCGGACCTGGGCGTCGAGCGCGCCGAACGGCTCGTCGAGCAACAGCACCTTGGGCTCGATCGCCATGGCGCGGGCAAGGGCGACGCGCTGGCGCTGGCCGCCCGAAAGCTGAGCCGGGTAGCGCTTTTCCAACCCGCCGAGCTGCACCAGATCGAGCAGTTCCGAGGCGCGGCGGCGGATCTCCGCTCTGGTCGGGCGTTTGGCCGAGGGTCTGACCTTAAGGCCGAAGCCGATATTGTCGGCCACCGTCATGTGGCGGAACAGGGCGTAGTGCTGGAACACGAAGCCGACATTGCGCTCCTGGATCGTTCGGTTCGAGGCGTCCTCGTCGCCGAAGAAGATTGTGCCGCGCGTCGGCCGCTCGAGGCCGGCGATGAGGCGCAGAAGCGTGGTCTTGCCCGAACCGGAGGGGCCAAGCAGCGCAATCAGCTCACCCGACCTGATGTCGAGCGAAACGTCGCGCAACGCCGGAAACCGGTCGAATTCCTTGCGCACATTTGAAACGCGAACTTCCATCGATCGACCTCTGTCAGTGTCCGCGCGTGGCGGCGATCTCGGCGCCATAGCGGAGCTCGAGAAGGGTTTTGAGCACAAGCGTTACAAGCGCGAGGCCGGCGAGCACGGACGCCACGGCAAAGGCGCCAACGGCATTGTATTCGTTGTAAAGGATCTCGACATGCAGCGGCATGGTGTTGGTCAGGCCCCTGATGTGGCCCGAGACCACCGACACAGCGCCGAACTCGCCCATGGCGCGGGCGTTGCACAGCAAGACACCATAGAGCAGGCCCCATTTGATGTTGGGCAGCGTCACATGCCAGAAGGTCTGCCAGCCATTGGCGCCGAGCGAGAGGGCTGCCTCCTCGTCGCCGGTGCCTTGTTCCTGCATCAGCGGGATCAATTCGCGGGCAACGAAGGGGAAGGTGACAAAGACAGTCGCCAGCACGATGCCCGGCACGGCAAACAGGATGACGATGCCGTGCAGCTTGAGCCAGGGCCCGAGCAGGCTCGATGCGCCGAACAACAGCACATAGACCAGGCCCGAAATGACAGGCGAGACCGAGAAGGGCAGGTCGATCAGCGTGATCAGGAAAGCCTTGCCCTTGAACTCGAACTTGGCGATCGCCCAGGCGGCGGCGACGCCGAACACCAGGTTGAGCGGCACCGAAATGACGGCAACCAGAAGTGTCAGCTTGATCGCGGCAATCGTGTCATGCTCGTTGATGGCGCCGAGGAAGGCGCCGATGCCGCGTGAAAACGCCTGCTCGAACACCACCACCAGCGGCAGAAGCAGGAAGATGGCGAGGAAGCCGAAGGCGAGCAGCATCAAGGCCGCGCGCGCCAGCGGGCGTTCGGTGACGGCAAGCGAGGCGTGCTCGTGATGGATGTCGGCGGGGTAAAGCTCTGGATCAGCCATAACGCTTGCGGGTCCACGACTGGATGAGGTTGATGACGAGCAGCATCGCAAACGACAGCGCCAGCATGATCGTGGCGATCGCTGTGGCAGCCGCGTAGTCGTATTCCTCAAGCCGGATGACGATCAGAAGCGGTGCAATTTCCGAGATGTAGGGCAGGTTGCCGGCGATGAAGATGACCGAGCCGTATTCGCCGACGCCGCGTGCGAAGGCGAGCGCGAAGCCTGTCACGACAGCGGGCGCCAGCCCCGGAAACAGCACCAGGAAGATGGTCTGGAAGCGGTTGGCACCCAGGGTGGCGGCGGCTTCCTCAACCTCCTTGTCGATCTCCTCGATGATCGGCTGCACCGTGCGCACGACGAAGGGCAAGCCAATGAAGACGAGTGCGATGACGATGCCGAGCGGGGTGTAGGCGACCTTGATGCCGAGCGGCGCCAACAGCGCGCCCATCCAGCCCTTGGGTGAATACAGCGTCGTCAGCGCGATACCCGCCACTGCGGTCGGCAGCGCAAAGGGCAGGTCGACCATCGCGTCGATGACGCGGCGGCCGGGAAAGCGATAGCGCACCAGCACCCACGCGACGATGGTGCCGAACACCACGTTGATGCTTGCTGCAATGAAGGCCGTGCCGAAGCTGATCTCCAGCGCCTTGACGGTGCGGCGGTCGGTGGCGATGGCCCAGAAATCGGTCCAGCCCAGCGATGCCGAACGCCAGACGAGTCCCGAGAGCGGGATGAGGATGATGAGCGTGAGGTAGGCAAGCGAGAAGCCGAGCGTCAATCCGAAACCCGGAATGACGCTCGGCTGTCTGAACCGCCACCCCGCCTTGGCGGGTGCTGTGGTCATATCGTCCTGGTCTTACCTTGGCTTACTGGGCCGGCTTGTAGATCTGGTCGAATATACCACCATCTCCGAAGTGATAGGGCTGTGCTTTCTGCCATCCGCCGAAAATCGGGTCATCGATAGAAACCAGTTTCAGCTCGTGCTGCTTCTGCAGATCGGCCGCAGGCACCAGCTCGGGCTTGGACGGACGGTAGTGATGCTTGGCGGCGATGATCTGGCCTTCTGCCGAATAGAGGTAATTGAGATAAGCCTCAGTGACCTTTCGGGTCCCCTTGGCGTCGACATTGGCGTCGACCACGGCGACCGGCGGCTCGGCCAGGATCGACTGCGGCGGGAAGACGATGTCGAACTTGTCGGCGCCGAATTCGTCTAGGGCGAGATAGGCCTCGTTTTCCCAGGCGAGCAGCACGTCGCCCTGCTCACGCTCGGCAAAAGTCACCGTCGAGCCACGGGCACCGGTGTCGAGGATCGGCACATGGGCGTAGAGGTTGCCGACGAATTCCTTGATCTTGGCTTCGTCGCCATCAAACTGGCCGTTGGCCCAGGCCCAGGCTGCGAGATAGTTCCAGCGTGCGCCACCCGATGTCTTCGGGTTCGGGGTGATCACCTGGACGCCGTCCTTGATCAGGTCGCCCCAGTCGTTGATGCCCTTGGGATTGCCCTTGCGCACCAGGAAGATGATGGTCGAGGTGTAAGGCGAGGCATTGTTGGGCAGCTTCGAGCGCCAGTCGGGGGTGATCTTCTTTGACTTCTCGGCGATGGCGTTGATGTCGCTTTCGAGCGCCAGCGTCACCACATCGGCGTCGAGGCCGTCGATCACAGCGCGGGCCTGTTTGCCTGAGCCGCCATGCGACTGCTGGATCGTCACCGTCTCGCCGCTCTCCGCCTTCCAATGCTTGGCGAAGGCCTCGTTGTACTCCTTGTAGAGCTCGCGGGTCGGGTCGTAGGAGACGTTGAGGAGCGTTGTGTCGGCATGGGCAAGGCCCAGGCCGCCGAGCTGAACTGCGCCGGCCAGCATGGCCGAGAGCAGAATGGTTCTGCGTGAAGTCGTCATTTCCGCCTCCGTTCGAATATGGTTCTATTCTATCGAACTGGTAGAAATTAGCTGCGGCGAATGTTCCGAATTTCACGCCGCATGGGCAAATTTCGTGCGACCTGCCGACGTGTCGGATATTTTTTTGCTCGCTTAAGAAGTCCTGCGTCGCCGGGGCGATCGGAACGTTCGACACGAACGATCAGAGGTAGGGGAGTTCAGGAGGGAGGCAAGGGCGGTCAGGCCCTGGTGATTTGCCGCGACCAATACCGTTCAACCTCGATCCATTGCGTCGCGGCGAGCGGGCCCAGCCACTGCTTCAGGTGATCCGGAGATGTGGTCTTGTGAAGGGAGGGGTTTTGCAGGTCTTCCAGAAGCCCGATCGTCGTGGCTTCCCATACCAGCTCGTCGCCATCGGCGAGCCAACGCTCGACGACTGCGAACATTTGCTGAAGCTCGATGACCTTGCCGTCCTCCAGCTTGCCGATCACATGTCGGGCAAGGTCTCCCAAGGCCAGGTAAAGCGGCAGTTCGATCTGGTCGCGCCATTTGTCTGTAAACGCGTCCCAGACCGGCTGGAATGTCGGATCGACTTCCAGAAGCACGTCGAACATGTCCTGCCGCGAGATCATTTCATCTGCTCCACGAAGACCCTGACGCTCGCCGCCCGGCCTGCGGCGCGCCGATGACAGCCATGGAAGCCGGTGCGGCAGGGCTCCGGCCTTCCTACTCCGCGATCTTCGCATAAGCGAGGCTGAAGCCTGCGAGCGAGGCCGGAATCTCTCGCCTCTTGCCGTCCGAGAAAGTTGCTGTGACGAAAAGCTTTGAGCCCCGCTTCATCGTGGCGATCAGGTCGCTGCCGAGTGGCTGCGTCGTGTAGACGCCGTCGGCGTCGCTGACCTGGAACGGCACGCGGAAGCTCTGGCCGCCATCGACGCGAATTTCAGCACCCGGTTGGAGCAGGGTCCCATGCGGCAGGCTGAGCTTGATCAGCGCGTTGTCGTTGCCGATCGTCTTCGGCGGCACGATCTCGACCCGCAGCAGGCGGCGGCTGGTGTCGGCGAGGGTCAGCGCCTGCGACATGACGCAAGCCATCCTGACGCCCGCGGCGTCCGGCTTGCACGAAACGTCCCATGCTGCCTTGGGCTCGGTCACGATCTCGGCCTTCGGCTTGACGTCCTCGGCCTTGCCGGCCGGAGCCGAGGCCGACGGCGCAGGTGCCGCTGTCGCTGGCGTCTCCGCAACCGACCCCGCCTTTTCCTGTGCTGCCGCCGGCAGCATGGCGCACAGGCCGAGCGAAGCCAAGGTGAGTGTGCGCCAGTGCATGCGAGACAAAGCTACCAGCCGACGCGCACGCCGAGACGCCCGCCGACGGACTGGTTGCCGAAGCCGTAGCCGATGCCGCCGTTCAGCGACCAGCGGTCGTCGAGGCGGGCGCTGCCGAACATGGCGGCGGCGCTGGCGCCGTCGAAATTGCCGTAGTTGAAGTTCAGCGCGTAGTTCTCGTCGGAAGCCAGCCCACCGCCGCCCATGGCAAGTGCCATGGCAACGCCTTCCTTGTTGGTCTGGTTTTCTTCCTGCAGGTTGCCGACGGTCTGTTCCAGCGAGCCGATGCGGGCCGTGTTTGAGGCGATGTTGGCGGTGTTGGTGGCGATGTCGGCGGTGTTGATCGCGGTCTGCGGGTCCAGACCCGCACCGGGCAGGATCGGCGTGCAATCGGTGTCGGCCACCGCGCAGAGGCGAAGCAAGGTCTGGCCCGCGGTTCGGTCAACGATCGAAAAATGCGACCTGCCGCCCGACGCCGAATCGTTGATCTCGATCGCCCAGTCATTCGCCGGAAAGCCGGCCGAGGTGCTGGTGTCGTTGAAGAAGATACGGGTGTTGTTTTCCTTCAGGATGATGGTGTCGAAACCGAAGTTCTCGTTGTTGACGCAATCGAACCCGACGCAGGTGCTGCCCTGGACGATGAGATCGTCCGCAATCACCTGATCCGCATTTGCGTGGATCTGCGACGCCATAAACGCCGCGGCCGCGCCGAATGCGACCTTCAGTACTTTTGCCCTACCCATGGTTCCCCAACCCTGAAACTTAACAGGTGGTTTATGCTGGCAGGCTAATGGACGAGTCAACAACCGAACGGGTGATCAACTTGCTCGGTTGTGGGTTGTGACAATTTGCACACAAACAAAAAAGTCGGCGCCTACTCCACGAACACCCTGACACTCGCCGCGCGGCCTGCCGCGTCGATGACGGTCAGCGTCGAGTAGCCGGTGCCGTCGGGCTGCCAGGTCGCCTCGCGGCGGCGGGCGAGGGCGGCAAGCGGCTTGCCGTTGGCGAGCCAGCGGAATGGCGCGCGGCCGCCCTGCAACTTGAGCACCAGCGGCGAGGCGGCTGACGTCGCGGCACCCAGTTCGACGCGGGCGCCGTCGGGCGGAAAGACGATCTGCGGCGCCGGTTCGGTAATGACGGCTGCGACGTCCGGCAGTTCGGTGGCGGTCGAGAAACGCTCCAGCGTCACCGGCAGGTCGGCGCGTGCGGTGCGCAGGGTGCCGGCCGGCGGACGTGGCAAAGGCATCGATGGCAGGCTGGAACGGGCAAAGCCCTCGAACAGGATGGGGGCGGCCGAGACGTAGCCCGACAGTCCGGGCACCGCACCTGCGTCGGGACGGCCGGCCCAAACGCCGAGAACGTAGCGACCGTCGTAGCCGATCGACCAGGCGTCACGGTAGCCGTAGGAGGTGCCGGTCTTGTAGGCGATTGTGCGTTTCGCGGCGCCCTCGGGCGGCTTGACGCCTGCAAGGATGTCGGCGATCTGCCAGGTGGCCTGCTCCTCCAGGATGGTGCCATTGGCAAGCGGGGCAGGGACGGCCGCCTCCGCTCCGTCGCGCAACATCTTGGCGCGGCCGCCATTGGCGAGCCCGGTGTAGAGCTGGACGAGGTCGCGGAGCGTCACACCGACGCCGCCGAGGCCGATGGCGAGGCCGGGCACCTCATTCGGCGGCAGTTGCGGGGTGACACCGGCCTGGCGGAAGCGCGCCGTCAGCCGCTGTGGCCCGACCGCGTCGAGCAGCCGTATCGCCGGCACATTGAGCGACAGTTGCAGTGCCTGGCGCACCGACACGTCACCCTGGTAGCTCATGTCGAAATTCTTGGGCCGGTAGCCGCCGAAATCGGCCGGCCGGTCCTCGATCATCGTCTCCTGAGCCACCAGCCCCTGTTCGAAAGCAAGGCCGTAGATGAAGGGCTTCAGCGTCGAGCCGGGCGAGCGCACGGTGCGCGTCATGTCGATCCAGCCAGAGCGCGAGGCGTCGAAGAAGTTGGCCGAGCCGACCTCGCCGAGGATTTCGCCCGTCATCGCGTCGGCCAGAACCATGGCGACCGAGATTTTCGGGCCGAGCCGGGTCGCGGCCTCGCGCGCCACGACCTCCAGCCCTTGCTGCACGTCTCTGCGCAAGGTCAGGCGATGACTGATGAGGCCTGGCTGGCTGCGAAGTGCCGTGTCCGAGGCGTGCGGCGCAAGCTGCGGCAAGGCAAGCCGGGTGGCGGCGACTGCCTCCAAGGATGCCCGCGCCGCCTCGGTCTCGCCGAGCAGGCCTGCCGACACCATGCGCTCGAGCACGCGATCGCGCGCGGCTCGGGCATTTGCGGGGTTGCGGTCGGGCCGGCGGCGCTCGGGCAATTGTGGCAGGGCGACAAGAAGGGCTGCTTCGGAAACTGTCAGCCGCTTCGGCTCCTTGCCGAAATAGGCGAGCGCCGCCGCACGCACGCCTTCGAGATTGCCGCCATAAGGCGCCAGCGTCAGGTAGCGCTCGAGGATTTCTTCCTTGGGCAGCCGCCGCTCGATCTGGACGGCGCGGGCCAATTGCTTGAACTTGGAACTGAGGCTGCGGCTGTCGCGCGGCTCGATCAGGCGGGCCAGCTGCATCGACAGCGTCGAACCACCCGAGACGATGCGGCCGTTGCTCAGGAACTGCCAGGCGGCGCGCCCGAGCGCCAGCACATCTATGCCCTCATGGTCCCAGAAGCGCTTGTCCTCATAGGCGACCAGCATCTTCACCAGCTGCGGGTCGACCTGGTCGAGGTCCGTGCCAAGCCTCCAGCGACCCGACGGTGTCGCATAGGCGCGTAGCAGTTGCCCGTCGCGGTCGAGCACTTCGGCCGAGACAGTCAGTTTTTCGGGCAAAGGCGGCGGAAAGGTGCGGTCGAGCGCGAACAGGCCGCCAAAGGCGAGGGCGGCCAGGCTGGCAGCGCCTATTGCCGAGAGAGCGATCCTGCGCGTGGTCCTTGCGGAGAGCATGGCTCTGCCCCTCACCCTTACCCTCTCCCCGTGAACAACGGGGAGAGGGGGGCGTCGACGTCGCGACCGTCTTCCTTCTCCCCGTCATGACGGGGAGACGGTGCCGGCAGGCGGATGAGGGGCGGTCCCTCCGCAGAAGTCGCTGCTGGGCTGAAAGCAGGCATGCTATTCCGCCTTCACCTCCATCATGCCGGTCGCCGTTCGTGCCGAATATTGCGGCCGGTACATGTCCTCGACATTGGCCGCCGGATGGGCATAGGTGCCGGGCGTCACGGCGCGCACGACATAGGCCAGCGTGAATTCCTGGTCCGAGCCTTCGCCGCTGTTCATGGCGGCGACGAAGCGATCGTTGCGGAATTCGAGATGGGCGGCTTCCGTCTGTTCCAGCCAGGAGAAGTTCGACAGGTTGGCGCTGTTGACCAGCCCCGGATTGTCGATCTCGAAGCCTGCCGGCAGCATGTCGGCCACCACCACGCGCGAGGGCCAGTCGTTGAGTTCGTTGATCTTGAGCACGACGACGAAGCGCTCGTTCTGCTTGACCTCGGTGACGTTGGCCTCGCTGCCGTCGAGCCGGTAGTAGGTGCGCTCGATGGTGAAGCCGTCGCCGCCGGCGGGCAGCGGCTGGGCTGGTGCGGCGACCGTCGTCACCACGGCCTGCAATGCGTCCTTGCCGGTGTTGGCGATGACGATCGGGTTGGTCAGAAGCTCGGCCCCGTCGACGCGCTCGGAATAGGCGCCGTTATGGGCCGTGCCGTTGACGTCAATCGAGATCGCCTCGTTGCCGGCTTTCAGCGCGCGTGCCGCAAGCAGCATCCAGGCATCATCCTGGGTGCTGGTCCAGCGTGCCGCGGCACGATCCGCCGCCACCATCTGGACCAGTGCCGGCACCACCGAAGGCAACGGCTTGCTTTCGGCGGCCAACGCCAGCATGGCGGCGCCGTCGCGCAGGCGTGAGCCATAGTCGGAGCGGTACCAGTCGTGTTCGGTGGTCGTCCTGGCGATCTGCAGCGCAGCGCCAAACAGGCTTTCCGAACGCTGGGCATCGCCGTAGAGCGCGAGGCTCGCGCCGAGCTGGGCCACTGCCATCGCGCTGGAGAAGGCCTCCAGCTTGGTGTCGGCGAAGTAGCGCAAATCGCCGACCGAGGCTTTCTTGTTTCGCGCCAGCACATAGAGCGCATAGGCGATCTCGGAGCCGCGGTCCTCGACGTCGACGTCATAGCCGATCGCGTTCTGCAGGTTGTTGAGCGCCTGCATCATCGCCTGCTGCGGCACGTCGAAATTCTTCTCGCGTGCCCGGGTCAGGAAGTCGGTGACATAGGCGTCGAGCCACAGATCGCCCGAGCCCGGCCCCCACAGGCCGAAGCTGCCCGACGAGGACTGGTAGTTGAGCACGCGGTAGACCGCGCCCTGGATGCGCTCGCGCAGCTCGGGGTCTTCGGCCATGCCGTTTTCGGCGCTGAGCTCGCTGACATAGAGCAGGGGCAGCGCCCGGCTCGTCGTCTGCTCGGCGCAACCATAGGGGTAGCGGTCGAGCGTCATCAAAAGCGACGGTACGTCGAAGGCAGAGGCCAGAGACACACCGACGCTGACATGGGCGTCGTCGAGCAGGCTAGCCGCCAGCAGTTCCTTGTCGACGCGCAGTGAGGTGGCGGGCTTGAGGTCGACGACCATACGAGTGGTCACCGGCAGCTGGCCCGGGCGCACCGGCAGCGACAGCTCCTGCTCGACCTCGAGGCCGTCGCCATTGGCGAGCTTGACGGTCAGCCCGGCGGTGCCGGCGGTGACAGGCATCAGCGGGATCCTGATCGTCTGGCGCTTGCCTGGTTCGAGCGTCAGCTTCTCGGGCAGGGCGGCGTCGCCGGTCGCAAGATCACCAGTCGTTGCGACCGACAGGCTGTAATCGCCCGCCGGCGCGTCGGTGTTGGCGATGTCGAGCGTCATTTCGGCGAAGTCGCCCGGTGCCATGAAGCGTGGCATGCCCGCCGTCAGCACGATCGGATCGCGCACGATGACGTCGCCGGTGGCGTGGCCGACAGCAGTTCTGGTCCAGGCCACGCTCATCACGCGCACCGTGCCGTTGAACTGCGGAATGTCGAAATCGACCGTCGTCTTGCCGTCGGCGTCGAGCTCGACGATACCTGAGAAGAAGGCCACGAGCTTTTCCTTGGGGGGGCTGCCTTGCGAGGTCAGTGCCGCACCGTCGCCGCCGGTGCGCAGCTTGCCCATTGCACCTAGCGAGCCGTCGATCAGGCGGCCATAGAGGTCACGCAGTTCAAGCCCCAGCATGCGCTGGCCGAAGTACCAGCCTTCCGGGTCCGGCGCCTTGTAGTTGGTCAGGTTGAGGATGCCGACATCGACGGCCGCGACCGTGACATAGGCCTTTTCGCCTGCTGCGGCGCCGGTCACCGAAACCGGGATCGACAGCGCCTTGCGCGGTTCGGTCTTCTCGGGCAGTGCAAGTGTAACGTTGAGTTTCTTGTCGGCAGGATCAACCGCCAGCCACTTCAGGCCGATGGCGCGGGCCGGCATGCGCGATTCCTGCGCGTCGCCGGGCCGGTAGAGCGTTGCGGTCACATAGGCGCCTGCGCCCCAGTCCTCGCCGACAGGGATGTCGACGGTACCGCCTTCCGCCGGGATCGAGGCGGTCACGGTCTTGAGCAGCTTTTCGGCGCCGATGGTCACTAGGAGCTCGCCGGCAAAGCGTGGCGAAACCTGCAGCTTGGCGACTTCACCAGCCACATACTTTTCTTTGTCGAGCGCGACCTCGAGGCCGTCGGGCGTCTCGGTCGAGGTCGCCGAGACATACCAGCCGGCGTCGAACTCATAGCTTGTCGCCGGGCCGGCCGGATCGGCCGTCTCGACTTCGAGGCGGTAGCGGCCCCAGTCTACGGGCAGCGAAACGGTTGCTTCGGCGCCAGCGGTGAGATCGACCTGGCCTGATGCCACCGACTTGGTGAAGGTCACCGGCTCGTAATTCCACGAATTGCCGGAGCGGTACCACTGGTAGTTCCGCTCGACCTTGACCAGCGACCACTGCGCGCCCTTGAGCTCGGTGCGCTTGCCGCCGGGTTCGGCGGCGATCAGGCTGAACTTGGCGGTGCCACCCTGCGGCACTTCCTCGCCTGAGAAGTCGGGCCGGATGCCGATCATCGTTGCCTGCGGACGGATGCCGATGTCGAGCTTTTCCTCGACGGCGCGTCCGCCCGTCTCGCGCATGCGCACGCTGAGTGCTGCATTGATCAGGCGCGTCGTCGACGGCAGTTGGTCGACGGAGATGGGGAAGGTCGCTTTGCCGTCATCGCCGACGACAGGCAGGTCGGCCAGCGGAATACGTGTAGCTTCGCCTTCCTGCTCGTCGGCGAGGCCGAAATAGTAGCCCTTGAAGCTGTCCCACTGGCGCTTGGTCGACAGTGTCAGCTCGCCTTCGAGTGCCAGGCCCGCAGCGGGTGCTCCATAGAGGAAGCGGCCGTCGACGGTGGCTTCGGCGGTTTCGCCAGCGGCGATCTCGTTACGGTCGGAAGTTAGAGTGAACTCGATGCGGTCGGGTACGAAATCCTCGACCAGGAACATCTGGCTCGACACCGCCGGCTGCTTCGGGTCGGTGTAGATGGCAAACGTCCAGGTGCCGCGCATGGCGGCTGACGACAGCGGCAGGTCGACGCTGTGGCCGCCTGAATTGCCGCCCTGGCTGACGACGCGCCGGTCCTCGACGCCGTCGGGGCGGGTGAAGATGAAGGTCAGCGGCAGGTTGTCGACGCCATTGGCAGCATCATCGCGGGCAAGGGCTGCCGCATGGACGGTTTCGCCGACGCGGTAGATGCCGCGCTCGGTCCAGGCATAAATGTCGAGCGCAGCCGGTGCGGCGCGTCCGGTGACGCCACGGTCGGACAGGTCGAAGCCTGCGCGGGTCATGTCGAGGAAGACGAAATCGGCGTCGCCTTGCCTCGCCATCAGCACAGCCGGCGCCAGGCCGCCATTGCCGCGGGTCAGGCCCGGATTGAAGGTGGCGCGGCCCTCGGCGTCGGTCTTGCCGGTGCCGAGGATTTCGTTATTGCGGGCAAGCAGCGTCAGTTCCGCGTCGGCGATAGGCTTGGCCGAGGCGAGCGAGCGGGCGAAGACGTTGAGCCCGTCCTGGCCGGTATAGGTCGAAAGCCCGATGTCGGAGACAACGAACCACTGCGTCGCCTTGGTCGCCCAGGTGTCGCTCTTGTCGTCGACAGGCTGGGCGGTCAGCACATAGACGCCGGGTTTGCGGTTGGGCAGTGCCTCGTCGACTGGGAAGGAGGTCGTCACTTCCTTGTTGAGCTCGTTTGTGATCGCCAGCTGGCCTTCCCACACCGGCTCACCCATCTGGTCGGCGATCGAGGACAGGTCATAGCCGTCGAGCTGGCGCAGGAACTGATAGCCGGAAAGCAACTGCGCCAGCGAGCGGTCGCCGATGCGGTAGAGCTTCATGTCGGCAGCTTCCATGTTGACCGTCACGACGGGGATGCCCCGGCGGGCGGTCGACGGCAAAACGAAGCTGTCGCCGGTGAAGCGGGCAGACTGGCCGCGATCCTGGACATAGACAGAGAGCACGACGGGTGCTTCCAGCACCTCGCCGAGCGCTGCCGGCAGGCCGGAGCGGAAGGTCACGCGGTAGTGCTGGCCGTGCTGCAGACCCTCGACGCAGATCTGCTGGTCCTTGGCCTCGACGCTCTTCGGCGCCTGGTCGTCTATCGTGACGAAGGGGGCGTAGTCGACGCCCGTCTTGACCAGCGCCTCGGAAAACTGAGCGCAGACGCGCGGCGAGGTCGTGTCGGCGTCGATGGTGTGCTCGACGACGCGGAAGCCTTTTCGTGCCTTGAGGTCTTCATATTCGGCGCGGATGGAGGCCGAATTGTCGAGTGCGAGACTCGCTTCATAGGCCTGCAGCGAGGGTCGGAACATGTCGCGCTTGTCGAGGCCGCGCGCCAAAAACGCCAGTGTCTCGGCACGGTTGGTCGCGGAGCGCGACAAAAGATAGGCGTTGTAGGCGGTCGAGGTCGTGTCGCGCTGCAGCGACGCGGTCTCTTCGCCGTTGATCGGCGACACCATCGGCGTGGCGCGGGCGAGGCGCGTCCAGATCGCGGCGTCGTCGGGCAGGATGATCGCTGCAGCGCGGAACTTCTGCATCGCCGTGCGGCCGTCGCCGCCCAGGAGCGCCTGCTCGCCGGCATCGATCAGCGCGGCGAGGCCGAGCGCCGGATCGACGGTCGCATTGGTGGTCAGCGCACTGCGATACTGGCGCGCCTCGTCCACCATCGACGCCGGGAAGAACGTAAGTTCGGCCGGCGCGCCGATGTCAGGCTCGCCACTGACCGGCACGACCTTGCCGGCAACCGCGCCGGTGAACGACTTGATCGTGGCGAAGTCGGATTTCAGGAAGCACCATTTCGCCTTGGTGTTGTAGGTGAAAGCGCGGCAGGACTGGTCGCCCATGCACGAGGTCTGGCACTGGTCGAGGCTGACATTTTGCTCCGAGCGCAGGTCGAAACCGAAATAGTCGGAGTTGTCGGTCGTCACGACGCGCCGGGCTTCGACCGCCGCAGCCTCGAATGTGTTGGCCAGCCCGAATGCCATGGCCAAAACGAGAAGAACGAATACCGGAAAAGCCCGCAGCGCACGCATCGCCAATTCCCTCCACCACCCTGATCGTCGCTCTAGACGACATGTTAAGCTTGCCACAGTCCAGTCAATACTGCAGCTACGCAGGCACCGCCTGCTACGTTAATACTTGTCTTGGACGCCGTGCATGGTATTGCCCGCCCATGCGGTTCGCTCCGATGACAACACCCGAATCCGTGGCCCGGCTGTCGTTCATTTGCCCAATGAATTCTGACATATCGAATGTGGCTGCTTTACGAAATGCCAGAAACTTCATTCCAATTTTAGGATTGGAGGTTACGGTGCCTTGATGTTTGTGCGGCGTTTGCGTGGATTCGACAGACCAACGATCGCCCGTGCGCTTCCGCGCGCGGCGGTTGCAATGCTGTTGTCTTCAGGCATCCTGGCCGTGGAGACCCAGGGCGCCTCAGCCTTCGAAATCTTCGGAATCAAGCTGTGGGGCTCGTCGAAGGAAGACGACGCCGACGTTGTCGACCCGCTCGACTATGCCGTTACCTTCGAAGTCGACACCACTGACGATGACTTGAAGGAAGCGATCGAGAACGCCTCGCTGCTGAAGGGCGAGGAGGATCGGCCGGTCTCCGGCTCGCTCGGCCTGCTCGCCAAGGCGCGCAACGACCGCGAGCGCCTTGTCGCCGCACTGTTCTCCAAGGCGCACTATGATGGCGTCGTCACCATTTCCATCGCCGGCAAGAATCTCGACGACCTCGCTCCTGACGCCGTCTTCGACGGGCCACAGCCCGTCCCGGTCAGCATTACGGTCCAGCCCGGCTCGATGTTCACGCTCGGCGATATTGTGCTCAAGGGCGATGCCGCCAACATCAGGGGCGCCGATTTCGGCCTGATCGCGGGCGGCAATGCCGCCTCCGACGCCATCCTGAAGGCCGAGGCCGGCATCGTGCGCGCGCTGAAGGAAGAGGGCAGGCCGCTCGCCAAGGTGACCAGCCGGACCATCGTCGCGGATCACGCTACCACCACGCTCGACGTCACCCTCGACGTTGCCGCAGGCCCGATCGCCGGTTACGGCGCAACGACGGTCGAAGGCACCGATGCGGTCGATCGCGACTTCACCGTTTACATGACGGGGCTGGAACCCGGCCGGAAATACTCGCCCAAGGAAATCGAGGAGGCACGCAACCGCCTCCTGGCGCTCGAAGTGTTCAGCTCGGTGTCGATCAATGAGGCGCTGGCGCTCGATCCGACCGGCAACATCCCGATGGACGTCCGCGTCAGCGAGCGCAAGATGCGTTACTTCGGGGCCGGCGCCACCTATTCCAACACCGAAGGTGCGGGGCTCGAAGGCTACTGGGGCCACCGCAACCTGTTCGGCCGTGCCGAAAAGCTGCGCATCAGCGGTTCGATCGGCCGCATCAGCGACACCACCGAACTCGGCAAGCTCAACTACAATGCCGGCATCATGTTCGAGAAGCCTGGCGTCATCGGGCCTGCCTCGAAGTTCTTCGCCAACCTCAAGGCGTCCTATGAGCACCCCGATGCCTATGACATCTTCTCGGTCAAGGGCAATGCTGGCGTCTCCTACGAGCTGACCAGGCAGCAGACCGTCTCGGCCTCGCTCGCTGTCGACTATTCCGACATCGAGGACGCACTCAATCCGGATGGCAAGCGCTACCTGCTGGTCTCGACACCGCTGCAATATGCCTTCGACAATCGCGACGACAAGCTCAACCCGACACGCGGTTTCCGCGCGCTCGCCTATGTCGAGCCGACCTATGACGCGCTGAACGGCAACGCCTTCGTCAAGCTGAAGGGCGAGGGCTCGGCCTATTACGGCCTTGGCGACCAGAACCGGTTCGTTCTCGCCGGCCGCGTCGCCATGGGTTCGATCCTCGGCGCTGGCCTCGACGACGTGCCGGCCGACCGGCGCTTCTATTCCGGCGGCGGCGGCTCGGTGCGCGGCTACGCCTACCAGGGCATCGGCCCGGAGATCAACGGCAAGCCGACGGGCGGCCTGTCCTATGCCGAGACCTCGGTCGAGATCCGCTACAATTACAACGACAAGATCGGCATCGTGCCGTTCATCGACGCCGGCACGGTTTCCGCCAGGCAGTTCCCCGATTTCGGAACCGTCAAGGTCGGCGCCGGCATCGGCGTCCGCTATCTCACGCCATTCGGCCCGCTGCGTGTCGACGTCGCCGTGCCGCTCAATCCGGGGCCGGGCGACCCCAGCTATGGCTTCTACGCCGGCGTCGGCCAGGCGTTCTGACCGCGATGGTTATGCTGAAGAAAATCCTGCGCATCCTCCGCACCGCGGTTCTTGTCGTGCTGGCCTTCGTCATTGGCGCCACCGCCGTCTTCACGCTGACCTCGAAGGGCCGCGAAAACCTCGCTGGGTTGATCTCCAGCGTCGCCTCGACGCCCGACCAAAAGATCAGGCTGAGCGGACTAAACGGCATCTGGTCGGGCAATCTCCGGCTCGACAACGTGGTCATCGAAGACGCCCAGGGCGCATGGCTCGCTCTGCGCGGCGTCTCTGTGGACTGGTCGCCGCTGGCGCTTCTGTCGCGCACCTTCCGCGCCGGCAGGATCGCCGCCGACCGCATCGAGCTTGCCCGCCTGCCGCAGGGCGGCACGAAGAAGGATAGCAGCGGTGGCGGCCTGTCGTTGCCGGTTTCCGTCGACATCAAGGCGATCGAGTTGCCCGAGATCGCGCTCGGCGAAGCGCTGGCTGGAACCGGCATCGCCGAGCTTGCCGCCAAGGGCATGCTGCGCGCCGACCGTTCGCCGCTGGGCATCGAGACCAAGCTCAACGTTTCGCGCAGCGACGGGAAGCAGGGCGTCGTCGACGCCGACATCGCCTTTGCGCCCGCCGACAACCGCATCGCGCTCAACATTCGCGCCTCTGAGCCCGCTGGCGGCATCATCGCCAATATCCTCAAGCTGCCCAACCAGCCGGCGGTCGAACTCGTCGTTGCGGGTGAGGGGCCTGCTGCCAACTGGAGCGGCAACGGCACCTTCGCCGTCGATGGCAAGGTCGTCACCCGGATTTCCGGCACCCATCAGCTGACCGACAACGGCAACGTCATTTCGGCCAAGGGCGACGGCGCCTTCGAGGATTTCCTGCCCGCAGCGCTCAAGCCGCTGCTCGCCGGCAACACCACTTTCGACGTCGCCGGCACGCGCACGACGACGGGCGGCCTCGACATCGAACGCGCCACCGTCGCCAGCAGCGCGCTGACGGCCACAGCAGCCGGTTCGCTCGATCCGGAAGGTGCCGCTGACCTGTCGCTCGACGTCAAGGCCAATGAGGGGCCGATCGTGCTCAGCCTCGGCAGCGATGCCCAGCCGGTCACGGTTGCCATCAACGCCGCCAGCCTGCGCGCCTTCGGCGACGGCAAGGAGCCGGGGGTCGATTTCAGCGCCTCGCTGCTGTCGGTCATCGCCGGCAATACCGAGATGCGCGACATCGCCGCCTCCGCCCATTCCGAAGGCTTCGACATTGCCAACCGCAGCGGCCCGCTGTCGATCAAGCTCGGCGTCGCCGAACTCAAGACCGATGTCGCCACGCTTGCACCGTTGGTCGCCGGCCGTGTCGCGGTCGACATGGCGGGCTCCATCGGCAAGGATCAGGTCGCCGTCGACGAAGGCACGATCCGCAGCGACACGCTCAACGGCGCGCTGAACGCCAAGCTCAACCTGGCTGACCTGTCGCTCGAACTCGGCGTCAGGGCCGACGTAGCTTCCAGCGCGCTGCCGGCAGGCGTCCGTATTGCGCTCGCCGAGCGCACGCAGTTTTCGGCCACCGCGAGCCGCGATGCCGAAGGCAGCTTCGCCGCCAACGCGATCGAATTCACCTCGGGCGCGCTCACCGCCAGCGGCACGGCCCGCATGAAAGGCACCGATGTCGATGCCGACCTCAAGGGTTCCTTCGCCGACATCTCGCTTCTGTCCAAGGATGCCAAGGGTGCGGTGGATTTCGCCCTGACCGCCAAGGGCGCGCGCACCGCCCCCGACATCTCACTGACCGTCACCAGCGACCGCATCGACGCGGCGGCGCGCGAAATCACCGGGCTCAGCCTGAAGGCAACAGGCAAGGTCGACCCGGCCAACCCGGCCGCCAATGTGGCACTTTCGGGCAACGTCGCCGGTCAACCACTCCAGGGCAGTGCCGTGCTCGCCACATCAGACGGCAAGCGCGAGATCAAGGGCCTGTCGCTGTCGCTGGGCGAGAACAAGCTGTCGGGCGACCTGGTCCTCGACCAGGATTTCGCGCCGCTCGGCACCGTCACCATCAACATGCCCGATATCGGCCCACTTGCAGCACTTGCGCTCGAAAAGGCCGAAGGCGATCTGCGCGGCAAGATCGACTTCACGCGTTCAGCCGATGTCCCGCAGGCGCGCCTTGAACTGGGCACCGCTTCGCTCAAGCGTGGCGATCTCGCCGCCAATGGCGTTTCCATCAACGCCGACATCCTCAACTACCTCAAGGCGCCGGCGATCTCTGGTACGATCAAGGCCAAGTCGGTGACCTCGGGCAAGACGGTCATTTCAGGCATCGATGTCGACCTCAAGCGTGATGGCGAATGGACAGGCTTCTCCGGTGGCGCCACCGTTGCCGACATTCCGGCCAAGGCCGCCGGTCGCGTCAAGCTCGCTGGCGGCACCACCACCATCGAGCTCGCCTCGGGCGAAGCCGTCATGCGTGGCATCAAGGCCGCCATCGCGCGGCCGACGACGGTTTCGATATCAGGCGGTACGACGAGCCTCGACAAGCTTGCGCTCAATCTCGGCGGCGGCACGGCGACTGTCTCCGGCACGGCGGGCTCGGCGCTCAACCTCAACGCCACGCTGGCCAATGTGCCGGCTTCGCTTGCCAATTCCTTTGCGTCTGGTCTTGGTGCCGCCGGTTCGATCTCGGGTACGGTCAAGGTCTCGGGCGCTGCCGCCAATCCGACAGTCGGCTACGACCTCAAGGTCGCGGGTGCCGCGACCGCTCAGACAACGGGGGCCGGCTTCGGTGCCATGAACATCGGTTCGACCGGCACTTTCGCCGGTGGCAAGCTCACCTTCCAGTCGACGATCAGTGAAGGGTCGGGCCTCGCGATCAAGGGGGGCGGCAGTGTCGTCACCACTGCCAAGCCGGTGGCGCTCGACCTCAATTTCCAGGGGCCCGTGCCATTCCAGTTCCTTGGCCGCACGCTGGCCGCCCAGGGCATGGCGCTGAACGGTTCCGCCGACGTCAACGTCCAGGTGCGCGGCCCCGCCACGTCACCTGTCATCGGCGGCAGCATCCGCGCTTCCGGTGCGCGGCTTCTGATTGCCCAGTCGGGCATCGCCATCAACGACATCAATCTCGACATCGGCATTGCCGCCGGCGTTGCCCGCATCAACCGCCTGACCGGCGCGCTGTCGACGGGCGGCCAGCTCACCGCGAGCGGTACTGTCGGCACCAATGCGGCGCAGGGGTTCCCGGCCGACATCTCCATCAAGCTGACCGACGGTCGCTACACCGACGGCCGCGTCGTCACCGCCAATCTTGGCGGCGACATCGCGATCAAAGGACCGCTGGTTTCGGCGCCGGTGCTGTCGGGCACAATCAATCTGGCACGCACCGTCATCAGCATTCCGGAAAAGTTCCCCGGCGCGCTGACCGCCGTCGACGTCAAGCACAAAAACGCGCCCAAGGCGGTCGTCGCCCAGCAGGACGCGATGCGTCCGCCGGCGAAGGCCAGCGGCGGCAGCGGCGCGCTGATGCTCGACGTCACCGTCAACGCGCCCAACCAGATCTTTGTCCAGGGCCGTGGTCTTGACGCCGAGCTTGGCGGTTCTCTGCGTCTGTCGGGCTCGTCGGCATCGCCGCAGGCGGTGGGTGAGTTCACGCTGCGCCGTGGCCGCCTGTCCATTCTGGGCAAGCGACTCAACTTCACCCAGGGTTCGGTCGGTTTTTCGGGCTCGCTCGTGCCGACGATCAACTTCGCCGCCGAGACGACAGCCGGCGACGCCACCGTCACCATCGGCATCTCGGGCGAGGCCAACAATCCGAAATTCGCCTTCTCCTCGGTGCCGGCTTTGCCGGAGGACGAAGTGCTGGCGCGGCTGATCTTCGGCCGTTCGATGTCCAACCTGTCGCCGCTGCAGATCGCCCAGCTTGCCGACGCCGCTGCCCAAATGGCCGGCATCGGTGGTTCGACGTCGCTGCTGTCGAGCCTGCGTGCGACGCTCGGCGTCGACGACCTCGACATCAAGACCAACGAGCAAGGTGATACTTCGGTTGCCGTCGGCAAGTATCTGAACGACCGTACCTATCTGTCGATCGAGGCCGGCGACCAGCCTGGCTCGGGCAAGGCGACGATCGACCTGAATGTCGGCCGCGGCGTCAAGCTGCGCGGCCAGGCGACGGACTCCGGCGAGGCCAAGGGCGGCATCTTCTACGAGAAGGAATACTGAGCGGGCTGCCGCTCGGGTAACCCCTGCACTGACATATCAGGCGATGTGTCGAGGCACTGCCGGCGATTGTCGGAACCCGGGCATAATAGCTTGGGGCGAAGATTCCGACGAATCCGCAACGCATTACCATTTTTGCGCCAACTCTGTCGCTATCACGCGAACTGCTCTCCGTTCAAAATTGCAGACTTACCTATGGGAACGATGACGTCCGACCGTTTTGACAACGGCAATCGGATGCGAAATGGTAACGTTACAGCTGCAATGGGAGACGGAAATGACATTCTACAAGAGCAACTCTGATCTTGTTCCCGGCCACATCCGTGAGCTGGCAAGTGCTGTCGTCGACGGCAAGATGGACCGTCGCGAGTTCCTCGCGATGGCAACGACCTTCGGCGCATCCGCAGCCATGGCCTATGGCATGATCGGTCTTGCCATGCCTGTCGAAGCCCAGGCGCAGGAAGCCAAGAAAGGCGGCGTCCTGAAGGTCGCACAGTGGATCAAGGACCCCAAGGATCCGCGCAAGGCGGACTGGTCCGAGATCGCCAATGCCGAGCGCCAGGCGATCGAGCCACTGGTCAAGTACACCGACAAATACACCTTCGAGCCTTATCTGCTGGCCAGCTGGGAAGTGAATGACGACGCCACCGAATATGTCCTGCATGTCCGTCCGGGCGTGACCTGGTCGAACGGCGATGCGTTCAACGCCGACGACGTGATTTTCAACTTCACGCGTTGGGCCGACAAGAGCGCAGAAGGCAATTCGATGCCAGGCCGCCTCGGCACGCTGGTCGACGAGAAGACCGGCAAGCTGCGCGAGGGCTCGGTTGAGAAGGTCGACGACATGACGGTCAAGCTCAAGCTGACCACCTCCGACATCTCGATCATCCCGAACCTCTGCGATTATCCCGGCCTCATCGTCCACAAGACCTTCGATGAGAAGGGCGGCGACTTCAAAGCCTGCCCGATCGGCACCGGCCCGTTCGAGCTCGTCTCCTATGACGTCGGCTCGAAGGTGGTCTACAAGCGCCGCGAGGACAACAAGTGGTGGAACGGCGAGGTCTATCTCGACGGCGTCGAGCTGATCGACTACGGCACCGATCCGGCCGCCATGGTCAGCGCCTTCGAGGCCAACGAAGTCCACACCAACTTCGAAACCTCGGCCGACTACGTGTCGATCCTTGACGGCCTCGGCCTGGTCAAGTCGGAAGTCGTGACCGCGGCGACCATCGTCGCCCGCACCAACGTCGCCAACAAGCCCTATGACGACCAGAAGGTGCGCCAGGCGCTGCACAAGGCCGTCGACAACGCGGTCGTGCTGCAGCTCGGCTATGGCAATGCGGGTGCCGTCGCCGAAAATCACCACGTCGCGCCGATCCATCCGGAATATTTCGAGCTGCCCAAGCAGGCCCGCGATCCGGCGGCGGCCAAGGCGATGATGGCGGAAGCCGGCCAGGCCGACTTCGAGCATGAGCTGATCACCGTCGACGAGGACTGGCACAAGAACACCGGCGACGCCATCGCCGCCCAGCTGCGCGAGGCTGGCATCAAGGTCAAGCGCACCGTTCTGCCCGGCTCGACCTTCTGGAACGACTGGACGAAGTACCCGTTCTCGATGACCAACTGGAACATGCGCCCGCTCGGCGTGCAGGTCCTGGCGCTGGCCTACCGCACCGGTGAAGCCTGGAACGAAAGCGCCTGGTCGAACCCTGAGTGGGACAAGAAGCTGAACGCCGCACTTGCCGTCGCCGACGTCGCCAAGCGCAAGGAAATGATGAAGGACATCGAACAGACCCTGCAGGATTCCGGCATCATCATCCAGCCGTTCTGGCGCAAGCTCTACAACCACTCGGTCGCTGCGGTGAAGGGTGGCGGCATGCATCCGACCTTCGAGCACGATTACGGCAAGGTGTGGCTCGACGAGGCCTGAGCCGGGCCGCAATTCAGGGAGGGGTGTCCTGCACCCCTCCCGCCTTCCGCAACCGGGTTGATCGCCACGGACCCCAAACCCACAAAGGCAGGGGACGCCAATGCTATCCTTCATCTCGCGCCGCCTCGGCACCATGGCACTGACCATGCTGTGCCTGACCCTCGTGGTGTTCTTTCTCATCAATCTCGAGCCCAACCTGAAGAAGCTGGCGATCAGCCAGACCGAAATGCGCACGACGGCCGAACAGCTCGAAAGCTGGCTGCAGCGCAACGGCTACCGCCAGAACTTCTTCGTCCGCTACGGCCAGTGGCTCGGCGTCGTCCAGAAACAGCCCAATATCGACCCGGCCACCGGCCAGGCGGTGCCGCGTTTCCGCTTCTGCAACGAGGCGGCGGAGCCGACCTATTCCGGCATCCTGCAGGGCGATTTCGGCTGCTCGACCAAATTCAAGACGCCGGTTGCGACCAAGCTGTTCCCCGCACTCGGCGCCACCGGCATCCTGATGTTCTGGGTGCTCGTCACCATGGTGCCGATATCGCTGTTGATCGGCATCCTCGCCGGCATGCGCGAGGGCTCGCGCACCGACAGGACGCTGTCGGTCGCCTCGATCGCCACGACCGCGACGCCTGAATATGTCTCGGGCGTCATCTTCACCGTCATCTTCGCCTCGTGGCTGGGCTGGCTCAACGGCTCGGCGGCCTCCGCCAGCCAGGGTATCACCTTATACAACTTCACCTTGCCCGTCATGACGCTCGCCATCTACGGCATCGGCTACATCGCCCGCATGACGCGCGCCTCGATGGTCGAGGTGATGACCCAGCAATATATCCGCACCGCCCGGCTCAAGGGTCTGTCCTTCGGCAATGTCGTGGTCAAGCACGCGCTGCGCAACGCGCTGATCGCGCCGTTCACCGTGATCATGCTGCAGTTCCCCTGGCTGCTCACTGGCGTCGTCATCGTCGAGGTGATGTTCCGCTACCAGGGGTTCGGCTACACGCTGGTCGAAGCCGCCGGCAACAACGACATCGACCTGTTGCTCGGCTGCTCGCTGGTCTCGGTCTTCATCGTGCTGATCACCCAGCTGATCTCGGATGTCGGCTACGCCTACCTCAATCCACGCATCCGCGTTCAGTAGGGAGACAGCCGCATGCAGCTCGAATATATCGGCGCCTTCCAGGTTGTCCTCGGCGTGCTCGCCCGCTTCTGGCCGGTGTGGTTGGCGATGGCCATCGTGCTGGTCGCTAGCTTCAACTTCCGCAAGCATCTCGGCCTCTACGGTCAGCTCTTCGATTCGGGCGTCGGTATCGCCGGCGTCGGCATCTGCTTCTTCTGGCTGTTCACGGCGATCTTCGCCGCCAAGGTTGCGCCCTTCGATCCGCTCAGCCAGATCCCTGTCATGAAGGACGCGCTGCCCGGTGCCATCGAACCCGCGTCGAAGCAGGTCTATCTGTTCGGCGGCGACAAGCTCGCCCGCGACGTGTTCTCGCGCATGGTATTTGGCAGCCAGATCGTGCTGATCATCGCACCTGCCGCGACCGCCTTCGCGCTGATGGTCGGCATCACGCTCGGCCTGCCGGCCGGTTATTATGGTGGACGGATCGACTCGTTCCTGTCCTTCCTCGCCAACCTCGTGCTCGCCTTCCCGGTGATCCTTCTGTTCTACCTGCTGGTCACCCCCGGCATCATGGACACGCCGATTCCCTATGCCATGGCCGGCGTGTTCTTCCTGTTCCCGATCATCTTCTTTTCTGTGCTGTTCTACACCCGCTTCAAGAGCCGGCCCGAACGTATCTACCTGCTGCTCGGGCTCACCCTGCTGCTCGGCGGCTGGGTCTATGTCGGACTGGTCTTCAACGCAGACCCGCTCGGCATCATCTCGATCGATCCCAACCAGCTCAACATCTTCGTGGCCGTCGTCTTCGCTTCCAGCCCGGGCGTGTTTCGCATCGTCCGCGGCCTGACCATGGACATCAAGACGCGCGACTACGTCGCCGCCGCACAGACCCGCGGCGAGACGCCCTGGTACATCATGCTGTGGGAGATCCTGCCCAACGCGCGTGGGCCGCTGATCGTCGATGCCTGCCTGCGCATCGGCTACACCACCATCCTGCTCGGCACGCTCGGCTATTTCGGCCTCGGCTTGGCACCCGAAAGCCCGGACTGGGGTACCGCGATCAAGGACGCCAGCCGCCTGCTGCGCTCCTTCATCCACCCGGCATTGCCGCCGACAATCGCGCTGATGTCCTTCGTGCTCGGCCTCAACCTTCTTGCCGATGCGCTGCGCGAACAATCGATGAAGGACTGAAGGAGAGCGTCATGAACGAGACCGTCAGAAACGCCAACGCCCAGGAACCGATCATCGAGATCGAAAACCTGTCGATCTCGTTCTTCACCCGTCGCGGCGAGATCCCCGCCGTTATGGACTTCTCCTGCACCGTCATGCCGGGCGAGGCGATGGGCATCGTCGGTGAAAGCGGCTGCGGCAAGTCGACAGTGTCGCTCGGCATCATGCGCGACCTCTCCAACATCGGAAAGATCGTCGGCGGCCGCATCAAGTTCCAAGGCAAGGACATGGGCGACATGTCCGAGGACGAGCTGCGCTCCATCCGTGGCAACAAGATCGCCATGATCTACCAGGAGCCGATGGCCAGCCTGAACCCGGCGATGAAGGTCGGCCAGCAGCTGATGGAAGTGCCGATGATCCACGACAAGGTGTCGAAGGAGGAGGCCTACAAACGCGCACTCGAAATGGTCCGCTCCGTCAAGCTGCCCGACCCCGAGCGCATGATGCGCTCTTTCCCGCACCAGCTCTCCGGCGGCCAGCAGCAGCGCATCGTCATTGCCATGGCGCTGCTGTCCAATCCGGCGTTGCTTTTGCTCGATGAGCCGACGACAGCGCTCGACGTCACCGTTGAGGCCGGCATCGTCCAACTGGTCAAGGGGTTGGGCAAGCAGTTCGGCACCTCGATGATCTTCGTGTCGCACAATCTCGGCCTGATCCTCGAGACCTGCGACCGCATAACGGTGATGTATTCGGGCGAGGCGGTGGAAACCGGCTCGATCAAGGACGTCTTCGACCGGATGCGCCACCCCTATACGCAAGGGCTGTTCCGCTCGATCCCGCTGCCCGGCGCCGACAAGAACTCGCGCCCGCTGGTTGCCATTCCCGGCCAGCTGCCCTTGCCGCACCAGCGTCCCAAGGGCTGCAATTTCGGCCCGCGCTGCCACCATTTCGTCGAAGGCGTCTGCAACGCCGCCGAGATCCCGATGATCCCTGTGGCCGGCCATGACGGCCATTTCAGCCGCTGTGTGCGCTTCAACGAGATCGACTGGGCTGCGATGCCGCCGGGCGCCGAAAAGAAGCACGAGCCGGTCAAGCCGGGCGCGCCGGTGCTCAAGATCGATGACCTCAAAAAATATTACCGCGTCGGCGGCAACGAGGTCTTCGGCGGAGCCGAGGGCAGGGTTGTCAAGGCCAACGAGACCATCAGTTTCGAGGCGCGCGAATCCGAAACCGTCGCCATCGTCGGCGAAAGCGGCTGCGGAAAGTCGACGCTCGCCAAGGTGCTGCTCGGCCTTGAGACCGCGAGTTCCGGCAAGGTGCTGCTCGGCAACAAGGAGATCCAGTCTACCGGCATCGAGGACCGCGACGTCGCCACCGTCGCGTCGATCCAGATGGTGTTCCAGAACCCGTTCGACACGCTCAACCCCAGCCATTCGGTGGGCTCGCAGATCGTGCGCACGCTGGAGAAGTTCAAGGTCGGCAAGACCGCCGGCGACCGCAAGCAGCGCATGCTGGAGCTGCTCGACCTCGTCAAGCTTCCACGCGCTTTCGCCGAACGCATGCCGCGCCAGCTGTCGGGCGGGCAGAAGCAGCGTATCGGCGTCGCCCGCGCCTTCGCGGGCCAAGCCAGGGTCGTCGTCGCCGACGAGCCGGTTTCTGCACTCGACGTCTCCGTTCAGGCGGCCGTGACCGAACTTCTGATGGACATCCAGCGCAAGTCGAAGACGACGATGCTGTTCATCAGCCACGATCTCAGCGTCGTGCGCTATATCGCCGACCGCGTCGTGGTCATGTATCTCGGCCACATCGTCGAGCAGGGCACCACCGACCAGATATTTTCCCCGCCCTATCACCCCTACACCGAGGCACTGCTTTCGGCGATCCCGATCGCCGACACGTCGGTGGTGAAGAAGCACATCGTGCTCGAAGGCGACATCCCCTCGGCGATGAACCCGCCGTCCGGCTGCCCGTTCCAGACCCGCTGCCGCTACAAGAGCCAGGTGCCGGGCAATCTCTGCGAAACCCAGGTGCCGCCGGTGCGCGAGTTCGGCGATGGCCACCAGATCAAGTGCCACCTCCCGCCCAGCGCCTTCGACGCCATGGAACCGGTCATCAGCCTCGGCAAGGGCGCGACTTCAGGCGCGCACGACATTACGCCGGAGGCGTGAGGGGCGGGCGGTTGGAGGAACTTGACGGGCAGGTGACACCGTTGGTTTGACCAGGTGAGAGCGTGGCGAGGTTCTCCTCGCTCGCTTTGGACACCAATCGCCAAGCGGAACTCCCGCAGAACGTCTAGCCGCGATCCTTCACACCCCCCTCTGCCCTGCCGGGCATCTCCCCCACAGGGGCGGAGACCAGGGCGTCATCTGCCCTGCAACCAATCACCAACATAGCCGACAGCACCGGCAGTCCTTGCAACTTCTCAGGACGAGCGCCGCCGGCGACGTGACTAATCTCCCTCCTTGTGGGGGAGATAGCCGGCAGGCCAGAGGGTGGTGTGACGGATCGCAGCGCCAAAGGTTGGCTTCTTGGGGCACGCTCGACGCTCACCTGTCAGCAACTCTGACGCGCGCAACCTGCCTTCTCCCGCATCGGATGAAAGTCTCATCAACGCCCCACCTATCCCTACGGAAGCGAACGCCCCAGAATCGTCAAATCATGACCAAAATAATCATCTTATTTTTGCGTAAAATCAGCTACTTACGCAAAAAATTGACCAATTGATAAAAAAACAGAACGTGCTACGCTTCCTCAAAATGAGAATAAATTGGGGAACTGGAATGGCAGAAGGTCACTTCAAGGAAGGCATCGTCGGCGGCCGCCTTGCGCCTGCACAATACGCCGACAATTTCTCCGACCTGCACCCGCCGCTCGACCATCACGAGGCGCTGGTGGAGTCCGACCGGTGCTATTTCTGCTACGATGCGCCCTGCATGCAGGCTTGCCCGACATCGATCGATATCCCGATGTTCATCCGCCAGATTTCGACCGGCAATCCGATCGGATCGGCCAAGACGATCTTCGACCAGAACATCCTCGGCGGCATGTGCGCGCGCGTCTGCCCGACCGAAACGTTGTGCGAGGAGGTCTGCGTCCGCGAGGTCGCTGAAGGCAAGCCGGTGCAGATCGGCCGCCTGCAGCGTTATGCCACCGATGTGGCCATGGCGCAGGGCAAGCAGTTTTACAGCCGCGCCGAGCCGAGCGGCAAGACGGTCGCCATCGTCGGCGCCGGCCCGGCGGGCCTTGCCGCCGCACACCGCTTGGCGCGCCACGGCCACGACGTGACCATCCTCGAGGCGCGGCCGAAGTCGGGTGGTCTCAACGAATACGGCATTGCCGCCTACAAGAGCACCGACGATTTCGCCCAGGCCGAAGTCGACTACGTCACCGCGATCGGCGGCATCAAGACCGAGAACGGCAAGGCGCTCGGCCGCGACTACCATCTCGCCGATCTCACCGCTTCTTATGATGCGGTATTCCTCGGCCTCGGCCTTGCCGGCGTCAACGCGCTGCGCGCCGAAGGCGAGGACGCCTCGGGTGTCTCCAACGCCGTCGACTTCATTTCGACGCTGCGCCAGTCGAGCGATCTCGCGGGCCTGCCGGTCGGGCGCCGCGTAGTCGTCATCGGCGGCGGCATGACAGCGGTTGACGCTGCCGTGCAGTCCAAGCTGCTCGGAGCCGAAGAGGTGACGATCTGCTACCGCCGCGGCCAGGAGCATATGAATGCCTCGGAATTCGAGCAGGATCTGGCGGCAGCCAATGGCGTCGTCATCCGTCACTGGCTGCAGCCGAAGAAGGTCATCTCCGAAGGCGGCAAAGTCGTCGCCATCGAACTCGAATACACTGCGATGAAGGGCGACAAGCTCTCCGGCACCGGCGAGACCGTGCGCCTTGCTGCCGACCAGGTGTTCAAGGCGATCGGCCAGAGTTTCGAGCCTTCGGCGCTCAACGGCAGTGGTCCATCGGTTGCCATGGACGGCGGCCGCATCAAGGTCGACGGCGAAGGCCGCACGTCGCTCGCCAAGGTCTGGGCCGGCGGCGACTGTATTGCGGGAGGCGACGACCTGACCGTCTCGGCTGTGGCGCAAGGGCGCGACGCGGCTGAATCCATCCACCGCGCCCTGGTCGGCTGAGGGAGGACAAGATGGCAGACATCCGCAACAATTTCGTCGGCATCAAGTCGCCCAATCCGTTCTGGCTGGCGTCCGCCCCGCCGACCGACAAGGCCTACAATGTCGTCCGCGCCTTCAAGGCGGGCTGGGGCGGCGTGGTCTGGAAGACCTTGGGCGAAGAAGGCCCGCCCGTCGTCAACGTCAACGGTCCGCGCTATGGCGCGATCTGGGGCGCCGACCGGCGCCTGCTCGGCCTCAACAACATCGAGCTGATCACCGATCGCGACCTGCAGACCAATCTGCGCGAGATCAAGCAGACCAAGATGGAGTGGCCTGACCGGGCGATCGTCGTGTCGCTGATGGTGCCCTGCGTCGAGGAAGCCTGGAAAGCGATCCTGCCTGTCGTCGAGGAGACCGGCGCCGACGGCATCGAGCTTAATTTCGGCTGTCCGCACGGCATGTCGGAGCGTGGCATGGGTGCCGCCGTCGGCCAGGTGCCCGAATACATCGAAATGGTCGTGCGCTGGTGTAAGGCGAACACCCGCATGCCGGTCATCACCAAGCTGACCCCCAACATCACCGATGTGCGCAAGCCGGCACGGGCGGCACTCGCGGGCGGCACCGACGCCGTGTCGCTGATCAACACCATCAATTCGATCACCGGCGTCGACCTGGACAACTTCGCGCCGATGCCGACCATCGACGGCAAGGGCTCGCATGGCGGCTATTGCGGTCCTGCGGTCAAGCCTATCGCCATGAACATGGTGGCCGAGATCGCGCGCGACCCGGAGACCGCGGGCCTGCCGATCTCCGGCATCGGCGGCATCACCACCTGGCGAGATGCTGCCGAATTCATGGCGCTGGGCGCCGGCAACGTGCAGGTCTGCACCGCCGCCATGACCTATGGCTTCAAGATCGTGCAGGAGATGATCGCCGGCCTCGAAAACTGGATGGACGAGAAGGGCCACAAGTCGCTCGACGACATCGTCGGCCGCGCCACGCCCAATGTCACCGACTGGCAGTATCTCAACCTCAATTACGTCGCCAAGGCGCATATCGACCAGGACGCCTGCATCAAGTGCGGCCGCTGCCACATCGCCTGCGAGGACACCTCGCACCAGGCAATTACCAGCATGCTCGACGGCGCGCGCCATTTCGAGGTGATTGAGGAAGAGTGCGTTGGCTGCAATCTCTGCGTCAATGTCTGCCCGGTCGACGGCTGCATCACCATGGAACCGCTGGCCGTGGGCGCCATGGACAAGCGCACCGGAAAGCCGGTGTCGCCGCACTATGCCAACTGGACGACGCACCCCAACAATCCGATGGCCAAGGTGGCGGCGGAGTAGGGGCGGCAAACCATGGACGACAGGAGCGAGATCGTTGAACTCGCTCTTGCCTGGGCGGAGGCGATCGTTGCCAACGATGCTGCCGCCATCGGCCCCTTCATGGCCGACGACTGGGTGATCATCGGCCCCGACGGCGCGACCGCCAGGGCGGATTTTCTTGGCCTTGTCGCCTCGGGCGATCTCACCCACGACATGATGCATACGGTCGGCGATGCCAGGGTCGCGTTTTACGGTGCGACTGCGGTCTACACCGCCCGGGTGATCAACAACGGTCATATTCGCGGACAGCGTTTTGCTGCCGACGAATGGACAAGCGATGTCTTCGTTCGCGAACCGGCTGGAAATGCGTGCTCAGCCACGTGACGCCGGCAGCGCAAGGCCAGGCCGACATCGACTGACACTCGCTCCGGCCAACTCGGCCGAGTGCCCTGCTGCGCTTGTGTCGATATCGTCGCGGCGAGCGAGGGACCAGGCGATGCGTCTGATCGGGGCTGGGGTGATGGTCGCGGCGAGCCTGCTTTCGCGTGGGGCGTGGGCCGACGATCTTCAGTCGCTCGACCTCGATGCGCTCGACAAGGCCGAGGTTGACGGCTTTCTCGGCAGATGGCGGATCCGCAACGAGGCCGGCGACAGGAGCTGCGATGTCGTGCTCGAGCGCGAGATGACCATCGGCGGCTTGCAGATCGATGTCGACCCGGCCTGCGCCAAAGCCTTTCCTGTTATGGACGAGATTGCCGCCTGGCGTGACCTACATCGCAGCGCAGGAGATCGATGGCATCTTCACCATCGAGCAGCTGCCGAAGAAGTGAGCCGTGGACGGTTTTTCCCAGATTGTTTGCATGCGCCTATTGCGGATATTGCTTATCCACGATATTATATATCCACGATAAGGAGACCACGATGAAGCTGGGTGATGGCGTGGAGGCGGCGATCCATTGTGCGGCGATGCTGGCCGGCGTCGATGGCGACGGCACGCTGCCCGCCAATGCCATGGCCGAAGCCTTCGGCCTGTCACCGAGCTACCTGCTCAAGCACTTGAAGGCGCTGACGGCGGCGAAGGTGCTGGAATCGCTGCCGGGTCCGAGTGGCGGCTACAGGCTGGCGAAGCCGGCCGAGCAGATCACGCTGCTCGATATCGTGCTGGCGGTCGAGGGCAGGGAGCCGGCGTTCCGCTGCGGCGAGATCAGGCAGAAGGGCAAATATGCCCTCGACCCCTCGGCCTATGTGAAGCCCTGCGGCATAAATGTCGCCATGCTCAAGGCCGAGCGTGCCTATCGCGCCGCACTTGCAGGCACAAAGCTGTCCGATATCGTCTCCGACTTCACCGAGAACACCGACCAGCGCATCGTTGCCGCCAGTTGCGCATTCGTCGCGCTGAACCAGCGGCCGCAAAAGAGAACCATCAACGAAAGGAAGATACCGTGAAACCAAGGATGAATTTCTACACCGCTGCACCCGACCTGACGAAGCTCTTGGTCTCGCTCAACACCGCAATCAATGAATGCGGCCTCGAGCACAGCCTGCTGCACCTGATCAAATTGCGCGCATCGCAGATCAACGGCTGCTCCTATTGCGTCGACATGCACAGCCGCGAGGCCAAGCAGGATGGCGAGACCGAGCAGCGCCTCTGGCTCGTTGCGGCATGGAAGGAATCGCCGCTTTTCAGCGAGCGTGAGCGCATGGCCTTTGCCTGGACAGAAGCGGTCACCAACATTGCGGATGCCGGAGTTCCGGCCGAGCTTTATTCCGAGGGGCAAAAGCACTTCTCCGGTGAGGAACTGGTCAAGCTCACCATGGCGGTCGGTATGATCAATACCTGGAACCGGCTTTGCGTGACGTTCCATGCCGTCCATCCGGTCGCCGACGCCAAGGCCGCCTGAGTTTTCCAGCCTTCCCAAAAAATCAGACGTATTTTCAGCGGTCGCCGATGGCGGCCGCGCAAGGAGCTGTGCATGTTCGAAACTGATATTTCCGTGCTTACCGCAGTCGGCCGTCTTTTGCTCGGCGGCGCCTTCGTCTTTGCCGGACTGCGCAACATTGCCAACACCCAGCTGCTTAGCGGCATGATGACCGCGCGTGGGGTGCCGCAGGCCAAGCTGGTCCTAAGGGCCGGTATCGTGTTGCAGGTCGTGGCCGGGCTGATGCTGGTCGTCGGTTTTCATGCCGCCTACGCAGCCGCGGCCCTGATCGTGTTCCTGATTGCCGGGACGCTGATGTTCAACAATTTCTGGGATCATCAGGGGCCGGATCGCGCCTCGCGAATCAATGGCGTGGTCAGCAACGTGGCGCTGGCCGGCAGTTTTCTGATGGTGATCGCAACAGGCGGTTAAGCTGCTTTGCAGCGAAGGAACAGATTCAATCTGTGCTGCCAAGTCATGCCAGAAAAAGTGCTTTCCTGATTTGAGAAAGGCCTGTGGTCAGCGGCGTTGCGCTCTTCAAACAAGGTGAAATCACCTTGTCCGGACACGAAAACGCCTGCATCGGGACGCCTCTCATGTTTCAATGAACGCTGCAGCCTGTCCTCATTGGCGGGCCGCCAAGCCGACGGCGAAGACGAGACACGCCATGACCAGAACGCCCAAGAAAAGCGAAACGCTGGAAATCCGGATTCCGCACGAAACCAAGCAGGCCCTGATGGCCCGCAGTCGGGCAGAGGGGAGGCCGGCCAGCGAGGTCGTGCGCGGTTTCATCGACGCCTATTTGTCCGAAGCGGCATGTTCAACCCCCTCAGCATGGGACAGAAACATGACCAGACTTCGCCTCTACGCCCGGCCATCCATGGCCCTTTTTGCCACCCTCGTCGCCGTAGGCGGCGTCGGGCTCGCCGTCTCGCCAGCCACCGCACTGCCGGACCTGCAGGCCGCTTTCAAGGAAGCCGACGCCGATGGCAATGGCGCGCTCAGCGCCGACGAGTTTGGCGGAACATTGTCAAGAACCTTCCGGATCGGGCCAGCGGCCAATACGGCCGAACCGCCGGCACCGCCCAAGGCTGACAAGGCCCAGCCGGGACTGATGTTCGTCATGCGTGCGGCACCCGAGACGGGGGACAAGCCGGTGGTATTGTCAGTGCGCGTGCCCGACAGCGGCGGCACCAAGGATCGCGCCGGCCAGTTCAGGACAATGGATCTCAACGGCGACGGCAAGCTGAACTTCGAGGAGTTCGAGGCGCATCACCGGGCGCTGGTCGACCGGGCCTTCGCTGCCGTCGACGGTGACAAGGACGGCTTCCTGTCGCCGGGAGAGGTCGGTGGTGACGGCGATCGCGCTGTTCTCGTTGCCGCCTTAGACCGCGACGCCGACGGCAGGTTGTCGCCCCAGGAGTTCATGGCGCCGAAGGAGTAGTGGGTGACGGCGCTCCGGCCGCCGTGGCTGGAGTGCCAAACCGTCCCAAGGACGCGCAATCGCGCCTCCGAGAGACGACCCACGGCCTTGTGTTCGAGCAGGATCGCTGGAAACGACGCGGAAGTGGCGTGATAGCGCGGTCAGCCAGCCTTCGGCTTGAGCCCTTCGAGGAACAGCTGTTCGAGAAACCGGGCGGCATCCTCGAAGCGGCCGTCGCCGCCACGGTCCGGGCCGAGCACGGCGCGGACCTGGACGTCGAAATCGGCATAATGCTGGGTCGTCGCCCAGATCGAGAAGATCAGGTGCCAGGGGTCTGTCCTGGCGATCTTGCCGGCCCGCATCCAGCCTTTGATGACCTCGGCCTTCTCGTCGACGAGTTCCTTCAGCTCGCCCTCCAGCATCGGCATGATGCGCGGCGCGCCTTGCAGGATTTCATTGGCGAAGAGCCGGCTCTCGCGCGGATAGTCGCGCGCCATTTCGAGCTTGCGCCTGATGTAGCTGCGCAACTCGGTCATCGGGTCGCCGATGTTGTCGAGCTCCTTCAGCGGCGCGAGCCAAGTGTCGAGCAGCCGGAGCATCAGCGTCTCGTGGATGTCTTCCTTGCGCCTGAAGTAATAGAGCAAATTGGGCTTCGACATGCCCGCCGCCTCGGCGATCTGGTCGATGGTCGAGCCACGGAAGCCGTTGGTCGAAAACACCTCCAGGGCGGCTTCGAGGATGACCTCACGCTTCTCTTTCTGGATGCGGGTGCGGCCGCGCGGTGTCGAGCCTTCCATGGTCATGACATCCCGCATTGGAGGGTGGACGGAGATCGCATCTGGACCAATCCGCTGGACCAGTTCTTGCCGACCTGTGGAGCGCGCCTCAGAAGCCGCATTTCCGGTAGTAATCCCTTGACCGCCAGTGCGGCGGTGCTAACGTTTGTCCATTCGGTCAAAAAATTGCGTAGCATGAAAACGCACCGAAGACCAAGCGTTGGCCGTACCTAAACAGGGGAAGAAAGGAAAGCTTGGTCATGTCGGACAGGCTCAAAGTTACGCCCAACGATCTCAGCGCATTCTGGATGCCGTTCACCTCGAACCGGCAGTTCAAGCAGTCGCCGCGCATGATGGTTGCGGCCAAGGACATGCATTACACCTCGAGCGACGGCCGCAAGGTTCTCGACGGCACCGCCGGTCTCTGGTGCGTCAATGCCGGCCACTGCCGGCCCAAGATCACCGAGGCGATCCAGAAGCAGGCGGCAGAGCTCGACTATGCGCCGGCCTTCCAGATGGGTCACCCGATCGTCTTCGAGCTGGCCAACCGCCTCGTCGACATCGCGCCCAAGGGCATGGACCACGTCTTCTTCACCAATTCCGGTTCGGAATCGGTCGAAACCGCGCTCAAGATGGCGCTGGCCTATCACCGGGTGAAGGGCGACGGCGCGCGCACCCGCTTGATCGGCCGCGAACGCGGCTATCATGGCGTCAATTTCGGCGGCATCTCGGTCGGCGGCATCGTCACCAACCGCAAGATGTTCGGCACGCTGCTTGGCGGCGTCGACCACATGCCGCACACCCACCTGCCGGCCAAGAACGCCTTTACCAAGGGCGAGCCGGAATATGGCGCAGAATTGGCCGACGAACTCGAGCGCATCGTCACGCTGCATGACGCCTCGACAATCGCCGCCGTCATCGTCGAGCCGGTCGCCGGCTCCACCGGCGTGCTGATCCCGCCGAAGGGTTATCTGCAGAAGCTGCGCGACATCTGCACCAAACACGGCATCCTGTTGATCTTCGACGAGGTCATCACCGGGTTCGGCCGTCTCGGCACGCCGTTCGCGGCCGACTATTTCGGCGTCATCCCCGACATCATCACCACCGCCAAGGGCGTCTCCAACGGCGTCATCCCGATGGGTGCCGTGTTCGTGAAGAAGGAGATCCACGACGCCTTCATGACCGGCCCCGAGCATATGATCGAGTTCTTCCACGGCTACACCTATTCGGGCAATCCGATTGCCTCGGCCGCGGCACTCGCCACGCTCGACACCTACAAGGAAGAGGGCCTTTTGACCCGCGGCGCGGAGCTTGCATCCTACTGGGAGGAGGCGCTGCATTCGCTCAAGGGCGAGCCGCATGTCATCGACATCCGCAACATCGGCCTGATCGGCGCGATCGAGCTGCAGCCGATGGCTGGCGCGCCGACCAAACGTGCCTTCTCGGCCTTCGTCAAGGCGTTCGAGCGTGGCGCGCTGATCCGCACGACCGGCGACATCATCGCCCTGTCGCCGCCGCTGATCATCACCAAGGGCCAGATCAACGAGCTGATCGACCACGTCCGGGAAGTGCTGAGGATGGTGGATTGACCTACCAGGCGCGGCAGCAGGCGACGAGCGAAGTGCTCGTCGACGACGACAGGGTCCGCGTCACGCGCTGGGATTTCGATCCCGGCGCGGAAACGCGTTGGCACCGCCATGGCATGGACTATGTCGTAACGACGATCACGCCTTGCGCTTTCCTGCTGGAAGAGCCCGGCGGCGGCACGCGACGCGTCGACATGGCTGCCGGCGTCGCCTATAGGCGCGACGAGGGCGTCGAGCACAATGTGGTCAATGCCGGCGACAAGCCTATGTCGTTCGTTGAAGTCGAGTTGAAAGCATAAGGGTCCGAACCATGTCCGCACCAGGCGAAAATCTCCGAATCAATTCAGAGCGTTTGTGGGATTCGCTGATGGAGATGGCGAAGATCGGCCCCGGCATTGCCGGCGGCAACAATCGCCAGACCCTGACCGACGAGGACGGCGAGGGCCGTCACCTGTTCAAGAAATGGTGTGACGCGGCTGGGCTCGAGATGGGCGTTGACGAGATGGGCACGATGTTTGCCCGCCGCGAAGGCACCGACCCCGAGGCGCTGCCGGTGTATGTCGGCAGCCATCTCGACACCCAGCCGACGGGCGGCAAGTTCGACGGCGTGCTGGGCGTGCTCGGCGGCCTGGAGGTGATGCGCACCCTCAACGATCTCGGCATCAAGACCAGGCATCCGATCGTCGTCGCCAACTGGACCAACGAGGAAGGCACGCGTTTTGCGCCGGCGATGCTGGCGTCAGGTGTGTTCGCCGGCGTGCTCGACCAGGATTATGCCTACGCACGCACCGACGCACATGGCGCGCGCTTCGGCGACGAGCTCGAGCGCATCGGCTGGAAGGGCACCGAGAAGGTCGGCGCCCGCAAGATGAAGGCCTTCTTCGAGCTGCATATCGAGCAGGGGCCGATCCTCGAGGACGAGGACATCGACATCGGCGTCGTCACCCACGGCCAGGGCCTGAAGTGGCTGCAGGTGACGCTGACGGGGCGTGAGGCCCATACCGGCTCGACGCCGATGTACAAGCGCCGCAATGCCGGGCTCGGTATGGCGCGGGTGACCGAGCTGGTGCACGAGATCGCCATGGACTACCAGCCCGACGCCGTCGGCGCCGTCGGCCACATGGAGGTCTATCCGAACTCGCGTAACATCATCGCCGGGCGAACCGTCTTCACCATCGACATCCGCTCGCCGGAGAAGGAAGTGCTCGACGCCATGGACGGGCGCATCCGCGAGGGCATCGCCACGATCTGCGAGGCGCTTGATATCTCCTACGAGATCGAGCAGGTCGGCCATTTCGACCCGGTCGCCTTCGACGAGAGCTGCGTCAAGGCCGTGCGCGACGCCGCCGAGCGGCTCGGCTACAGCCACCGCGACATCGTTTCGGGTGCCGGCCACGACGCCTGTTGGATCAACCGCGTCGCGCCGACGGCGATGGTGTTCTGCCCATGTGTCGACGGGCTGAGCCACAACGAAGACGAAGAGATCTATCCGGAATGGGCCGCCGCTGGTTGCGACGTGCTGTTCCACGCCGTGGTCGAGACCGCGGAGATCGTTGAGTGATTCTTTGGGCCGACATCTCCACGCTCGCAGCCCTTTCCCCTCACGGGGAAGGGCTGCTTGCGCTTGGCCTGCGTGGAGTGTCTGCCGTTACATGATGTGAAACTTTGCTGAAGCGCTCGCAAAGAAGCGCGGCAACAATAGGGGAACTGAACAATGACCAAAGTCATCCGAAACGGCACCATCGTCACGGCCGACCGGACGTGGAAGGCCGACGTGTTGATCCAGCATGGCAAGATCGTCGCCATCGGCGAGAACCTGCATGCCGACCACGAGTTCGACGCCACTGGCTGCTACGTCATGCCCGGGGGCATCGACCCACACACCCATCTCGAAATGCCGTTCATGGGTACTTATTCGGCCGACGACTTCGAGAGCGGCACACGCGCGGCGCTGTCCGGCGGCACGACCATGGTTGTCGATTTCTGCTTGCCGTCGCCTGGCCAGTCGCTGCTCGAAGCGCTGCAGATGTGGGACAACAAGACCTCCAAGGCCTGCTCCGACTACTCGTTCCACATGGCGATCACCTGGTGGGGCGAGCAGGTGTTCAACGAGATGGCTCAGGTGGTCGACAAGGGCATTACCTCGTTCAAGCACTTCATGGCCTACAAGGGCGCGCTGATGGTCGACGACGACGAGATGTACTCGTCGTTCAAGCGTTGCGCCGAGCTCGGCGCGCTGCCGCTGGTCCATGCCGAAAACGGCGACGTCGTCGCCCAGATGTCGGCCAAGTTGCTGGCCGAAGGCAATAACGGCCCCGAGGCGCATGCCTATTCGCGGCCGCCCGAGGTCGAGGGCGAGGCGACCAACCGCGCCATCATGATCGCCGATATGGTGGGCTCGCCGCTCTATGTCGTGCACACCTCCTGCGAGCAGGCGCATGAGGCGATCCGCCGGGCCCGCCAGAAGGGCATGCGCGTCTATGGCGAGCCGCTGATCCAGCATCTGGTGCTCGACGAGACCGAATATTTCAACAAGGACTGGGATCACGCCGCACGCCGGGTGATGAGCCCGCCCTTCCGCAACAAGCTGCACCAGGATTCGCTGTGGGCCGGCCTCCAGGCGGGTTCTCTCCAGGTGGTGGCTACCGACCATTGCTCGTTCACGACGGCGCAGAAGCGCACCGGCGTCGGCAATTTCACCAAGATTCCCAATGGCACCGGTGGTCTTGAGGACCGCATGCCGGTTCTGTGGACCAAGGGCGTCAACACCGGCCGGCTGACGATGAACGAGTTCGTGGCAGTGACCTCGACCAACATCGCCAAGATCCTCAACATGTACCCGAAGAAGGGCGCCATCGTCGAAGGCGCTGACGCCGACATCATCGTCTGGGATCCGAAGCGCAAGAAGACCATCGCCGCCAAGACCCAGCAGTCGGTGATCGACTACAACGTCTTCGAGGGCATCGAGCTGACCGGCCTGCCGCGCTTCGTCTTCACCCGCGGCGAACTGGCGATCCAGGAGCACGAGGTCAAGGTTCATCCCGGCCATGGCGAATTCGTCGCCCGCGAACCGCATGCAGCCGTCAACCGGGCGCTGTCGCAGTGGAAGGAGATCACCGCGCCGCGCAAGGTCGAACGCACGGGCATCCCGGCGACCGGAGTGTAGGCCCCTGCGGTTCGCAGGCTATTTCCATGTACCGAACAGGGATGGCGACCGCGTGGCGGTCGCAAGGATGGCACCGGGACGACAACCGGGTTCTGCAAGCCAGCAAAAACATCCCGATCAAGTGGACGCCTACCTCAACTTCGGAGAGGATGGCATGATGTGGGGTAAAGTCGGGCAATGCTCATGACAGTCAATCAAGCCACGGCGACGCGTGTCGATCAGAACGCCGTCGTCGAAGCCAGACAACTGGGGCTGACCTTCCAGACCAATGACGGCCCGGTGCGGGCGCTGTCGGACGTCAATCTGACCATCAACAAGGGCGAGTTCGTCTCCTTCATCGGCCCTTCGGGCTGTGGCAAGACGACGTTCCTGCGTGTCATCGCCGATCTCGAGCAGCCGACGGAAGGGAAGATTTCGATCAACGGCATGTCGCCCGAGCAGGCGCGCGAGGCGCGCGCCTATGGCTACGTGTTCCAGGCGGCGGCACTGTTCCCGTGGCGGACGATCGAGAGCAATGTCGGCTTGCCGCTCGAGATTATCGGCCTGCCCAAGGCCGAGCAGCAGGAGCGCATCAAGCGCACGCTCGACCTGGTCAATCTCTCCGGTTTCGAAAAGAAGTACCCTTGGCAGCTTTCCGGCGGCATGCAGCAGCGCGCCTCGATCGCACGCGCGCTGGCCTTCGACGCCGATCTATTGCTGATGGACGAGCCGTTCGGCGCACTCGACGAGATCGTGCGTGACCATCTCAACGAACAGCTGCTCCGGTTGTGGCGGCAGACCAACAAGACGATCTGCTTCGTCACCCACTCGATTCCCGAGGCTGTCTACCTCTCGACCCGCATCGTCGTCATGTCGCCACGCCCGGGCCGGGTCACCGACGTGATCGAGTCGACGCTGCCCAAGGAAAGGCCGCTCGACATCCGCGAGAGCCCGGAATTCCTGGCGATCGCCGCGCGCGTCCGCGACGGGCTGCGCGCCGGCCATTCCTACGAGGATTGAGCCACAATGGATCGTGTTCGAGACCGGGTCGTGCCCGTCATCACCATCCTCGCTGTCATCGTCGTCGCCTGGTATGCCTTCGCCGTCTTCATGAACGCACCGTTCCAGCGCGATCTCGACCGACGGGCGGGCGAGACGCCGACGACAATGGAATTCATCGGCAAGACGCTGTCGCAGCCCAAGCCGACGATGCCCGCACCGCACCAGGTGGCGCAGAACTTCTTTGAAAACACCTTCCTCAGGAAGGTCACCAGTGCGCGCAGTCTCGTCTACCACTCGTGGGTGACGCTGTCATCGACGCTGCTCGGCTTCACCTTCGGCACGGCACTGGGCATCCTGATCGCCGTCGGCATCGTGCATGTGATCGCGCTCGACCGCAGCCTGATGCCGTGGATCATCGCTTCGCAGACGATCCCGATTCTTGCGGTGGCGCCGATGATCATCGTCGTTCTGGCGGCAATCGGCATTACCGGGCTGATCCCCAAGGCGCTGATTTCGACCTATCTGTCGTTCTTCCCTGTCGCCGTGGGCATGGTGAAGGGGCTGCGTTCGCCCGATCTCATGCACCTCGACCTGATGCATACCTACAATGCGAGTGCGTCGCAGACCTTCTGGAAGCTGCGCGTCCCGGCTTCGGTGCCGTTCCTGTTTGCCTCGATGAAAGTGGCGGTGGCGGCAAGCCTGGTCGGCGCCATCGTCGGTGAACTGCCAACGGGAGCGGTTGCGGGCATCGGCGCAAAACTGCTCGCGGGCTCCTACTACAGCCAGACCATCGACATGTGGGCAGCGCTCGTCGCCGGATCGGTGGTGGCGGCAATGCTGGTGGTGCTGGTGGGGATCGTCGGCAAGATTGTCGAACGCTCGATGGGCGGGAGGCCGGCATGATGAACTCCAAGCCGTCCTGGCAGGTCGGGCTGGCGGTGCTGCTTTGCGCCGTAGCCATGGCGACAATGCCGATGCTCGCCACCGAGGCTACGGCACCGATGTCGAGAGGCACGACGTCACTTGTCATCGGGCTGATCGCATTGAGCGGCGTTGCCTCCTTCGCCATGTTTACCGGCATCGCCAGTGCCGCCCTGCTGTTCGTCGGCGCGCATGGCGCTGCCTGGTTGCTGATAGCGGGTGTTGCGGGCAATGAAGGCATGGCGCGCCTGCCATACTTCCTGCTGCTTGCCGCCGCCTGGCTGCTGGCCTGGCGTTGCGTCGCCGTGCTGTCGGCAGTCCGCCCGGTGTCGAAACAGGCAAGGACGTTGATCAGGCTGCTGATCCCGGCGATCTTCGGGGCGTGGATCCTGATCATATGGGAGGCGGTGACCCGCGGAGCGGGCATCCCCTTCATCCTGTTGCCGCCGCCGAGCGCAATTGCCGCGCGCATCGGCGCATCGCTACCGACCCTTGCCGCCGACGTGCGCCAGACGATCTTCAAGGCGGTTCTGTTCGGCTACGTCGTCGGCTGCGCCTCGGGCTTCGTCGTCGCGATCCTGGCCGACCGCGTGCCGTTCCTGCGCCGCGGGCTCCTGCCGATTGGCAACATGGTATCGGCGCTGCCGATCATCGGCGTGGCGCCCATCATGGTGATCTGGTTCGGCTTCGAGTGGCAGTCGAAGGCCGCCGTGGTCATCATCATGACCTTCTTCCCGATGCTGGTGAACACCGTTGCCGGCCTCGCCGCATCGGGCCACATGGAGCGCGACCTGATGCGCACCTATGCGTCCAACTATTGGCAGACGCTGTTCAAGCTGCGCCTGCCGGCCGCCGCCCCCTTCATCTTCAATGCGTTGAAGATCAACTCCACGCTGGCGCTTATCGGCGCCATCGTCGCCGAATTCTTCGGCACGCCGATCGTCGGCATGGGCTTCCGCATCTCGACCGAGATCGGGCGCATGAATGTCGACATGGTCTGGGCGGAGATCGCTGTTGCGGCTCTGGCCGGTTCCGTCTTCTATGGCGTGGTCGCCCTGATCGAGAGGGCCACCACTTTCTGGCATCCGTCTGTCCGTGGTGGGCGGGCGTGACCTGAGCTCCTTGGGCGGGGCCGCGGTCCAACTTCAGAGGGAAAGAAGAAGATGAAAAGACTGATGGTATCGTTGATGGCGGGAGCGATGTCGCTGGCCGCAGCACAAGCGGCACTCGCCGCCGACAAGGTGACGCTGCAGCTCAAATGGGTGACCCAGTCGCAATTCGCCGGCTACTACGTCGCCAAGGAGAAGGGCTTCTATGGCGAGGAAAACCTCGACGTCGACATCAAGCCGGGCGGTCCCGACATTGCGCCCGAGCAGGTGATCGCCGGCGGCGGTGCCGACGTCATCGTCGACTGGATGGGCGGCGCGCTCGCCGCCCGCGAGAAGGGTGTCGGCCTGGTCAACATCGCCCAGCCCTACAAGAAGGCCGGCATGGAGCTGGTCTGCCCGAAGGACGGCCCGGTCAAGACCGAAGCCGACTTCAAGGGCAAGACGCTGGGCGTCTGGTTCTTCGGCAATGAATATCCGTTCTTCGCCTGGATGAACAAGCTTGGCCTCAAGACCGAGGGCGGCGCCGATGGCGTGACGGTGCTGAAGCAGAGCTTCGACGTGCAGCCGTTGATTCAGAAGCAGGCCGACTGCATCTCGGTCATGACCTACAACGAGTACTGGCAGCTGATCGACGCCGGCTTCAAGCCGGAAGAGCTGACTGTCTTCAACTACACCGCCATGGGCAACGATCTGCTCGAGGATGGCCTCTATGCCATGGAAGACAAGCTCAAGGATCCGGCCTTCGAAGACAAGATGGTTCGCTTCGTGCGCGCCTCGATGAAGGGCTGGAAATATGCCGTCGACAATCCAGACGAGGCTGCCGGTATCGTCGTCGACAATGGCGGCCAGGACGAAAACCACCAGAAGCGCATGATGGGCGAGGTGGCCAAGCTGATCGACAATGCCGACGGCAAGCTGATCGAGGCGGCCTACAAGCGCACCGCCGACGCGCTGCTGGCACAGAAAATCATCACCAAGGAGCCTTCGGGCGCCTGGACTTCGGCAATCACCGACAAGGCGATCAAGTAAGCTTTTGGATGATCGGAAATCGGAAAGGGGCGGGCGACCGCCCCTTTTTTGTTTGAGGCTGGCGCTTGAGATGCGTCCTCCGAGGGGCGCCTTTCAGGCGAACACCTCAGGATGAGGGCCGTTGTGGCAGAGGCGCTTCTCGGGAGGGCGTAGCGCCGTCAGGAGAGCGGGGGCCAACTCCTGCGTCCTGAGTGCCTGCGAAGCGGGCCTCGAAGGACCCGCGCACGACCAAGGTGCGCCCGTCGGGCAGCCGGACGCTACTTCGCCAGCGTGTAGAAGGTCAGCGTGCGCGGCTCGCCCTTGGAATAGTTCATGCCTTCAATGATACCGCGCTGCCGGAGCGCGTCGGCACCACCGGGAATGGCGGCGAGGAAGGCTTTGCTCTCGGCTTCTGCGACGACGGCGATGGCGCAGGCGGGATCGGCGATGAGTGCCGCAGCCGCACCCTTGCCGTCGGTCAGCTGGGTGTTCGTGCCGGCGAGGAAAACGAGGCTTGGCTCGCCATAGCCGGCCGAGGCCAGCACGGAGGTCGGGCAGGGCTTCAGCTTCTCGAAGCGCTCGGCGATCTCAGGGCTGAGCCAGAGCGGCTTGAGCGGCGGCAGGATCTTCAGCGTCAGCACGCCAAAGACCGCAGCAGCCGCCGCCGCGGCGAAGGCGATGCGCTTGACCGGGTCCATGCCATCAGGCGCGCCGATGCCGTAGCGGGCGGCGATCAGGACGAGCACGGCTGCCAGCAGCCCCCACCAGGAGACATAGCCGAGGAAGTAGGGCGTGATGCCGAAAGCGATTGCCGAAAGGCCGATGCTGATACCGAACATGCCGAAGGCGCAAGCGCGGCGCAGCCAGAGCTGCCAGCGCGACAGCTCGATGCTGGCGGCCGATTTGGAGGTCAGCAGCCAGGCCATCAGCAGGATCATCGCCGGGTAGGCCGGCAGGGCATAATGCGGCAGCTTGGTCGGAATCAGCTCGATCGCCACCCAGTAGGGCAGGTACCAGGCAAGGCAGAACAGCAGGCGCGGGTCCTGCCGGAAGTTGTTGAGCGCCTTGAGCCCGCCTTCGAGTGCCACCAGCGCGAAGGGCCACATGAACAGCGAATAGGTCAGGAAATAATAGCCGGGCGGGAAACCGTGGGATTCCTGGCCGGAGCCGACCTTGCTCAGCAGGTCTTTGCCGACTGACTCCTGCCAGAATTCGGCGCCTGTCTTGAGCGTAATCAGGATCAGCCAAGGGGCCGCAACCAGAAGGGTCAACAGCAGGCCGGTGAATGGTCGAAGCTTGCGCAACCATGCGCGGTCCTTGTCGAAGACGACGAGGGCGGAGATGGTGAGCAGGCTGAGGAAGGGGATCACCGGTCCCTTGATCAGCAGCGCCAGGCCCTGTGCGGCCCAGAACAGCCAGTTGGCGTTGCCCTGCGGCCTGCCGGCCTTGTGGCCGAGATAGATGGTGGCTAGCGCGCCCTGGGCGAGCAGGGCGGTGGCGAGAAGGGTGGCATCGGTCTTGGCGATGCGCGCCTCGACGCCCAGCATCAGGATGCCCATCATGCCGAGGCCGGCAATGACCCCGGCGCTGCGTCCGAACATGCGGTCGGCGATGAAGGCCAGCGCCAGCACCGAGAAGGTACCGGCGAGCACCGAGATCAGGCGGTAGACCCAGATCGGGGCGTCGCTGCCCTGGCCGCTCAGAAGCACCGCTGTGGATTGCAGCCAATAGATGCCGGCGGGCTTCTTGTAGCGCGGCACGTCCTGGAAGCGGATGTCGACATAGTCGCCGCTCTCGACCATCTGCTTGGTCGCCTGGACGAAGCGCGACTCGTCGCGGTCGGTCGGCGGCAACGTCGAGGTGCCCGGCGCAAAGGCGAACAACGCGAGCAGGCCCAGGAGGAGATAAGTCAGCGGCGTCAACGTTTTGCGGGACGTTGCGGAGGTTTTGAGTCCGATGGTCGACATGCCCGTGGTCAGTCCGTCTTGGACATAGCCAGGCGCCGCTCATTGGCGATCAGCCAGAGATTGCGGATGTAGATGAACAGGCCGAGCCCCTGGCCGGCAATGAAGACCGGGTCCTGGCGCTTGATGGCGTAGATCAGAAGCAGCGCGCCGCCGCCGAGCGAGAAGAACCAGAAGGCGATCGGTACGACCGAGCGCTTGGCGCGTTCGGAAGCGAGCCACTGCACCACAAAGCGCATGGTGAAGAAGCCCTGGGCAACGAAGCCGAGCAGGATCCAGCCGTCGAACTGGGCGATGAAAACGTCGTGCAGCCAGGTGCCGAGTTCCGAGATCAGGTTCATTGGCCAAGCTCCGTGACTGATGGCACGACCTTGCGGCGGCGGCGCAGCCACCACACGCCGAAGAGGTCGAGAACGCCGCGCAGGCCGCGATCGAGGATGCCGTAGTTGGACTTGCCGTGGATTCGCGAGCGGTCGACGACGTCGACATGGACCACGCCACGGCCTTCGCGCAGCGCAAGTGCCGGCAAATAGCGATGCCAGCCGTCGAAGAACGGCAACTGGCGGAACAGGTCAGTGTGCAGGGCTTTGAGGCCGCAGCCCGAGTCGCGGGTGCCGTCGTGCAGAATCCGCTCGCGCAGGCCGTTGGCAAAGCGCGAAGACAGCTGCTTGAGCTTGGTGTCGGTGCGTTTGAGACGCTGCCCTGCGGCGATGCCGACGGTGGGGCCGGCGGCAACAAGCGCGTCGGCGAGCTTGGGCAGGTAGGCCGGGTCGTTCTGGCCGTCGCCATCCATGGTGACGACGACGTCGCCTTTCGCGGCAAAAACCCCGGAACGGACGGCCGCACTCTGGCCGGCGGAACGGTCGTGCCTGACATGGCGCAGGCGGCCGGCGCTGCGCGCTAGCTCGGCGAGAACGTCTGGCGTGCGGTCGGTGGAGCCGTCGTCGACGACGATGATCTCGTAGTCGCGGCCGGCCATCGCGGCGTGAACCTCGCCGATCAGGATCGGCAGGTTCTCAGCCTCGTTCTTGCACGGAATGACGATTGAAATCATCAGTTTGCCTGGGGAAGGTTACAACAGGATGGCGAAATTCGCGGCCTCAATAGCATAAAGCCGCGTCTTTGCCACGATGGTTGCGCCTTTCCCTAAGCCAAGTTCCCAGTTGACTGCTGGGGCAGGTCTCACTTTTTCAAGATGTCCAGTGGGGCAAGGTCTCCCTTGCCCCAATGCAATGCTCAGCGCTTGTCCCTGATGTCACTCAGCGTGCGCGTCGGCGTGATCGCTTCGGGATCGAGCCTGATCTCGATGATCGACGGCTTGCCGCTGGCGCGTGCGCGTTCGAAGGCTGCGGCGAACTCGTCGGTCTCACGCACCGTCTCGCCATGGCCGCCATAGGCGCGGGCAAGGGCTGCGAAGTCAGGGTTCTTGAGGTCGGTTGCCTCGACACGGCCGGGATATTCGCGCTCCTGGTGCATGCGGATGGTGCCGTAGATGCCGTTGTTGACGACGATCACGATGATCGGCAGGCCGTATTGCACGGCGGTGGCGAATTCCTGGCCGTTCATCATGAAGCAGCCGTCGCCGGCAAAGGCGATGACCTCGCGCTCCGGGAACAGACCTTTGGCGGCAACCGCTGCCGGTGTGCCATAGCCCATCGAGCCGGAGGTCGGCGCTGCCTGCGTGCCGTAGCGGCGGAAGCGGTGGAAACGGTGCACCCAGGTGGCGTAGTTGCCGGCGCCATTGGTGAGGATGGCGTCCTCGGGCAGCACCTTTTCCAGCCAGTTCATGATCGGGCCCATCTGCACGGGGCCGGGGCCGGTGAGCGGCGGAGTCGACCAGGCGAGATAGTCGGCATGCGCCTTTTTCGTCTCCTCGGCCCAGCCTGGTACTGCCGGACCCTTGCGCCTGGCGAAAGCTCGCACGAAAGCGGCCGGCGAGGCGTTGATGGCGATCGTAGGCCGGTAGACGCGGCCGAGCTCGTCCGGATCGGCATGGACGTGGACGAGCTGCTGGTCCGGATAGGGGCTCTTGAGCAACGTGTAGTCGGACGACGGCATTTCGCCGAAGCGGCCGCCGATCAGCAGCACGAGGTCGGCTTCCTTGATGCGCGTGGCGAGTTTTGGATTGATGCCGATGCCGACATCGCCGGCATAGTTGGCGTGCAGGTGGTCGAACAGCATCTGGCGCCGGAACGAGACGCCGACCGGCAGCGACCATTTCTCTGATATCGCCTGAATGTCATCGAAAGCCAGGCGCTGGTCCCAGCGCGTGCCGCCGAGGATGACAAACGGGCGCTTGGCTGCGTTGAGCAGCGCCTCGACCCGGTCCAGCTCGGCCTCGCCAGGATGGGTTTCCACTTGTACGGCGGGAAGGGCGACAGGTGCCTCGACTTCGCTGGTCAGCATGTCCTCGGGCAACGAGATGACGACCGGGCCGGGACGGCCCGACGTCGCCACCGAAAAGGCGCGGGTGAGCAGCTCGGGAATGCGCGCGGCGTCGTCGATCTCGACAACCCATTTGGCGATGTCGCCGAAGAAGCGGCGGTAATTGACCTCCTGGAAGGCCTCGCGCTCCTTGGCGTGGCTCGCCACCTGGCCGATGAACAGGATCATTGGGATCGAATCCTGCATGGCGATATGAACACCGGCCGACGCATTGGTGGCGCCGGGACCGCGGGTGACGAAGCAGATTCCTGGCTTGCCGGTGAGGCGGCCGTGGCAGTCGGCCATCATCGCGGCACCGCCTTCCTGGCGGCAGACGATGCTCTGGACCCTGGAATCATGCAGGGCATCGAGCACGGCCAGATAGGATTCGCCCGGCACGCAATAGATGCGGTCGACGCCATTGGCCTCGAGCGCCTCGACGATCAGTTTTCCGCCGGTCTTCATTTCGCAGTCTTCTCCAGTTCGGCAAGGATCTCAGCGGTGTGTTGCCCGAGGCGCGGCGACGGGCGGTCATAGGCAAGCGGCGTCTCCGACATCACCATCGGCGCGCGCACCGACGGCAGCCTGTTGCCGAGGCCGTCGTCGAGGTCCAAGCGCATGCCGCGCGCGATCGCCTGCGGATCGGCGAAAGCCTGGCCGATGGTGTTGATCGGGCTTGCCGGCACCCCCGCAGCCTCGAGCTTTGCCAGCAACTCTTCGCGGCCGAAGCCGGCCAGGGCTGCGACGATCTTTTCGCGCAACGCGACGCGGTTGGCTACGCGGGCCGAGTTGGTGGCGAAGAGCGGGTCGGTGGCGATGGCTTCGAGCCCGACGATGGCGCAGAATTTCTGGAACTGGCCGTCATTGCCGACAGCAAGGATGAAGTGCCCGTCGCGCACCGGCAACACCTCGTAGGGCGAGATGTTGGGGTGGGCATTGCCCATCTGCACCGGCGAGTTGCCCGAGACGAGGTAGTTCAGGTTCTGGTTGGCGAGCACCGACATCTGGGCGTCGAACAGCGCCATGTCGACATGCTGGCCCTGGCCGGTGGCCTCGGCGTGACGCAGTGCCGCCTGGATGGCGATGACGGAGTAGAGCCCGGTGAATATGTCGGTGACGGCGACGCCGACCTTCTGCGGCTCGCCACCGGCGGGGCCGGTGATCGACATCAGTCCGGACATGCCCTGGACGATGAAGTCGTAGCCGGCGCGGGGGGCGTAGGGTCCGTCCTGGCCGAAGCCTGTGATCGAGCAATAGACCAGCTTCGGATTGATCTTCTTCAGGCTGTCATAGTCGAGGCCGTATTTCTTCAGGCCGCCGAGCTTGAAGTTCTCAATCAGCACGTCGGCGCCTGCGACCAGCTTGCGCACGATCTCGGCCCCTTCCGGCGTCGAGAAGTCGAGCGCGATCGAGCGCTTGCCGCGGTTGCAGGAATGATAATAGGCCGCCGAAAGGTTTTCGCCGTCATGCGAGGTGACGAAAGGCGGGCCCCATTTGCGGGTGTCGTCGCCGCCGTCAGGATTTTCGACCTTGATGACATCAGCCCCGAGGTCCGCCAGCAATTGCCCGGCCCAGGGACCGGCAAGGATGCGGGCAAGTTCGATGACGCGGATTCCGTGAAGAGGCGGATTGCTCATGAGGCACCAGATGTCATTTCAACAGATTGTACACAATTGGCTCTAACAGGAGTCCCGATTGGCCGCCACAGCGTTGGACTGGGCCAGCCCTGCCATTCACCGGGGAAGCATCCGGTCGAGCCAACCGGCGAAATCGGCCATGATGGGTTCGCGGTTGATCTCGTTCAGGCTTTCGTGGCGGGTCTCGGGATAAACCTTTGAAACGAGATTCGAAAAGCCCATCCGGCGCAGCCGCCCGGCGAGCGCCTCGACAGCCTTGCCGCCATCGGTGGCGGGATCACGCTGACCGCCGACCAGATTGAACGGCAAATCCCTGCGCACGCCGGCGAAGTTGCCGTCGTCGGCACCGGCGAAGACGAGGTCGAAGACGTCGATCCACATCGACACCGACGCATCCCAACCGCAGAGCGGATCGGCGACATAGGCGTCGACCTCTGAGACATCGCGCGACAGCCAGTCGAATTCGGTGCGTCGGTTGGGAATCTTCCTGGCCCAGTCGCCGAAGGTCAGTTTGGGCAGCATGCGGGAGGGCACGTCCGAGCCCAGCCGGAAGCGCTCGAAGGCGAGGATCGCCTGCGCTAGGCGGCCAAGTATGCCGGCGGAGAAATTGGCGTTCCATATCGCGGCAGCAGCAACGCGTTCGGAGTGGCGCAGGACGAAATTGAGCGCGATCAGCCCGCCCATCGAATGACCGAAGACGACCACCGGCAGACCGGGATGCTTTCCGGCGATATGGTCGTGGATCGCCGCGATGTCGGCGACCACGATGTCAAAGCCGTTCTTGCCGGCGAAACGGCCCTTGGGCGCATCGGGGGCAGTTGTCGCGCCATGGCCGCGATGGTCGTGCGCATAGACATGGCAGCAGCGCGCGGCAAGGAAATCGGCGAAACGGGCGTAGCGCGCGCCATGCTCGGCGAGGCCGTGGTTGATCTGGACGACGGCACGGGCAGGGGTGTCGGCGTGCCTGACATAAAGATTGAGTTTTGCCCCGGTCGGGGAGGCAAGCGTGGTGGTGGTGTCGAACGGCATTGCTGTCTCCCCCGGTGCGGACTGTTGGGGATGTCAGGTGCGCCCGTCAAGGCCGGCGAACCGTGGTGCACAGGGACAATGTCAGGAGTTGTCACGACGTCCCTTGTTCGGCGGAAGCCAGCCCATATATTGCGCTAACCTCAGAACCGGCCGCCCCCGCCGGCATTTTTCGCGATTTTCCGTACCATTCCCAGCTGAAGTGATGATCGTCATGCAGCCGATTATTTCCGTTTCCAATCTTTCCAAGACCTATGCGTCGGGCTTTTCGGCGCTGAAGAACATCAATCTGGACATTCGCCGCGGCGAGATTTTTGCGCTGCTCGGGCCCAATGGTGCCGGCAAGACGACGCTGATCAGCGTCATCTGCGGCATCGTCAATCCGACTTCGGGCACCGTACTGGCCGATGGCCACGACATCGTTCGTGACTATCGTGCGGCGCGCACGCTGATCGGCCTCGTGCCGCAGGAGCTGACGACCGACGCCTTCGAGACGGTGTGGGCGACGGTGAGCTTCAGCCGCGGCCTGTTCGGCAAGCCGGCCAATCCGGCCCACATCGAAAAGATCCTCAAGGACCTCTCCCTGTGGGACAAGAAGGACAACAAGATCATCACCTTGTCGGGCGGCATGAAGCGCCGCGTGATGATTGCCAAGGCGCTGTCGCATGAACCGCAGATTCTGTTCCTCGACGAACCCACGGCAGGTGTCGATGTCGAGCTCCGGCGGGACATGTGGGAGGTGGTGCGCCTGCTGCGCGAAACCGGCGTTACGATCATCCTGACCACGCACTATATCGAAGAAGCCGAGCAGATGGCCGACCGCGTCGGCGTGATCAGCCATGGCGAGATCATCCTGGTCGAGGAAAAGGCCGAGCTGATGCGCAAGCTTGGCCGCAAGCAACTGACGCTGCAGCTGCAGCAGCCGCTGGAGCAGGTGCCGCCGGCGCTTTCGAGCCACGGGCTCGAACTGTCCGAGGACGGCGACGAGCTCATCTACACCTACGACACCCAAGGCGAGCGGACGGGCATTACGGCCCTGCTCAAGGACCTCAACGACGCCGGAATCCGCTTCCGCGACCTGCAGACCAAGCAGAGCTCGCTGGAAGAGATCTTCGTCAATCTGGTGAGTGAACGGCGATGAATTTTTACGCGATCCGCGCAATCTATCTGTTCGAAATGGCGCGTACGTGGCGCACGCTGCTGCAGAGCATCGTCTCGCCGGTCATCTCGACCTCGCTCTATTTCGTCGTCTTTGGTGCGGCCATCGGCTCGCGCATCAGCGAGATCAACGGCATCAGCTATGGCGCCTTCATCGTGCCCGGCCTGGTCATGCTGTCGCTGTTGACCCAGAGCATTTCCAACGCATCGTTCGGCATCTACTTCCCGAAATTCGTCGGCACTATCTACGAGCTTTTGTCGGCGCCGGTGTCCTATCTGGAGATCGTCATCGCCTATGTCGGGGCGGCGGCGTCCAAGTCGATCATTTTAGGCGTGATCATCCTTGCCACCGCAGCCCTTTTCGTTCCGCTGCAGGTCCAGCATCCGGTCTGGATGCTGCTGTTTTTGGTGCTGACGGCGGTAACCTTCAGCCTGTTCGGCTTCATCATCGGCATCTGGGCGCGCAGCTTCGAGCAATTGCAGCTGGTGCCGCTGCTGATCGTTACCCCGCTGACCTTCCTGGGCGGCAGCTTCTACTCTATCGACATGCTGCCGCCGTTCTGGCGCACGGTGTCGCTGTTCAATCCGGTGGTCTATCTGGTGAGCGGCTTCCGCTGGAGCTTCTTCGGCGTCTCCGACGTCAATGTCGGCATCAGCCTCGGCATGACGCTGGTGTTCCTGGCGGCCTGCCTTGCCGCCGTCTGGTGGATATTCAGGACTGGCTGGCGCATCAAGGTGTGACAGAAGGGCGGAGGCTTACTCCGCCCATTCCCTGTCGGCGGTGAAGGCGATCGTCAGCCAGCGGTCGGGGCCTTCGTCGCCGAGTTCGTCGCCAATCTCGTTGCGCAGGGCGTCCCATTCCTCGATGGTCCTGGCGGGCAGGCCGGGCGGGACGATGAAATAGAGCTCGACCTGCATCAGGCGGCCGACCTTGGCGACATAGGCGCGGTATGAGACGAAGCCGTGCTTCTTCACCGTTGCCCGTGCGACCTCGTCGACATGTGCCTTGAGCGCCTCGGGCGTGATCAGCAGAATGTCGGAGAAGGCCTGGCGAATTGTGCCGATGGGCATCGGGATGATGACCAGGCAGACAAGCGCGAGCACAGCCGGATCGACATAAGGCGCTGTCCAGGCAAGCTTTGAGCCTTCGACTAGCCAGCCGCCGATGAAGGCGATCAACAGTGCCGCGGTGATGCCGCCCGACATCATCCAGGCGGTGACGTCGAGCGCCACGAAGTCGGACTGGATCGTCCGGTTGGCGCGGCTGCCGATGGTCGCCATCGTCAGGCATGCGGCAAGGGTGACGGCCGCATAGATGATGGCGAAATCGAATTCGAGATGATGTCCGCCGGCCAAAAGGTTGGCGACAGCATTGATCAGCGCGTAGCAGGAGACGCTGATCAGCACGATGCCGTTCAGGCCGAGCACGATGGGCTCGAGATGCCAGAAGCCAAACGAGAAGCGCTTGTGCAGGCGTCGGTTGTGGGTGGCATTGCTGGTGATGAGGCGGGCGACGATCAGCGCCAGGATGGTCATCGTCGCATCGGCGAGCGAATAGGCGCCGTCGAAGGCGATGGAGAAGGAGCCGCTGAGGACGCCGAAGACGATGCCGAACAGCGCGACGACGAACGTCACGGCGATTGACATCCGAAGCAGATTTGTTTCGGTTTTCATGGGTCAGCTATGAAATAGCCGCCTGCGGATGTCCATCGCTGACGGCTTGAGGGCGGTCTTGCCTCAGATCGCCTTGCCGTTCGAGGCCAGGCGGAAGCTCTCGCGGCCGCCGCTCGGCACCACGATCATCTGCTTGACCTTGCCCTGCTTGAAGGCGGTGAGGAAGCGCTTGTAGTCGGCGAAGGCGACGCAGCCATGCGACTCCTCGCGCCCACCGCGCAGCAAATAGCTATGCGTCAGGAAGCCGTCGCGGCCATATTTGTTCTTGCCGTCGACCGGCAGCATGCGGATCGCCTCGACGCCGTGGAAGCGGCTCTCGCGCATCTTGAGATTGTAGGTGTGGGGCGGGGTCGGGCCGTTCATCTTGACGTGGACGTAGCGCGGGTTGTCGGCCATGTTGCCGATGCCCGAATGTGCCTCGAGCACGCTGCCGTCGGGCATGTAGACCTTGGCGGCGCTGATGTCATAGACCGCTACGCCGTTGCCGGCGCGGGTCTTACCGCCGAACAGGCTGCGCAGCGACTGGCCGAGCGTGCTGCCCGGCTTGTCCTCGGGAATTTCCGGGCGCGCATAGGCGAGTTTTTGCGGCTTTCGGGTTTCTGGCTTTTCGACCACCTTCGGTGCACTGACCTCGGGATCGGGGACGTTCGCCTTGCCGACATCTGCAGGCTCGGCGGCAGCGACTTCGGGGCGGAGTTCCGGACGGGGGCCGGCCGACGGGGTTTCGGCATAGTCGGGCAGGGCGGCCGCTTCTGCTTCAGCTTGTGCCGCGGCGAGTTCCTCTTCGGAAGACCCGGTCAGAAGGGTCGACAGTGCAGTGTCGGCAGCGCCGCCAGGCGACGGATCAGCATAAGCGAGGATGGTCGGGCGCTCTGCGACCGAAGCTGGCAAGGATACCGGCTGATCGGCGCTCTCTGCGGCGTCGGCAAGCTGTCTCAGTTCGACGGAACTGGCCGCGAACAGGCTGGCGAGCTTCTTGGAGCTCAGATCAGCCTTGCTGGCTATGGTGTCGAAGCGGGCGGCATTGCTGTTTGCGGGCGCGGCAGCCGCTACGGTTGCATGGCGGGCTGATTTGCCCAGACTGCCGGCTAGGCTGGCCATGGCGGCGGGCTTGGCGCCGTTGGCGGATATCAAGGGCTTGGTCGAGGCGGCGAGCCGCGATGCCTTGTCGGTACTGACATAGGCCGTGAGCCGCGCCTGCTTGACGATCACCGGCTGCGCGTGCGGCTTGGGCGCCAGGTGGGCCGGATCGAAGGCGCTGACATTGCTTAATGCGGCCATGCCGGCCATCGACCACGCTGCCATGCCGGCGAAAGCCGTGCCGACACAAGCGATGACAAACGGGCGCACCAGACGGCGCAAGGATTGTGGACGAACGATTTTACTCAAAACGCGTAGCAGACCAGTTGTCCCGCAACATCGTGCGGCCGGCGAAGCGACCGCAGTGCGTGATTTCCGGAATGTCCCCAACTCGACAGAACGATGGAGAAAGGATGGACAAATGTGGTTAATTTTTGCTTTGCGTCCGAGCGATGTGTCGCGCTCGCGCTCGGCTGCTCCAGCCGTACGCGTATAGCCAAATTGCCAATACCAAAAATCAGCTGTTGTCGGCGCTCGCTGCGGCAGGCGAATTCTGGCTGCGGCGTGCAACGTCGATGCACTCGGTCAGGTGCTCGCGCACCCTTTCAGCAGTTTCCAGGTCGAAGTTGATGTAATTGGTAGGGGAGCCCTGCGCGCCGGCATAGCCGTCAGGTATCATGGCGAGCGATATGTAGAATTTGGCGCCATCTATAGATTTCTTCACGCGCCACTCAAAGAACGAGCTCAGGTTGGTGCCACGTTCTCGCGGCGTTGCAAAAATGACGTCGCCAAGGAGAGCGTTCAGAGATTTTGACCGGGAGAACAGCTTTCTGAATACGGGCCACACCTGCCTGCTGCCTCCCAGCTAACCTTTGTTCAAGCGCAATGCTTACCATCTGTCGCACGGGCCTGATTGGGCTGCAATTGGCACGTTGGTGGGACATTCAGCCAAGTGTGTTCTTGTGGATCGTGCCGTCCTTCATGATCACGACCATGTTCTTTCCTGGCTCGCTGATCAGGTCGATATTTTCGAGCGGATTTCCGTCCAGAAGGAGCATGTCGGCGAGGGCGCCTGGTTCGATCACGCCGAGCTTGCCGGGATAGGGATTGCGCAGATTGGACAGCGCCAGCAGCTGCGCATTCCCCGAAGTTGCCATGCGGAGTGCCTCGGCATTGGAGTAGAAATTGCTGAGATGGGTGAACATGACGCTTTGGCGCGCGGTCATTGCCGGCGAAAACAGCACGTCGGAACCCCACGCGGTCCTGATGCCGTGCTTGCGAACAAACTCGTAGACCTTGGGAGTGCCGGCGAACAGCTGCTGTATGCGTTCCGCGCTTGGACCGGTCTGAGGCTCAGCATCCTCGACGGTGAGGAATGGCTGCATGCTGAGCCATACGTCTTTTTCGGCAAAGAGCTTTGCCGTCGCCTCATCCATCAGGTGCGCATGCTCGACGCAGGCCGCTCCGGCGTTGATCGCCCGCTGAACGGTGTTGGGGGCATAGGCGTGGACGGTGATGTATGTATTCCAGTCTTTTGCCACAGAGACGGCAGCGCGTATCTCGTCTTCGGCAAAGGTCGACATGTCGAGCGGGCTGCGCGGCGACGAAACCCCGCCACCGCCGACAAGCTTGATCTGCGATGCCCCCTGGATCAGCTGCTCGCGGATGCGCATCTTCAAGTCGGGAATGCCATCGACGACCGCGTTGGCTCCCATCAGTTCGCCGACGCTGAGCTGGTTGCCATCTCGCGGGATCTCTGTCGGCATGCGCAAATCGCCGTGGCCTCCTGTCGTCGTGATCATCGCTCCGCAGGGAAAGATGCGTGGGCCCGGAACTATGCCGCTGTCGACAGCCTGTTTGAACGAGAAAACCGGACCACCCAAATCCCGGATCGTGGTGAAGCCGCGCAGCAAGGTACGCTCTGCCTCGGCGGTGGTGGCAGCGAAGATGATGCCCGGATCGCCCGCCAGCAGTACGTTCAACGGCACCGCCGCAAACACCGTATGCCAGTGGGCGTCGATCAGGCCCGGCATGAGCACACGATCGCCGCAGTCGATGACAGTTGCGTCGGAGGGTGCTGCGCTGTTTTTCGTGTCTACCGCTGTGACACGGTTGCCTTCGACCAGGACCTGAACGCCAGTCTTGAGTGTGTCGGAGGTGCCGTCGAACAGCCTGACCTGCCTGAACAGGGTTTTTTGTGACGGGCCGGGTGACTGGGCCAGGGAAGGCGAGGCAAGAGCGGCAAAGCTTGCTCCCATGCCCGCCATGAAGCCGCGTCGCGTAAGGGCCTCGAGGCGTCGCGATGCCTGCTGAATCTCGGGGCTGAAGCAGCTGCAGCCGGTTCCGTGAACGAGGTGCTGGTACTTCTGACCTAACCGGAGCATTGCATCCCCCATCAGCCTTCGAGCGAAGTTAATGTAGTCCCATGGGAGGCATTGGCAACCTTAGATATTGCCTTGGCAAGAATACCACCAAGGTGATCTGGATGGTCCTCTTGCCTGTTGGCGCGGGCACGACCGAGGCGTGGTGTCCGGACAGTGCTCGGACGCGCGTGTCATCGCGATGTTCGCCCCGAAAGCATTTGCCGTTTGGGGTGGGATGGCCTACATAGCGCGCAAATCTCCGTTCACCTGAAGCAGGATACGCGCGCGTGGCACGCCAGTTCATCTATCACATGTCGGGACTGACCAAGTCCTACGGCACCAAGAAGGTGCTGGAAAACCTCAACCTGTCGTTCTACCCGGATGCCAAGATCGGCATCCTCGGCCCCAACGGCGCGGGCAAGTCGACCGTGCTCAAGATCATGGCCGGCCTCGACAAGGAGTGGTCGGGCGAAGCCTGGCTGGCTGACGGCGCCACCGTCGGCTACCTGGCGCAGGAGCCGCATCTCGACCCGGCCAAGACCGTGTTCGAGAACGTCATGGACGGTGTCTCCAAGAAGACCGCCATCATCGAGCGCTACAACGAGCTGATGATGAACTACTCCGACGAGACCGCCGACGAGGGCGCCAAGCTGCAGGACGAGATGGATCGTCTCAACCTGTGGGACCTGGAACAGCAGGTCGAGATGGCTATGGACGCCCTGCAGTGCCCGCCCGGCGATTCTGAAGTGACCCAGCTGTCGGGTGGCGAACGCCGCCGCATCGCGCTGTGCCGCTTGCTGCTCGAACAGCCCGACCTTCTGCTGCTCGACGAACCGACCAACCATCTCGACGCCGAGACCACGGCTTGGCTGGAAAAGCACCTGCGCGACTATCCAGGCTCGGTGCTGATCATCACCCACGATCGCTACTTCCTCGACAACGTCACCGGCTGGATCCTCGAACTCGATCGTGGCCGCGGCATCCCTTATGAGGGCAACTACACCAAATATCTCGACGCCAAGGCCAAGCGCCTGATCCAGGAAGGCCGCGAAGACGATTCGCGCCAGAAGGCGATCTGGCGCGAGCGCGAGTGGATCGCATCCTCGCCCAAGGCACGCCAGACCAAGTCGAAGGCGCGTATCAAGGCCTATGAGGAGTTGGTCGAGCAGTCGCAGAACCGCAAGCCGACCGACACGCAGATCGTCATCCCGGCCGGCGAACGCCTCGGCAATGTGGTGATCGAGGTCGATAGCGTGAACAAGGGTTATGGCGACGAGCTTTTGATCGAAAACCTGAACTTCAAGCTGCCGCCCGGCGGCATCGTCGGCGTCATCGGCCCCAACGGCGCGGGCAAGACCACGCTGTTCAGGATGATCACCGGCCAGGAAACGCCCGATAGCGGCACGATCCGCGTCGGCGAGACCGTCAAGCTCGGTTATGTCGACCAGAGCCGCGATGCGCTCGACCCGACCAAGACGGTCTGGGAAGAGATTTCTGGCGGCGCCGAAGTCATCAAGCTCGGCAAGCATGAAGTGAACAGCCGCGCCTATTGCTCGTCGTTCAACTTCCGCGGTGGCGACCAGCAGCAGCGCGTCGGCAACCTGTCGGGTGGTCAGCGCAACCGCGTCCACCTCGCCAAGATGCTGAAGAACGGCGGCAACGTGCTGCTGCTCGACGAACCGACCAACGATCTCGACACCGAGACGCTGGGCGCGCTCGAAGACGCACTGGAAGCATATGCCGGCTGCGCCGTCATCATCTCCCACGATCGTATGTTCCTCGACCGCATGGCCACCCACATGCTGGCCTATGAAGGCGATGCGCATGTCGAGTGGTTCGAAGGCAACTTCGAAGAGTACGAGAAGGACAAGATCCGTCGTCTCGGCGCCGATGCGGCCACCCCGCACCGGATGAGCCACAAGCGCCTGACGCGCTGACAGACCAAGAAAGCGCCCCACCCAATGAACTGACCCCCGAAAGTTGGACACAACCTTCGGGGGTTTTGCATGTCCAAACACAGTGCGCGTTTCAAGCGCTCGGTTGTCGATAGCTATTTGTGCGGGGATGAAAGCTACGCGAGTGCGGCGT
>JAESGW010000293.1_pt1 | contig 72912 bp, 71 predicted proteins | sample 9269791 | NCBI WGS metagenome assembly JAESGW01 (sample SAMN16773120, study PRJNA677053) | algae metagenome | isolation source: Aphanocapsa lilacina HA4352-LM1 and co-occurring heterotrophs from near cave... | place: USA: Maniniholo cave, near Haena, Kauai, HI | collected 2009-07-28 | reverse complement strand
GAATAGGGCTTCGCCATGCGTGCTGGCCTCCAGCTCCAGCACGCATCTTGAATCAGAAGCCGACTGATTTGGGAATCCCCAGATTCCAACTAACGCTGAATGGCTCTAGCACGTGCGCTGTCGGCGCATTCTTTGCCGATCATGCTGGAGACTTGGTGTTTGCTTCACAATCCCCAAAACAAAAAGACGGGGGCTCCGGGGGTGTCCCCCGGGCGGGGTTGAAGGGGCGGCAGCCCCTCTCGTGGCGAAGCCACGAAGCCCCGCGCACCCAAATGAAAAGGCCCGCGGAATCTCTCCCGCGGGCCTTCGGTATCAATTGCATGCCTAAACCCGATCAGGCGCGCTTGCGGGCCTTCTCGACGGTCTTGGAGGTCGCCTCGGAGGCCGTTTCGAAGGCCTGGGTGGCGACGCGCGTCGAAAGCTCGAAGAGCTCCTTGGTCTGGGCGCCGGCGACAGAGAACTGACGCTGCATGAACTCCGCCTGGATGCGGAACGCCTCCGGGATGGAACTAGCGCGAGCGATCGCGCGGGCGGCGTCGAAGGCGGCGTCTGCATTGACGACCGCATTGTCGAGGATCTTCGTGCTGATCGACTTCATGCCGGCCTGCGCCGTCAGAGCGAGCTCCTCAGCGGTCTTGGCGTGATCCTTGGCGGCTACCTTGAAGGTCTCGAAGGCCTCCTGCGAGCGGGCGACGCCCTCCTCGGCCATGACCTGGATGTTCTCGGGGATCTTGGCGGCCTTGGCAGCTTCCATGAACTGCCCGGCCTGGCGCGTGAAATGCTCATTCATCTGACGTCTCCGTTTCTCTGATTTGGCCTTGGTTGCATGAGCACTGGCCTCCGGCTCATGCAGGAATATTGTCCGCAGCAGGTATGTAGGGTGCCATATTGTGCGTTGCAACATTATTGTGCGACGCACCATTTAGACTTTAGTCGTAAAAGGGGGATAACGGAGAAATCAGGCGAGATCGTCGCGGTCGCCGGGTCCGAGCAGGATCTCGCGCTTGCCGACGTTGTTTGCCGGCCCGACGAGGCCCTCGCGCTCCATGCGGTCCATGAGATCAGCGGCGCGGTTGTAGCCGATGGCGAGACGGCGCTGCAGGAAGCTCGTCGAGGCGCGCTGCTCGCGCACGACCAGCGCCACGGCCCGGTCGAAAAGCTCATCGGCCTCGTCCTCGGGGTCCAGCTCCTCGTCTTCGGGAGCATGGTCGAGGATGACATCGACGTAGGCCGGCTCACCCTGAGCGCGGAGATGATCCGCGACCTGCTCGACTTCCTCGTCCGAAACGAACGGCCCGTGCACGCGCATGATGGCGCTGCCGGCACCTGAGAACAGCATGTCGCCGGCGCCAAGGAGCTGCTCGGCGCCTTGCTCGTTGAGGATCGTGCGGCTGTCGATCTTGGAGGCGACCTTGAAGCTGATGCGCGTCGGGAAGTTCGCCTTGATCGTGCCGGTGATGACATCGACGCTCGGACGCTGCGTCGCCATGATGAGGTGAATGCCGGCCGCGCGTGCCATCTGCGCGAGACGCTGCACGGCGCCTTCGACTTCCTTGCCAGCAACCACCATCAGGTCCGCGAACTCGTCCACCACCACGACGATGAAGGGCATGGGCGTATAGTCGAGCGGCTCGCTCTCGAACATCGGCTTGCCTGTCTCGGGATGGAAGCCGGTCTGCACGCGGCGTGCGAGCTTCTCGCCGCGCTCGACGGCAGTGCGCACGCGCGTGTTGAAAATCTCGATGTTGCGAACGCCGAGCTTGGACATGCGCCGATAGCGCTCTTCCATCTCGCGCACGACCCACTCGAGCGCACCGGCGGCCTGATGCGGATCGGTGACGACGGGCGTCAGCAGATGCGGAATGCCGTTGTAGGCGGACAGCTCCAGCATCTTCGGGTCGATCATGAGAAAGCGACAGGTGTCCGGCGAATGACGGTAGAGCAGCGAGAGGATTAGCGCGTTCACGCCAACCGACTTGCCGGAGCCCGTGGTGCCCGCGATCAGCAGATGCGGCATACGCGCGAGATCGACGACGATCGGATCACCGGCAATGCTCTTGCCGAGCGTGATTGGCAGGTGCGCCTCGCTCGCGACAAATGGTTCGGCCTCCAGCAGCTCGCGCAGGAAGACGGACTCGCGCCGCGCGTTCGGCAGCTCGATGCCGATGGCATTGCGCCCGGGAACCACGGCAATACGCGCAGATGCCGCGCTCATGGAACGCGCGATATCATCGGCGAGCGCGATCACGCGGGCTGATTTCGTGCCACGTGCCGGCACGAGCTCGTAGAGCGTCACGACCGGACCGGGGCGGATGTCCTTGATCTCGCCCTTCACGCCGAAGTCGGCGAGCACATCCTCGAGCAGACGCGCGTTGCCCCGCATAACGGCGTGATTGATCTCGGCGCCCTGCTTGGAAGGCGGCGGTCGGCGCAGGATGTCGAGCGAGGGATGCTGAAAGCCTTTCGGGCGCGGTGCACGACGGCGCGGCGGGGGCTCCTGCTGCGGCTGCGGCTGCGGCGTGGGCTCCGCACGATGCGGAGGCTCCGGCGCAAACACGGGCTCGCGCTCCAGGCTCGGTCCGCGCTGAGGACGTGCGCCTGGCGGCGCGAAGCGCTCGGCAATGATGCGGCTCTGCTTCTCGGTCGCCGTGTCGAACGTGATCGGCGGCTCGTCGTCATCGGCATAGGTCGTCGCATGATGAACGGGTGCGGCGGGCCGGGCCGACCAGAGATCCGGCGCCTCGACGTAGTTTCTCATCGGGCCTGTCGGCGCAACGAACTCGGGTTCGTGCTGAAAACTATGCCGAGGGCGTGAGCGGCGCCAGTTGCTGCGCCCGGCCTTGAGACGCTGCGTGAGACCGGTCATGGCCTCGCCGAAGACGCTCGGCTCGGCGCGGGGATCGCGCTGCCAGAGGAGGGCGTACTCGCGCTGCGTGAGGCCGAGCGCCGTCGAAAGTGCGCACATGCCGCCGGCGAAAAGCATGAGGCCGGCGACGAGCCCGGCCCGCGCCGGATTGATCATGGCGAAGACGCTCGAAGCGAGCTTCAGGACCATGCCGCCGAATGCGCCGCCGAGCCCGTGATGCAGCGGCCAGCTTGCCGGCGGCGGCAGGGAGGACAGAGCACCCGCGAGAACGAGCAGCGCGAAGGGCGCGATCATGATGCGCCAGCGGGCTTCGAGAAGTCGGCGGCGCAGGATCAGCTCCGCGCTCCAGAAGCTCACGATGACCATGCCGAAGATGGCAGCGAGACCGACCGATTGCAGAAGCAGATCGGAGAAGATGGCGCCGAGCGGGCCCATCCAGTTGCGCGTCGCGCCACCCGCAGCGTGCGTGAGGCTCGGATCCGCCGCGGACCAGGAGATGAGGCTCAGCCAGCCGGCAGCCGTCAGCCCCGCGAGCGCCATACCCGCAAGCCGCCAAAAGCTGCCCTTCAGCCGCTCTTCCAGTGGGTGTGGAAGTATCGGCCGCGGCTCATAGCTGGAGCCATGCAACGCCATGATCCCAAGTTGCTGTTACGCCTACAGGGCAACAACACGCTGAAGCGCCTCGCGGATCGTGGCCACATCGTGCACAAGGGCGACACGGATGTATTGCTCGGCCGGATTAATTCCACGCGCGTTCGGTTGCGCCAGATAGGCACCTGGGACAACCTTCACACCGCAGCGTTTCCAAAGAGTTACGGTCGCAGGCAAAGAACCGCCAAGATGGCTCATATCGAGCCACAGAAAGAAGCCGCCGGCGGGGCGCTTGTAGCCGAAACGCGAGCCCAAAACCTCGTCACAAACGTCGAATTTGGCCCGGTAGGCCTGCCGGATGACGGCAACATGCTGCTCCTCGCTCCACACGGCTACAGAGGCGTGCTGAACGACGCCCGGCATCTGCGGCGCCGTGAGATTGCGAATCTCGGCGAAGGTTTCGAGGAAATCGGCGTCGCCAGCCGCGAATCCCGAGCGCAGGCCCGGCAGGTTCGACCGCTTGGAAAGTGAGTTGAAGACGATGATGTTCTTGAAGCCGTCGGACGTGCCCGCCGCCACCTGCAGGCCGCCGATCGGGGGCTCCCGGGTGTAGATCTCCGAGTAGCACTCGTCGAAGAACAGCATGAAGTTGTATTGGCGCGCGAGCGCGAGGGCTTTGCGGATGTAGTCGGGTGACGCAACGGCCCCCTGTGGATTGGCCGGCGAGCAGAGGTAGAAGGCGACCGTGCGGGCGAGCGTTTCGGGTTGCTTCTCCAGCTCATCGAGTTCGGGGAGGAAGCCCGTCTCGACCGTCGCGTCGAGGAACACTGGCTCGCAGTTCGCGGCGTACGTGGCACCGAGATAGGCGTGGTACATGGGGTTCGGCAGCAGGACGACCGGACGCCCCTCGACGGCCTTTCGACCGACCGCCGGCAGAATCGCGAAGAACAGACCCTCGCGCGAGCCGTTGAGCGGGTGCACATGGCGCAGCGGATCGATAGTTCCGGCAATGCCGTAACGCCGTTCGATCCAGGCGCCGATAGTGTTGCGCAGCTCTTCGCTCGTGCGGATCGGCGGATACTTGGCAAGCGTCTCCTTCGCCTCGATCATCTTGTCGGTCACGAAGCCGGGCATGACCTCGCGCGGCTCGCCGACCATCATCTCGATGGTGGGCTTCATGCCGGGCTCGATGCCGTCGAGCAGACGGCGAAGACGGGTGAAGGGCGAGAGGATCACGCCCTGGGCGAGCGCGTGCAGTCCGGTCGGGGCGGCAGTCATGTCTGTAAGATCCTGCTGGCGGCGATGCTCAGTCGACTATGCTCAGTCGATCATGGCCTGGAGCACTAGAGAGCGAATGAGCTGACGATAGCGCAGCCGTAGTTGGCCTGGCGCCACGATCATCGAAACGACCGTCATGTGCTCGGCCGGGTCATTCCAGAAGTACGTGCCATAGACGCCCGACCAGTAGTAGTCGCCGGGCGTGCCGTTGGCGGCCGAAAGACCCTGCTCCTTGCGCACGGCAAAGCCGAGGCCGAAGCCGTAGCCGTCGAACGCCGGATCCATTGTCGCGGCGATGCGATTGACGATCTTGTCGCCGAGATGATCCGAGGTCATGAGCGCGATGGTCTTGCGGCTCAATATGCGCTGGCCGTTGCCAACGCCGCCGTCGAGCAGCATCTGCGTGAAGCGCAGATAGTCCGCCGCCGTCGAGACGCAGCCGCCACCACCCGACTCCCACTTCGACTTCTTGCCCGTTGCGTGGTGCACGATCAGCGCATCGCCCGTCAGCGGATCCTTGGGCAGCGCGCGGGCATAGCGCTCGCGCGTCTGATCGGTGAGCTCGAAACCCGTGTCCGCCATGCCGAGTGGTTGCCACAGGCGCTGCGAAAGGAACTCGCCGAGACGCTGGCCCGACACGGTCTCGATGATAAAGCCGAGGACATCGGTGGACACGCCGTATTCCCAGGTCGAGCCGGGCTGGAAGAGCAGTGGCGCCTTGCCGAGCAGGTTGAGGAATTCTTCCTTGTCATGCACGGCGCTGGTGCCATGCACGGGATAGGCGCGATAAGCGGCGCTCGTGCCGCGGCTCTGATAGCTCAGGCCCGAGGTATGTCGCAGAAGATCCTGCACGGTCATCTCGCGCTCGGCAGGCACGGTTTCGAGCGTATCGCTCGTGATCGACTTCGCGACCTTCATGCCGGCGAGCTGCGGCAGGAATTTCGATACGGGGTCGCCGAGAAGGAGACGCCCCTCCTCGGCCAGGATCATGATGCCGACGGAGACCATCGGCTTGGTCATGGAGGCGATCGAGAACACGGCATCGGCCCACATGGGTGTGCCGGCGGTCTTGTCGCGGAAGCCATAACCTTCGAGCAGAGCGAGCTTGCCGCGGCGGGCGATCCCGACCACGGCACCGGGGATCAGGCCGGCCGCCACTTCGCGGTCGATGGCCTCACGGATGCGGCCAAGCCGCCCGACGTCGAAACCGAGTTCCGCAGGCGCGGCGCGCTGAAGAACGGCACTGGTGTTCGATGCGGACGGCATGGCTCTTTCTCCAGTTGGCGGCGGGAGCGGGGGAAGCTCCGCCGTTGTCGTTACTCCACGATGGTCTGCAGCGCCAGAGCGTGCATACCGAGGATAGATCAACTCATTCGGCGCACCAACGCGTGGAGCGCCGGTCAGCCGGTGCCTCTGCGCTTTGCTGCAAATGCGAAAGCGAGCGAGCGCCTATTGAACGAGTGCTTCGTTGACGAGCTTCGTCATGAGCTTGCGGTAGTGATAGCGAAGCGTGCCCGGCTGCTGGGACATGAATACGACGGCGAGCCCAGCCTTTGGGTCGTTCCAGAAATAAGTCCCGTAGGCACCGCCCCAATTGTACTCGCCGACATGGCCCGGCGCTGAAGGCGTGCCGGGTTTGAGCCGAACCGCAAATCCGAGGCCGAAACCGAAGCCCGCGCGCGTACCTTCCGCATCGACGCCGAAATCCGCACCGAGGTGATTGCGCGTCATATCCGCGACGGTCTCGGGCTTGAGTATCCGCTTGCCGTTGAACGTGCCGCCGTTCAGCAGCATCTGGCTGAAGCGGAGATAGTCGGCAGCTGTCGAGACCGCGCATCCGCCGCCGCATTCGTACTTCAGCGGCTTGCCTTCCGCGTGCACCACACGTTGCCGCTTGCCGGTGACCGGGCTGTCCTCATAGGCGCGCGCATAGCGGTTCCACTTGCTCTCGGGAACGATGAACGCGGTGTCCTTCATACCGAGCGGCTGCCAAAGGCGCTCCGAGAGGAATTCGCCGAGACGCTGACCCGAGACCCTCTCGATCAGTACGCCGAGCACATCAGTCGAGAAGCCATAGTCCCACGACGTGCCTGGATCATGGAGCAGCGGCAGCTCGGCAATGGTTTTGAGAAGACCATCGCTGTTCGTGCGTACGGCCAAGCGGGCGCCACTGTAAGGCCAGAGCTTGTGCACCGCCGACTTGCCGCGATTGCCGGAGGTCATTCCCGACGTGTGGCGCAGCAGATCCTCCACTGTCGGCTGGCGCTTCGCCGGTCGCGTTTCGACGTCGCCGTCGCGTGCCCTCGGGTTCACTGCGACTTTCAGATCGGCGATCTCCGGGAGGTGTTTTCCGATCGGATCGGACAGCGCAACCTTGCCTTCTTCCACCAGCATCATGACCCCAACCGAGGTCATCGGCTTCGTCATGCTGGCGATCGAGAAGATCGCGTCGGTCTTCATGGGCGTGTCCGTCTCGGGATCGCGATCGCCGAACGCCTCGAAGTAGCCGATCTTGCCATGCCGGGCGATGAGGAGCACCGCGCCGGGGAGTTGTCCCTTGGCGACGTCGGCTTTGAGGGTGTCGGCAATGCGCTGAAGTCGCTCGGGCACCAGTCCGAGGGACGCGGGATCGGCGCGCGGCAGCGGATCATCGGCACGTGCGTGAGTGCTCGCAACCGTGAGAACGGCAACTGCGATCGCGCAGCACACCAGACTGGAATTGAACGGGGTCATCGCCGGGAGGCTCCCAAACTGGACCGGCCCTCAACGAGGCCGGATCGGCGCAGGGTACTCCCGAATTCTGAACGGCAGCCGAAAGTTACTGGGCGATAATGTCGCGATTAGCGCATGCGGCGAGGGTTCATGTAGAGGTCGGCTTCCTGCTGATCGATCTTCGGGATGATCCGGCCCCTCCGCACGCCGCGCCAAAGTGACTTCAGGTGATGGCGGACATCGCGCCCGAAAACCTCCTTCGCCGCAAAGAGCTTCAGGACGTGCAGCAGTCGCGGATCGGCATGCTCGCGCAGAATGCGGCAGCGCCAGTAGCCGCCGAGCGAGAAGACCTTGCCGTCGAGATAGCCGACGACATTGTCAGCCGCATCGTAGAGCTTGAAATCACCACCGATGTCGATCAGGTCCCGCCGCAGCCGGTAAAGGATCGGCTGATGACCGTCGAGCACGAAGAAGGAATAGTTCTCCGGCATGAGCGGCCATTTGTTGGCCGACCGCTCGAGGTAGATGTTGTGGACCTGCTCGCCCGTGTTGATCGAGTATGCCGATACGGGAATACCGCGCGCGCCGATGGTGAGCTGGAGCGAGCGCGCCAGCATGAGGTCCATGGTCGCGCGCCAGTTGAGCTTGTCGCCGAAGAGGCGCAGCACGAGGCGGCGGTCCATGCCTTGTTGCTTCTTCCAGAGGTCCTCACGATACGCGATGAGACCCGTGCGCTCACCGTTCTCGATGACCTCGGCGAACACGTCCATGTCGAGCGTGAACTGGCGCGATTTGGCGCGATTGCGGCTGTGCTTGAAGATGCCGAACTCGACCGAGTTCAGATTGGTGATCCACACGTCGACGGTGAACTCGTGCCACTCGCCCTTGCCGCGACGCACACGCTGATTGCGCTTACCGGAAGGGACGGGAAGCTTCGAGGCTGCCCGCTCGAGCACCTCGGCCTTCGCCTCGCGGGCCGCCTCGGCCGCCGCAGCCTCTGCTTCGATCTCAATCGTCCTGCTGCCATCTGCCATGAACGGCCTCCCTGAAAGGGTGCCCGCACGCAGATACAAAGCATGGGCGAATCGTTGGAAAACAGTAGCATCGGGCGCTCGTCACACTGCGCCCGTTGCTGTGGATAACCCGCGGATAAGAGGCGGGTTCCGAACCCGCTCTCAGAATGCTCTCAGAACATGGCCGGATAGACGCGGTCGGGCGGCGCGTGGCCGTCGAGGAAGGTCTTGATGTTGATGATGACCTTCTCGCCCATGTCGACGCGTCCCTCGATCGTCGCCGAGCCCATGTGCGGTAGCGCGACGACGCGCGGCGAGTTCAGCAGCTTCGGGTTGATGGCCGGCTCATTCTCGAAAACGTCGAGACCCGCACCCGCGATTGCACCCGCCTCGATGAGACGCGCGAGCTCGTTCTCGTCGATCACTTCACCGCGCGCGGTGTTTACGAGATAGGCCGTGGGCTTGAGCAGCTTGAGGCGCCGCGCCGAGAGCAGATGAAAAGTCGCGGGCGTGTGCGGGCAGTTCACCGAAATGATGTCCATGCGCGCCAGCATCTGGTCGAGGCTGTCCCAGTACGTGGCCTCGAGCTCCTGCTCGATTTCCTCCGGCAGGCGGCGGCGGTTGTGATAGTGCACCTGGAGGCCGAAAGCAGCCGCGCGCCGCGCTACGGCCTGGCCGATGCGGCCCATGCCGATAATGCCGAGACGCTTGCCGAAAATCCGGTGCCCGAGCATCCAGGTCGGCGACCAGCCCGTCCAGCTCGCACGCGGGTCCTTGAGGAGGCTCGCGCCTTCGACGAGGCGGCGCGGCACGGCGAGGATGAGCGCCATGGTCATGTCCGCGGTATCCTCGGTGAGGACGCCCGGCGTGTTGGTCACGGTAATGCCGCGGTTGCGCGCGGTGTCTAGGTCGATATTGTCGACGCCCGTGCCGAAATTGGCGATCAGCTTGAGCTGCGGTCCGGCTTGCGACAGCACCGCGCGGTCGATGCGGTCCGTGACGGTCGGCACCAGTACGTCGGCAGCCTTGGCGGCCTCGACGAGGGCCGCCTGCGACATCGGCGTGTCATCCAGATTGAGGCGCGCGTTGAAAAGCTCCCGCATGCGCGTCTCGACGATCTCCGGCAGCTTGCGCGTGACGATGACGAGGGGCTTTTTGGGGGCGTTGGGCATGGGGCATGTCCAATGATTACTTGTGCGGCAGCGTCCTACCACAATCTAGGGTGTCTCTAGCAGATGCTTTCAGGGAACTCAAAGCCGGGTAATCAGCGTGCGTTGCACACTAAATCGGCGCTTTAGGCCCCCGGAGCGGCCCCACGTTGCCTCTCGGGGCGGAAGCCGGTAGAGCAGGGGCGGCCGTTGCGCAAAACGCATATTAGCTCAACAGCCTGTCTGCTTTTAGCGCAACACCCATCGCAAAACCCTGGTCGAGAGCCCGCCCATGCGCCTCACACGCTTCTTCCTGCCGGTCCTGCGCGAGACACCGAAAGAGGCCGAGATCGTCTCTCATCAGCTCATGCTGCGCGCCGGAATGATCAAGCAGGCGAGCGCCGGCATCTACTCCTGGCTTCCGCTCGGCTACCGGGTGCTGAAAAAGATCGAGCAGATCGTGCGCGAGGAGCAGAACCGCTCGGGCGCCATCGAGGTCCTCATGCCGACCATCCAGTCGGCCGACCTCTGGCGCCAGTCGGGTCGTTATGACGCCTATGGCAAGGAGATGCTGCGCATCAAGGACCGGCACGAGCGCGACATGCTCTACGGCCCGACCAACGAGGAGCTGATCACCGAGATCTTCCGCGACAGCGTGAAGTCCTACAAGGATCTGCCGCGCAACCTCTACCATATCCAGTGGAAGTTCCGCGACGAGGTGCGCCCGCGCTTCGGCGTCATGCGCGGTCGCGAATTCCTCATGAAGGACGCCTACTCCTTCGACCTCAGCGCGGAGGCCGCGCGGCACGCCTACAACCGCATGTTCGTCGCCTACCTGCGCACATTCGCGCGACTGGGATTGAAGTCCATTCCCATGGCAGCCGATACCGGACCTATCGGCGGCGATCTCAGCCACGAATTCATCATCCTCGCTGAGACGGGCGAGAGCCAAGTCTACTGCCACACGGACCTCATTGAGACGCCCGTGCCGGGCAAGGATGTGAACTTCGACGGCGATCTCTCACCGATCATCAAGCAATGGACCGCGCAGTACGCCGCAACCGACGAAAAGCACGATGCGGCGCGCTTCGCCGCTGAAGTGCCGGCGGAGAAGCAGGTGTCCGCGCGCGGCATCGAGGTCGGGCACATCTTCTACTTTGGCACGAAATATTCCGAGCCCATGGGCTGCAAGGTGCAGGGTCCGGACGGCAAGCTCGTCGCCGTGCACATGGGCTCGTACGGCGTTGGCGTGTCGCGGCTCGTCGGCGCGATCATCGAGGCCAGCCATGACGAGGCGGGCTGCGTGTGGCCGGTGCCGGTCGCACCCTTCGAGGTCGGCCTCGTCAACCTCAAGTCCGGCGACAAGGACACGGACGCTGCCTCGAATGCCGTCTACGAGAAGCTCACCAACGCCGGCATCGACGTGCTGTACGACGACACGGACGAGCGCGCCGGCGGCAAGTTCGCCACCATGGATGTGATCGGGCTCCCCTATCAGTTCGTGATCGGGCCGAAGGGCGTGAAGGCTGGCGAAGCCGAGATCAAGACGCGCAAGGGCGGCGCCAAGGAGACGATCGGCATCGATGCCGCCGTTGCGAAGGTGATCGACCTCGTCACCAAGGGCCGCGATCTGGCGTAGATGAATGATCACCGACGATCAGATCGACGAGACTATTCTGGCGCTATCAGCTCCGAAGTTTCTGAAGGTCGCAATGGTGATCGTTCGAACGTCAAAGGTCTTGGGCGAGGATAGCGACGAATTCTACGAACGGATTGCCGGTCGCATTAAATGGCTCAGCGCGCACAGCAAGCTGGAGGCTGTCGGCGACCTCTCTCACTGGCGGAATAGCGAAGTTCGGCTGCCACCCTAGTGATTTGGGCACCGGCAGCGAATCGCGGGATAATGGGTTGCATGAACCAGCCGGATCCCGCGAGCCGCGTCCATATTCGCACCTTCCTCGAGATGCAGGCGGCCGAGAAGGGCGCCGCCCGCAATACGCTCGACGCCTACGCGCGCGATCTCGATGACCTGGCGCAGTTCCTAGATGACCTCGGCCGCCCGATCGAAGACGCGACGCCCGCCGATCTCTCGGCTTATGTATCGCATCTGACGGACCAGGGCTTCGCCACGGCAACGCGTGCGCGGAAAATCTCGGCTGTCCGCCAGCTCTATCGCTTCCTCATGATCGAAGGATTCGTCGAGGAGGATCCGGCCGCCGGTCTGAGCGGCCCCAAGCTCGCCCGCGCGCTCCCGAAGACGCTCTCCATTGCCGAGGTCGAGCGCCTGCTCGAGACCGCGCGGCGGCGCACCGAGACGGCCACGGGCCGCGAGCGCTTCAGGGCCTTGCGTCTGCACGCCATGCTCGAAGTGCTCTATGCCTCGGGGATGCGCGTATCCGAGCTGGTCGCCCTGCCCCGGCAGGTGCTGAACGGCGACCCGCGCGTGCTCACCATCACCGGCAAGGGCCAGCGCGAGCGCCTCGTACCCTTGAACAGCGAAGCGCGCATGGCGCTCGATCGCTATTTCGCGGCGCTCGCCGATCCCGAGAACACATCACCCACATTGCGGCCCGCGAAATGGCTCTTTCCGGCAAAGAGCGCTGAGGGGCACGTTACGCGTCAGCATCTCGGTGTCGAGTTGAAGGAGCTGGCGGGCGAAGCGGGTCTCGATCCCGAACGGGTTAGCCCGCATGTACTACGACACGCCTTTGCGAGCCACCTGCTCGACCGGGGCGCCGATCTGCGCGCGGTGCAGCAGCTTCTCGGCCATGCCGACATATCGACGACGCAGATTTATACGCACGTGCTCGAAGAGCGCCTCAAGAAGATCGTCTACGAGCACCACCCGTTGGCGAAGGCGAGGTCCGAGCCGGCCAAGTAGCCGACCCGTCCACGCCTCGTGGACCCGTCAGGTCCGGCCCATGCCGCCGGCTTTGCGCTCTTGATTGCGCTGCCAGTAGAGGAACGCCACGGCGACGATTGCCGTCAGGAACATCGTCGAGAGAATGTCGGGGCGCTGGATGAAGGCCCACCACATGTTCCAGCCGGCGCGGAAGCTCGGTGCCTTGCCGACCAGGAAGCCGTTGCTGACGATGACGATGAGCAGAACACTCGCCGTGAGCCCGACAGTAGCGGCGATCTGAAGCGATCGCTTCAACAGCCGGGGAACCATCGCCTTCTTACCGGCCATCACCAATTGGGTTCGCTCGATCATGGCGTTGCTCCGTGCAAGATTCGCTCTAAATCTAGCTGACTCGCGCGCATTTTTCCACTTCGTGCGGATCATCACTTGCGCGGCCATCCGACGATCTGATGTTCTCCTATGTGTGCACTGCTCCTTGACGAAGTACACCGCAACAGCGCGGCTTTGCGGCTCAGCTCGGCTCGACCCAGGGCGCGGGGACGATGAACCGCGACCCGACGGTGTTGAAACCGTTGTGCGTGCTGGCGAGCGCGGCGAGGCGAAGCGCGCGAATGAATTGACCGGCAAGCGTCTTGTTCCAGAACCAGCGGTTCACTTGCGCGCTCGATGGTTGCGGTCCGACCGCCTGCACGGCTTCGCTGTAGAGCGCCTTGATATCGTCGGCGATGGTGCGCAGAAGCAGCGCCGAGGACAGGCCATCGACTATCGACGCCGGAATCTCGCCGCCGAGGAAGCGCGCCGCAAATGCTGCCCACTGCTCAGGCGGCAAATGCGAAAGGCCGACGGTGGTGCGGCCGAACCGGCGTTGCGCGGCCTCGCAATGTGGGCGCACCCCCTCGATCTCGGTCGTGAGTGCTGCCGCCCAGCTGTCCGCATCGCCGGGCAGAACGGACGGCAGAGCGGGCAGATAAACCTGGGGCGTCCAGCCGACAGTGTCCTTCATGCTCGGGGCATCGTCGGGGAAGTCGACAAGAATAACCGGGCCGTCGCGGCGCTCGAGCAGTCCAAGCGCCGCCATAAGCACGCGGCGCTGAAAGAGCGGATCCTCAGGCTCGCCGAGCGGTCGTCCCAGCGGAAACGGCACCCAGAGACTGCGCGGCGACTTGGTGCTCTCGAGATGCGGACGCACGAGCCCGATCACCACCGTCGCGATGCCTCTCGTCTCGATCATATGGCCTAGCGCGCTCACGGCGCGCGTGCAGAATGGTCAGACAGGGCACAGAAGGACGGCGTCGACCTCCTGCTGCTTCAATAGGCCCACAATGCCATCCGCCGTCTCCGACATCGTCGCGGGGTCGGTCGATCCCATCACCGAGTAGTGCGTGTCGGCGACGGCGCCAATCGTGCCTTCGGCCGCAAGCTCGCGCAGGCGATCGATTGGATAAGCAACGTTGATGTCGCGCTGAAATCCGGCCCGATCGAAGTTGATCGAGATGTGGCTCATCAGCATATCCGCGGGTGCCAATGATGACGGCAGCTTGCGGAACTCGGCAGTACCTGCCGGAAATGGCATCTGCGAGCGCTCGATCAGCGCCGCGCTTGTCAGGATGGCGATCCGACATTCTGAAAGCGGCTTGGGAACGACCCAAGGCGAGCCAGGAAGTTCGGGACAGGCCAAACCCATTACTGCATCTCGGGTCGGCTGCGGGATATCCTCGATACGGGCCATGGTCCCCCTTGTCGTTCGCTATTGCGTCTGCGCCGCCAAGACACTGGTTAACCAGCTAATGCATAACACGCTCACTGCGTGAAGCGTGCCGACACGAGCGCGGATCAGCGTACCAGATTTTGCAGTTCGTCAGAGATCGTCAACTCGGCCCCTTGGCTGGGGTCTCGCCTTTGTCACCATGGGCCTCTATCGTGGAAAGCCATGCCTTGAAATGAAGCGGAGCACACGGTCCCAATGCGCATTCTCGTGACCAACGACGACGGCATCGACGCGCCAGGTCTGCACGCGCTGCGCCAAATCGCCGAGGAGGTCGCGGGACCGGATGGCGAGATCTGGGTGTTCGCGCCGGAGACGAACCAGTCGGGCACTGGCCACTCGCTCTCGCTCAACGAGCCTCTACGCATGCGTCAGGTGAGCCCGCGCGTCTATGCCGTGCGCGGCACGCCGACCGATAGCGTGATCATGGGCACGCGGCATGTGCTCAAGGATGGCGGGCCGGATCTCGTGCTGAGCGGCGTCAACCGCGGTGCCAACATGGCGGAGGATGTGACCTACTCAGGCACGATCGCCGGGGCCTTCGAGGGCACGATGCTCGGCATCCGATCCATGGCGCTCTCGCTCTCCTATGGCATGCGTTCGCCGGCCGATAATCTGCGCTGGGAGACCCCGCTCGCCCACGCCCCGCGCATCATCCGGAATCTGCTGGCTTACGATTGGCCTGCAGGCGTGCTGATGAATATCAACTTCCCGGATTGCCTGCCCGACGAGGTCGTGTCCCTCGACGTCACGGAACAAGGCCGCAGGGACATCAACCCGCTCGGCGTCGAGGAGCGGCACGACACCTGGGGCACGCCGTACTATTGGCTCGGCTTTGCCCGCCGCCGCTCCAACCCGCAGGAGGGCACCGACCTCTGGTCGGTCTACAACAACCGGATCTCGGTCACCCCGCTGACGCTCAACATGACCGACCGCGCGATGCACCAAAAATTACGGGGCAACCTGGTGCTTTGACCAAGCTACCCCGCAAGGGTCGGGACGCGGAATCTGAGGGAGGGCGTACGAAACCCGCGCCCCGGTATTCGTTCAACCCAGCCGCAACTTGGGCTGCTTGTAGTTGAAATCCGCGTTTTCGTTCTCGCGCCTCTCCGGCCGGGAGAACAGGCTCTGAAGGATGCTCCACACGGCCTTCGAGCGCTCGACGCGTGCCTTACGCATTGAGTTCTCGATCAGCTCGCTGGTGATCTCAGGATGGTTCCAGATATTGTTGCTCATGTTAGCTCACCTCAACTCTTGTTTTGTTTGTGCACCATATATGCACTATGATTACGTGAGATTCAAACGAGGCTTCCTCACCTCATGATTGAGATAAACTAATAGATCGATGCATAAGCTGCTGCCGCCCCTCAACTCGCTCCGCGCCTTCGAGGCGACCGCCCGGCACTTGAGCTTCTCGCGCGCCGCGGAGGAACTGAACGTGACGCCGGCGGCCCTCAGCCATCAGGTTGCAGGCCTCGAAGCCTTCCTCGGGGAGCGGCTCTTCAACCGCAGTGCCCGCACCATTTCACTCACTCCCGCGGGGGAGTCGCTCTACCCGGGCCTCAGCGCAGCCTTTGCTCAGATTCGTCAGTCGGTCGAACGCGTTATGGAGACGGGCGACGGACAGATCCTGGTCGTCAGCGCTCCGCCCGGCCTTACTGCGAAGTGGCTCGTGCCGCGGCTCTATCGCCTACTGACGGCGCACCCGGAGCTTGATGTCCGCGTTTCGGCAAGCCTCACGCTCGCAAGCTTTTCCGGCGACGGCATCGACGTGGCCGTCCGCAACGGCAGGCCGCCCTTCCCGGGCCTGTGGTCGCGCAAATTTCTCGAGATCGAGAGCCTGCCCGTTGTCAGTCCGCGCCTGATGGAGCAGTACGGGCCGCTGGAGACGCCCGACGACCTGGCCCGCTTCCCGATCATCCATGACGACTCGCTCGGCCGCATGTTCGGCTTGCCGACCTGGCTCGACTGGCTGCGGGCTGCTGGTGCCGAACACGTGGACCTCGGCCGCGGCCTCCACTTCTCGAGCGCCGACCACGCCATCGAGGCAGCGTTGGAGGGGGCCGGCGTGCTGCTCGGTGTCCGTTCCCTTGCCTTGGACGACGTGCGCCTCGGCCGCCTCGTGTTTCCTTTCGAGCTGGCGCTGCCCACGGATCGCGCGTTCTACGTGGTGTGCCCGGAGGGGCACGAGACCCGACCCAAGATTGCCGCCTTCTGCGCCTGGATCCTCGACGAGGTCGCGAGGCTCGGCCTCGCCTGCCCGGATGATGACGCTCTACCAGCGAGCCCCAGACCGCGGCGGGGCCGGAAACCCGTCAGCGCGCCTGAAAGTGATCCCAGCCGGAGCGCTCCGGCGCCAGCGGCTCGCCCCGCGCGTCGAGAACGTGCACCTCGGGCGCGGAAGTGATCTCGCCGATCCGCGTTACCGCGACACCGCTCAGCCGCGCCGCTGCCTCGAAGGCTGAGCAAGCTGTCGGCGGGATCGCAGCGAGGATCTCGTAGTCGTCGCCGGCAGCGATCACATCCCGAATCCGCGCCGGCTCGGCCGCGAGCGCACGACGCATGGCGGCGGACAACGGCAGCTCAGTCGCCACGGCTTGCGCGCCAACGCCGGACGCCCGGCACATGCGGCCGAGGTCTTTCATGAGGCCATCCGAAAGATCCATGGCGGCGCGCGCGTGCGTGCGTAGGGCTTCGGCGAGCGCGATGCGTGGCCGCGGCCTGAGATAGCGTCCGAGCGCATACGCTGCTTCATCCGCACTGAGCCCGAGCCGCGCCGCGAGCGCGCCATCCAATTTGAGCGCGAGCCCCAGTGCGGCATCGCCGAGGGTACCCGAAACATAGAGGACATCGCCCACCTGCGCGGCGGCCCGACGCACCATGCCCCCCATCGGCACTTCGCCGATCACCGTTATTGCGATCGAGAAATGACCGGGCGTGCGATCCGTATCGCCACCAGCGAGATGAATACCGAATGCACGCTGCGCCGCGCCAAGACCTTCGGCGAAGCGCGCCATCCACGTGCGCTCCGGTGCCTCGGGCAACGACAGCGACATGAGATAGATGCGCGGCGTCGCGCCTTTCGCCGCAAGGTCCGAGAGGTTTACTGCGAGGGCCTTCCAGGCAATGTCGGCCGCATCGTCATCGGCAAAGAAGTGCACGCCAGCGACGACGGGATCGGTCTTCAGAACCAGCTCGCATCCGGGCGTCGGCGCCAGCACGGCGCAATCATCCCTGAGGCCGAGCGCGCCGGGAAAGCCTGCCGCCAGCGGCGCCAGGAAAGTGCCGACGAGTTCGTCCTCGCTATGGATGTTCGTATCGCCCAACACCGCTTCTCCGTCCCATGCTTTGTCAAGTCTACCATGGATTTAACGCCCCACCGCACGATCCAGGTAGGCACGGACGCGTCCTGTGTGGCACATCTCAGGAATAAACCTCAATAAATGGCTAGTGTCCCGATTCCGAAGTTCGCCCGACCTCGACGCTAGTGTACCGAGCGAACTTCGGAATCCTAAGGGACACTAGAAGCACAGTCTTGCTAGTGTGATTCAGATCGAGAAATTCGCTCGACACCGTGCCGCGAGAGCTGGCGAATTTCTCGATCATCACACTAGCCAGGAAACCGCCCCCCATGACCGCCTTTCCGCGCCTCACGGCCCCGCTCGACCTCGGCTACATCAAGCTGCCGAACCGCGCCATCATGGGCTCCATGCACACCGGTCTCGAGACCATGGACCGGCACATCGAGCGCACGGCGCGCTTCTATGCGGAACGCGCGCGCGGCGAGGCAGCGCTGATCGTGACGGGCGGCTATTCACCGAACGCGGAGGGACTTTTCGGCCCCGATGGCCCGGAAGTGAGCCGCGCGGAGCACATTCCCGACCACCGTCACATAACGAGCGCCGTGCACGCCGAGGGTGGACGCATCGCGCTGCAGATCCTGCACGCGGGCCGCTACGCAAAGCACAAGGGCCTCGTTGGGCCTTCGACGCTGGCCTCGCCCATCAATCCGCTGCAACCCCGGCGCATGACGGCCGCCGACATCGAGCGCACGATCGAGGACTTCGCCATCTCGACGGCACTCGCGCGCGAAGCCGGCTACGATGGCGTCGAGATCATGGCCTCCGAGGGCTATCTCATCAACGAGTTCACGGCGAAGCGCACGAACGATCGCGATGACGAGTGGGGCGGCAGCCTCGATAACCGCCTGCGCCTTCCCGTCGAGATCATGAAGCGCGTGCGGGGGCGCGTCGGGCATGATTTTCTCATCATCTACCGCATTTCATCGATCGATCTTGTCGAGGGCGGGCTCACGGGCGACGAGATCATCGCCCAGGCGAAGGCGGCGGAGGCGGCCGGCGCGTCGATCCTCAACCAAGGTATTGGCTGGCATGAAGCGCGCGTGCCGACCATCGCGCAAAAGGTGCCGCGCGCAGCATGGCTGTTCGCAGCGCGGCGCCTGAAGGAAGCGGTGAAGATCCCCGTCGTCGCCTCGAACCGCATTAACACGCCGGCGCTGGCAGAGGAGGCCTTGGCTTCGGGCGCTGCCGATCTCGTCTCCATGGCGCGGCCTTGGCTCGCCGATCCGCACTTCATGCGCAAAGCACGCGCCGGCAAGCCTGAAGAGGTCAACGTCTGCATTGCCTGCAATCAAGCGTGTCTCGACTACATCTTCTCAAGCCGGGCGGCGAGCTGCCTCGTCAATCCGATCACGGGGCGCGAGCTCGATTTCGATGCCTTCCCGAAACCCCAGAAGAAGAAGCGTGTCGCCGTGGTCGGTGCGGGACCTGCCGGTCTTGCCTGCGCGACGACGGCCGCCGAGCGCGGGCACGATGTAACGCTCTATGAAGCCGCCCCATCGATCGGCGGACAGCTCAACATCGCCCGCAATATTCCCGGCAAGGAAGAGTTCGACGAGACCATCCGCTACTTCCGAACCATGATTGCGAAGCGCGGCGTCGCGCTTGCGACCGGCAAATCTGCCGAAGTCAGCGATCTCGCCGGGAAGTTCGACGAGGTGGTGGTGGCGACCGGCGTCCGCCCGCGCACGCCGGACATTCCCGGCATCGACGATCCGCGCTGCGTCTCCTACATCGACATTCTCATGGGTCGCGTGCAGGCAGGCGGCCGCGTCGCCATCATCGGCGCGGGCGGCATCGGCTTCGACGTCGCGGAGTATCTTTCCGGACCCTCGCAGAAGGAGGCCGCGAGCGTCGCGCACTTCCTGCACGAATGGGGCGTCGATACCGGCATCAGCGTGCCCGGCGCGCTCGCGACACCGGCCGAGCCCGAGATCAAGCGCCAGATCGTCATGCTGCAGCGGAAGCCCGGCCGCATGGGCCGCACGCTCGGCCTTTCCACGGGCTGGGTGCTGCGCATCGCGCTCGCCAAGCGTAAGGTCGCGCAGTTGACCGGCGTCACGTATCAGAAGATCGACGCGGACGGCCTGCATATTCTCGTCGGCGAAGAAGCGCGCGTACTTCCGGTCGATACGATCGTGGTCTGCGCCGGCCAGGAGAGTGAGCGCACGCTCGCCGACAATCTCATTGCCGCTGGTACGGCGCCGCACGTGATCGGCGGCGCCGATGTTGCCGCCGAGCTCGATGCCATGCGCGCCATCGACCAGGGTGTGCGGCTCGCCTATTCGTTCTGAGAAATGGGAGAGATGATCCAATGATCCGTTACGATCTATCCGGCAAAACCGCGCTCGTTACGGGCGGGGCCTCGGGCATTGGCCTCGCGGCCGTCGAACAGCTCGCGCGATCCGGCGCCAAGGTCGCGATCAACCATCTCGCGGATGACCCGCGCGGCGCGGAGGTCGTGGCGGGGCTCTCGGGCGAGGGCATGGATGTGATCGCGGCGCCGGGCAATGTCGGCGATCCCTTTGATGCCGTGCGGATGGTCGAGAGCGCCGTGCAGGAGCTCGGCCGTCTCGATCTGCTGGTCGCCAATGCCGGCACGCCGGGCACGCGCCGCAAGATCCTCCCCGAAGAGCTCGATCTCATCACCGAGGAGCTCTGGCAGACGGTCATTCAGGTGAACCTGCTCGGTGTGTTCCGCTGCGCGAAGGCGGCAGCGCCCGCGCTCAAGGCATCGCACGGCGCCATCGTGAGCACAGCGTCAATTGCTGGCCTCGGCTTTGCCGGCAGCAGCCTCGCCTATGGCGCGACGAAGGCCGGCGTCGTCAGTCTCACGCAGAACCTCGCGCGGGCGCTCGGCCCCGAGGTACGAGTGAATGCCGTTGCGCCGGGCTCGGTCGACAGTCCGTGGATGGTCGAGTGGACCAACGCACAAGTCGCCGCCATGACCGACAAGGCCCTGCTCAAGCGGCGCTGCACGCCCGATGATATCGCCGAGGTGATCGTGTTCCTCGGCTTCGGCGCTTCGATGGTGACCGGGCAGACGATCACGGTCGATGGTGGGTTGACGCTTTAGAATGCCTGAACCCTACGACTTCCGCAGCCCGCGACTGTACGTCGAGGCCAACCTCGGCGACGGCGCGGCAGTGCCGCTGGAACGCGAGCAGGCGAACTATCTCCTCAACGTCTTGCGGCTCGGCAGCGGCGACAGCGTCCTCGTCTTCAATGGTCGCGATGGCGAATGGCTGACGCGCATCGAAGTGGCGGGCAAGCGGAACGCGAGCCTAGCGATCGAGAGGCAAACGCGACCACAATCGAATGGCCCCGATCTCCACTATCTCTTCGCGCCGTTGAAGCGTTCCCGTCTCGACTACATGGTGCAGAAGGCAACCGAGATGGGCGTCGCGCGCCTGCAGCCTGTGCTGACGCGGCACACGGTTGCCGAACGCGTTAACGGCGAGCGCATGCGGGCCAATGTCATCGAGGCGGCGGAGCAGTGCGGCATCCTGCGCGTGCCCGAGGTCGCAGCGCCGGAACGTCTCGATCGCGTCCTCGCCTCGTGGGACGCGGGTCGCCGCCTTATCTTCTGCGATGAAGGGGCGCCAATCGCCGATCCGGTCGCGGCGTTGCGCGAGATCGTACCCGGCCCGCTTGCCGTGCTGATCGGCCCCGAGGGCGGCTTCGCGCCGGAGGAGCGCGAGGCGCTGATCGCGCTGCCGTTCGTCGTGCGCATCGCCATGGGGCCGCGCATCATGCGTGCAGACACCGCCGCCGTCGCCGCGCTGACACTCGTCAATGCGGTGCTCGGGGATTGGCGCTGAGGACGGCGTTACCGAGCCAGCTCTCTCAACCCGCGGCGGATGAGCTTTGCCGTATCGGCCTCGGCGCCGAGATCGCGTGCCGCGAGCGCTATGGCCTGCGAAGCCTGTGCCGGGTTGTAGCCGAGATTGGTGAGTGCGGAAATGGCCTCGGCGGAAGCATGGCCCTCGCCCGTTGCCGGCGCGTCCCGACCACCCTTGCCAGCGCCATTCACGCTCGCCGGAATATGCAGCCCCGCGACCGCGAGTGCCGGCGCCTTGTCCTTCAACTCCGCGACAATGCGCTGCGCGAGCTTCTTGCCGACGCCGGGCGCCTGCTCGACGGATGCCCAATCGCCGAGCGCGATCGCATTGGAAAGATCCTGCGTCGAGAGCGTGCCGAGCACGCCGAGCGCCACTTTCGCGCCAACGCCCTGCACGTTCTGCAATGTGCGGAACCAGCTCCGCTCGACCTCGCTCGTGAAGCCGAAGAGGCGGATCGCGTCCTCGCGCACATACGTGTCGATGACGAGTGTCACCGACTGGCCGATCTCCATGTTGCGCAACGCGCGTGCCGAGGCTTGCACCTCGTAGCCGACGCCATTGACGTCGACGATGCAGTGGCTCTCGCCGATCGCATCCACGAGCCCCTTCAACTTGCCGATCATTTCGCGGCCTCCCGTAAGCTCCGTGCCGCGCGTGCAGCCGGGCTCGAGCGATGGTTGGCATGGCAAATGGCAATGGCCAGTGCGTCGGCCTCGTCGGCGCTCTCGAAGCGCGCCTTGGGCAGCAGGAAGCCGATCATGGCCTGGATCTGGCGTTTCTCCGCGTGGCCGGCGCCGACGACCGACTTCTTGATGAGATTGGGCGTGTACTCGGCGATTGCGAGCCCATTCACGGCCGGCGCCAGCAGCGCCATCCCGCGCGCCTGGCCGAGCTTGAGCGTCGCACGCGCATTTTCATTGACGAAGGTTTCCTCGACCGCGGCCTCGTTGGGCTTGAAGGACGCGATGACGCTGGAAAGACCCTCGAAGATCGAGCGCAGGCGATAGGCGAGATCGTCCTCGGCATCGGAGGTCACGTGGCCGCTTGCGACGTAAATGAGCCGCACGCCGTCGCTGTCGACGACACCCCAGCCCGTGCGCCTGAGGCCCGGATCAATGCCGATGATGCGAATCAGTCGCCCCGTCATGGAATTGGCGATAGCACACGACGAGGCGGAGGTCGTTAGCGCGACGGCAACGGCCGAACACGGCGTGCGTAGCGCCCCCGATTGCGCGCCAGATCGGCGGCCGAATCGACGTCATGATGTCGGGACGTGCAGCCCACGCGGACGCCCGAGAGCTTCGCCAGCGTCCGCGCGAGCGTGTCCGACCGCGACCACGGCACGCCCCCCCGATAGGGGTCGATCACGCGTGGCGTGCGCCTCAGGCCGACAAGCCAGAAGCCGCCGTCCTCGGCCGGCCCGAAGACCGCATCGTGATCCCCGAGTTTCCTGAAGGCGCGGCGCACGTCCGCAGGAGAGATGTCCGGCACATCCGTGCCGATGAGGCAGACAGGCCCCGGCGGCAGCACGCGCATGGGCCGCTGCATTCTGGCGCCGAGATCGCCCCGCCCCTGGCCGGCGCGCGCGGCACCTTGCGGCAGCATCCGGCTCGAAACGGCGCTGTCGGGATCGACGATCAGCAACGTGCGCCAGAAGGGCTGGTGGGCGAGCCGCGCAATCACGCCACGCATGGCATGGCGATAGAACATCGTTGCGCCCACCACGCCGACCTCGCGCGCGAGCCGCGTCTTCACGCGCCCCGCGATAGGTTCCTTGACCATGATCACGAGGCGACACGCGAAAGGCGCCGCCGGTTTCGGCAGCGCCTCTTGCAAAGTTCGTTGTCTCGCGAAGCGGCGCAGTCTCACGCCGTGACCATACTCAGACGCTCACAGGTACAAGGACGTAGCCGCTGCCGTCCTTCCGAATGGTGCCGGCGCCCGGCAGGCCCCAGTGGTAACCGGTGACGACCGACTTGTCGGCGATCGCCTGGTCCATCAGCTTGCGGCGTCCCTCCTCGGCGAGCGCAGGGTTCGCGTCGAAGATGACGTGCCAGCCGGGATTTGAGAGGTTGAGCGGAGGAATATTCGTCACATCGCCGCTGACGATCAGCGTGTCGCTTCCCGCGGACACGACATAGGACGTATGCCCCGGCGTGTGGCCGTGCGTTGCGATTGAACGCACACCCGAAGTCACTTCAGTGCCAACCGCCGCCGGTCTCAGGTTTTTCCAGGTCGGAAGCGTTGCCTGAATGCGCCGGATATTACCGCGCGCGCCCTCCGGCACCTTCTCCACGAGTTCCGGCGCCGTCCAGTGCTTGTGCTCGGGCTCCGGCACGATGATCTCGGCGTTGGGATAGAGCTGAGCGTTCGTCTCCTTGGCCATAAGCCCCCAGATATGATCCGCGTGATAATGCGTAACGATGATCGTGGAGATGTCTCCGGTCTGAACTCCAGCAGCGGCCAGGTTCTTTGCCACCAAACGACCTGCCGTCGGCGCGAGCTGACCGCCCGTGCTCGAATCGAACATGATCGTACGGCCCCCGATACGCGCCAGCGTCACAGTGAACGAGATAGGTACGAAAGCGTCCGTCAGGCCGGCTTTGGTAGTGGCGGCTTTGACATCATCTAGCGACGCATTGCGAATGAAGCCCGGATCGTGCGCCTTCTCCCAGTGGCCGTCATAGACCTGAATGACCTCGATCGAGCCGACCTTGAATTTGGCAAAACCCTGATCGACCAGCGCCTGCGGCGCGCCGATCGGATTGCTACCCTGCGCGTGTGCCGCCGAGCTGAAAATCTCGAGCGGGCCATCGAGGCCAAACGCCGCGCCGGCTGCCGCAGCAGAAATGACGAAGCTGCGACGGGTTAAGTCCTGCATCTCGTATACCTCCCATTAGAACCTGGTGCCCGCTTCCGAGCACACGCAAGCTATGCGGGCTTTCATGCAATTGCATGACCTGCTTGATGGGACTCACGGACAGTTGAACACTTAGCCGTAGAGGCGGGCGATGATCCGCGTCGGCACGCGAAGGAAGTAGAGCGTGAGGCACGAGAGATTGCGTAGGCTGCGCCGCACATAGCCACCCTGCCGATAGCGCACCGCGCTGGTGACGGCGCGTGTGCGCAGCACCGTCATCCGGCGCCGACCAATGCGGCGGACGATATCGACATCCTCCATGAGCGGCAGACGGCTGTAACCGCCGACCTGCTGGTAGAGCTGTCGGGAGATCAGCAGGCCCTGATCGCCGTAGGGCAGGCGGAAGAGTGCGCATCGCGTCGCGACGCCCGCCTCAATCATGCGCGGCCTGAAACCATCGTCGTCGAGCGCGAAGCGGAACGCAGCAGCCGTGGGTCGCCGCCGACCGCTGTCGATGCGCTCGGCGAGCGCGGAAACTTCGCGCTCCCATCCGGGCTCGAGGACAGTGTCGGAGTGCAGGAAGAGCAGCCAGGGCGAATTCGCGTGCGCCGCGCCGGCGCTGAGCTGTTCGCCCCGGCTCGGGCCTGAACGAAGAAGCTCGGCACCCGACTGCTCGATGATCTTGAGCGTGCGATCACTCGACCCGCCATCGACGACGATGACCTCGCGCACGATTCCTTGGATCGCAGCCGGCACGAGCGCCGTCAGACAGGCCGCGAGCCCGTCCTCCGCATTCAATGTTGGTATGACGACCGAGATCATCGCCGCATCTTACGAAGTTGCCGGCAACACTGAACATGGCGCGCGCCGCTGGGCAATGCGGCCCATCCGATGATCCACATCCGTTCTTGTTATGTTCGATCTTTGATGCTATGGGTTGCATTAAGAGGCGAGAGGCCGACATGCCGTCAGAACGCACCCCAGAACGCAAGGTCGAGCCGGACGCACCCGGGTCGGATCGCCGGAGCGAGATCAGGCCGGACGCGGAGCTGCGGCGCGGGCGCGGGGCGCGTTCGAACCGTTCGAGCCGCTATGACGAGGGCAAGCGGGAAGCCTTCGATGACGGCTGGGAGTCGATCGCGACGCTCGACGCCTTCCGCACGGACGTCATGGACGAGCGTGCGAAGAGCATCATTGCGAGCAACGACAGCCCGGATCTCAGCTTCGACCAGTCGATCAACCCCTATCGCGGCTGCGAGCACGGCTGCATCTATTGCTATGCGAGACCGACCCACGCCTATCTCGGACACTCGCCGGGCCTGGATTTCGAAACCAAGATCTATGCCAAGGTGAACGCGCCGGAGCTGCTCGAGCAGGAACTTGCGCGTCGCAACTACGTACCGAAGACCATTGCGCTCGGCGCCGTTACCGACCCTTATCAACCCATCGAGCGCGACCGCGGGATTTCACGGCGCATTCTGGAAGTGCTGGATCGCGCCTCGCATCCCGTGGGCATCGTCACCAAGTCGGCTGGCATCGTCCGCGACATCGATATTCTCGCGCACATGGCCGAACGCGGCCTCGCCAAGGTCGCGATCTCGATCACGACACTCGACCGCAGCCTTGCGCGCAGCATGGAGCCCCGCGCCGCGACACCGCCCAAGCGTCTCGAAGCTGTCCAGCGGCTCTCCGAGGCCGGCATTCCCGTTGCCGTCCTGACGGCGCCGATCATTCCGGCGCTCAATGACAGCGAGATCGAGAGCATTCTGCAGGCGGCGTACGCGGCCGGCGCGCGCGAGGCGGGTTTTGTCGTACTGCGGCTACCGCTGGAGCTGAAAGAGCTGTTTCGCGAGTGGCTGGAGACGGACCATCCGAACCGTGCAGCTCGCGTGATCTCGATCCTGCGCTCCATGCATGGCGGTCGCGACTACGTTGCCGAGTTCGGCCTGCGCCAGCGCGGTAGCGGGCCTTATGCCGAACAGATCGGGATGCGCTTTCGGCTCGCGTGCCAGCGCCTCGGGCTCAATAAGCGCTCGCTGAGGCTCAGGACGGACCTCTTCACGCCGCCCGTTCCCAAAGGCGGGCAGATGCGCCTCATCTGAGGCAGCGCTCAAATCACGCCGAAAAGGCGAAGCGCCAGATAGAGGCCACACGCCAGTACGACGACTTTGAGGATCGGGTAATAGTACGGATGACTGCGGAAGGGCGGGCGTTCGGGATGGTTATCACTCATGGTCCGACCTTCCATTCCGTCGTGTCGTGATCGGGGTGCTGATAGGAGACGATCTGTGCGAACCGCTCTGCGATCGCCGCGTCACCGCTCGGTCGCGGCGGCAGCGCGGCGAGATGATCGCCCCAAGGAATGCGTGCCTCGGCGGCAAGCTGGATCTCCGGCGGCGCAGCCTCCGGGTGATCGAAGGCGACGATCGAGATATCGGTCGTGCCGCCGCTCTCGAAGGTGAGCGGCGTGCCGCAGTCGCCGCAGAAGCCGCGCCGCGCGAGATTGGAGCTGACGAAATATTTGGGCGCGCCGCGCGTCCACGCGAATTCCTTCGCGGTGATGTAGAACCCCCCGAGGCCTGCCGTCGCTTTCTGGCACATGCGGCAATAACAAACGGACCCGCGTCCGAGTTTCGTCACGCGAAAGCGCACCGCGCCGCATTGGCATCCGCCGGTGTGGGCCTCGTCGCTCATGAGGAGGCCACCATTAAACGCGACGCTCCAATGCACGCCAACAGTATCCCTTCTCCCCGCAAGCGGGGAGAAGAGGAATGTCGAGCGCGCGGCGACATCGCTGCACAATGTGAGCGTAGGAATATCATCGCTTGACCTCCCACGTGGTGATCGCCTCGCCCGTCTGCGGGTCCTTGCCGTCCTTGAGCTGAATGCCCATGGCGGCGAGCTCGTCGCGAATGCGGTCGCTCTCCGGCCAATCCTTGGCCTTGCGGGCAGCGAGGCGAGCGGCGATGAGATGCTCAATCCGCGCTTTAGCATCGGCCGCCTGGCCTGCATTTGCGCTTAAGGGAACTAGCGAGAGATGAGCATGCTCTGACAGTTTGAATGCCACACCGTCATCTGCCATGCTCGGAATGAGCGCATTCAGCTTCGCTTCGACCGATTTGCGTGACGCCTCACGATCCTTTAGATCCCGTGCTTCCCACTTGTAGTCGTTGAGAATGATTGCTCGTGCGCGAAGGAACGCGGGCCGATACTTGTTCAACAGCATCGGCGTCACATCGGTACCGCTTACTCCGCCAACATCGTAAGCCTCATGGTACGCCGGCCTAAAAACACCTAGCCAAGCGAGCGTACCGGCCAATGTCCGCTTTGCAGCCTCGTCACCCGCTTCCGCGAGTTTAGCGACCTGGTGCAGGTGGGCCCTTGCCGCTGCAAAGTTTAGGTCATCGCCCAGTGCGTCAAGAACAGCGCGGTCGACATCGCTTCGCTTGAACTCGATTGGGTACGGATGAGAGACGCTTTCGATCACAGCGTGCGACCAACGGCTCAAATCATTCCGCGCTTCGATAAGTCGATCCACGCTCCAGTTTATCGGCTCTCGATAGTGGGTCATCAACATGGCCCAGCGTAGAACCTCGCCAGCCCATTCAGTGCGGCCAAACGTATCCCTCTCCAACAGCTCATTGATCGTCACGAAATTCCCGAGGCTCTTGGACATCTTCTCGCCCTCGACCTGCAGGAAGCCATTGTGCATCCACACGTTCGCCATCACGGACGTGTTGTGTGCGCAGCGCGACTGCGCGATCTCGTTCTCGTGGTGCGGAAACACGAGATCGATGCCACCACCGTGAATGTCGAAGACGTTGCCGAGGTGCTTCCCCGCCATGGCCGAGCACTCGATATGCCAGCCCGGCCGCCCCGGCGTCGCGATACCGGCCGGTGACGGCCATGAGGGCTCACCAGGCTTCGACGGCTTCCACAGCACGAAGTCCATCGGCCCTTTCTTGTAAGGCGCGACATCGACGCGGGCGCCGGCCTCCATTTCCTCCAGCGAGCGGCGCGCGAGCTTGCCGTAGTCCGGCATGGAGCCGACCGCGAACAGCACGTGGTCCTCGGCGACATAGGCATGGCCGTTTGCGACCAACGCGTCGCAGAGCACGCGCATTTCCGCGATGTGATCCGTCGCGCGCGGCTCCACCGTTGGCGGCAACACGCCGAGCGCGGCAATGTCCTTGTGGAACTGCGCCGTCGTTTCCTCGGTGAGCTTGCGAATAGCCTCGGTCGGCGGCAGCTCGGGAAAGCGCTCGACGGCGCGCGCGTTGATCTTGTCGTCGACGTCCGTGATGTTGCGCGCGTACGTAACGTGCTGATCCCCGTGGATGTGGCGGAGCAGCCGGAAGAGCACGTCGAAAACGATGATCGGACGCGCGTTGCCGATGTGCGCGAGGTCGTAGACCGTCGGCCCGCAAACGTACATGCGCACGTTCGTCGGATCGATCGGCTGGAACGGCTCCTTGCGCCGCGTCAGGGTATTGTAGAGCGTGAGCGTCATGCCGCACCTCGGCCCAAAAGGCTGGCGGGAAGGTCTCTGTGCTCGGGATTTCTGGCAGAGAAACGCGGCCGCGCCAGCGAAAGCTAGCCCGTGATGAAAATGATGCCGCAACAGGTGTCGACGGCGGGTTTCTGCACGATGCGTTTCATGAGGCGCACCTTATCGGGGGTTGCGGTTGCCGCGTCAAGCCGCGTTGCGCGGTAGACGGTAAATTGAGCAGATCCGTCCCCTTCCGGCCATATCTCGCAGCACACCATTCCCCGCATGAAACTTAGAACAGCCACTCTCGCCGATGCGCCCACGATCGAAGCCTGGGATCGCGAGCCGCACGTCATTGCCGCGTCGGGCGAGGACCCGATGTACGACTGGCGCACCGAGCTGCCGCGTACCGTTCCGTGGCGCGAGTTCCTGATCGCCGAGGTCGACGGCCGCCCGATCGGGATGATGCAGATCATCGATCCCGAGCAGGAGGAGAGCCACTACTGGGGCGAGATCGCGCCGAACCTGCGCGCTATCGACATCTGGATCGGCGATGCTGCCGACCTCGGGCGCGGCTATGGCACGGAGATGATGCGGCTCGCCATCGAGCGCTGCTTCGCGCCGCCGGACGTGACCGCCATCGTCATCGACCCGCTGGTCTCGAACACGCGCGCGCACCGCTTCTACGAGCGTCTCGGCTTCCGACGCATCGAGCGACGGATGTTCGAGCAGGATGACTGCTACGTGTATCGGCTGGAGCGCGCGGATTGGCGCGCTTACGAGAAAGGATAGACCGCGATCACGGCCAGGAACACGATGTTTGTCGCCATGTGCGCGATGATGGGCAGCCAGAGGTTCCCCGAACGCCACAGCAGCCACGAAAGATACAATCCGCCAACGAAAACCTCGAGCAGGCCAGCCACCGAGTAGCCAAGGTGGAACGTCGTCCAGGCCACATTGACGAGGAGCGCCGCCGGCCAAAACCCGCCGCGCCAGCGGGCGAGAGCGGCGAGCGCGAAGCCACGAAAAAGGATCTCCTCCGAGAGCGGCGCGCCAATGCCTACGGCGAGCGCCGTCACCGGCCAGATCGGCGCCTGCAGCATCGGCAGAAAGGGCGCGACATCTGCCATGAAGAGGTCTGGCCGGAGCAGGTAGACCAGCAGATTGTAAATCCCGAGCACGAGGACCAGCCCTGCAAGTGCCACCGCGATATCGCGGATGCTCGGAAGACCGCGGTCGAGATGCAGGACGGCGCGCCGTTCGCCACCGAAGAGGCCCGCCGCCCACCATGCGAAGGCGATGACGCCCACCTGAGAGAGCGCCAGGAAGACGATGACGGAGAGCAGAAGCCGTTTGTCCGCCGCCACGCCGGTCAGGAAGCCTGGCTCGCCTGCGACGACGGCCGCGCCGAGCACGCCGCCGAGAAGCTGCAAGCCCGCCTGCACGATGATTGCCGCCAGCAAAGCGAGCAACGGCGGCCAGGTGCCGCGCGCCTCGTAGCGTGGTGGGCCGGCCAGAAGATGGTTTGCCAACGTCCCTGTCTGTGGTCACGCGGCCGTAAGGTTTACAACCCGAAATTGATCGGCCGACGTTGCCGGTCTTACACACGTGTGGCGGAGCGTGCTTTCATTTGGCGGAAGGCCATCCTATATTGAGTTTGCCGGATTCGTCCGGCTATGGCGATAAATGGACATCGGAATAAGCCTTTCGGACCCGGGGGCGGTACCCGGCGCCTCCACCATCAGCCCACGAGATCGCACCACGCCGGTGGTGCCCTCAAGGGAAACGAGAGCCAATCGTGGCCTGTTGCTGGGGGCGAAATAGGATCGACGAGGGTGTAAAGGGTGCTCTTTTGCCCGGCATGATACCGCCGTTATCGGGTCACCAGAATAGTTGCCAATGACAACTATGCTGAGGCTCGCCTCGCTGCGTAATGCAGTTCGGTTAGCCTGAACTTGAAGCCCTGGCGTCTAGCAACGTCAGGCGCGGTTCGGAGGGCACCGGGCAACAGAAGCCCTCCACTTTGCCTCCATGCAAGCCGCATGGTGGTGCACTGTGTGGGCTGGTGCGAAGACTGAAGCATGACGGCTGAGCACGAGATCGATTACGACGCGCTAGCGCAGGAGGCCATGCGTGGCGTCGTGCGTGCTGTACTGACGCGGGTACAGAAGTCGGGACTTCCTGGCAATCACCATTTCTATATCGCCTTCGACACCCGCCATCCGGGCGTGGTGCTCTCGAAGCGCCTCAAGGGCAAATACGCCGAGGAAATGACGATCGTGCTCCAGCACGTGTTCTGGGAGCTCATCGTCACTGACGTCCGTTTCGAGGTGAAGCTGAGGTTCGACGGCATTCCCGAGCGGCTCGTCATTCCCTTCGCAGCGATCAAGGTCTTCTTCGATCCGAGCGTGCCCTACGGCCTCCAGTTCGACGAAGCCGGTGCCGCACGCGACAGCAGCGGCAGCGTCGTCGGCCTCAACGAGGATTCCGGTATCGGCGGCCAGATTTCCGGCGTGCCGGGCATCGGGCGCGCATCCAACCGCCCGACTGCCGGCGACCGGAGGCGCCCAGTGCGCCGCACCCGCTCCGACAAGGACGACGAGGCGGCTTCCCTCGACGACGAGAATGGGACGGAAGGGGCTGCTAGCCGCCGGATCGAACCCGCATCGCGTCCGCAAGCTGCACTCGTTCCGGCACCATCCGGCACCGAGAGCGACGCGGATCTTACCGAGACGCCTGCGCAGGATCAGGGGCAGCAGAACGTCATCAGCCTGGATCGATTCCGCAAGAAACCCTGAGCGGGCGATCATCTCTCCCCGCATAGGACATCGAGGCCCGTTCGGCATACGATCCGAGCGGGCTTTTTGTTTTGGCTGAGCGGCTTCAGGTGTCGCCAGGGAGGATAGGAATGAAATCAATCGGGCTTTTTACAGGGCAATGCGCGCTCGTGACCGGCTCCGCCTCTAACATCGGCCGCGCCATCGCCGAGGGCATTGCCGCGGAAGGCGCCAAGGTTCTGCTCGCGGATGTCGATCCCGAGCGCAATGCCGCGACGCTGGCGGCCATTACGGCGGCCGGTGGGAAGGCAGAGGCGATCACCACCGATCTCTCGACCTCGGACGGTTGGCGCAGCCTGCTGGCGCGTGTCGGCGACGCGCCAATCGACATGTTCGTCCATTCGGCCTGCCCGCCTCGCAAGGAGGTCGATGACGCGAGCGCCGTCAGCGAAGCAACGTGGGATGCTTTCCAGAACGTGAATGTGCGCTCGGGCTACTTCCTCGGCCGCGAGTTGGCCGGTCGAATGCAGGCGCGAGGGGCGAAGGGTAGTTTGCTGCTCGTCACGTCACTCCACGCCGAGACGCCGCGCAATCTTCCGCATTATTCCGCAGCCAAGGCGGGCATGACGATGGTCGTGCGCGAGCTTGCGCGGCATTTCGGCCCCGCCGGCATCCGCGTAAACGCCATCGCGCCCGGCGCCATTCCGGGTGGCGGCTTCAACGCGGCGGCTTATGATTTCGACGGCAAGATCGCGCTCGGCCGGCTTGGCACTGCGGCCGATCTTGCCGGACCGGCGATCGCCCTGCTGTCGGACCACTTCGCCGGCTACATCACGGGCACGACACTGGTGGTCGACGGCGGCATCGATCTCTTCAACTGGATCAAGCCGGTTTGGGGATAGTTCCGCCGGCTGCTGGGAAGAGGTTTTCCTCAATGGGCGTGGCGGTATGCCGGCGGCGGCACCTTTCTACGTCGTAGCCGTGTCACGCCTTCCCGTTCCGCCCATAACTCGCGAAGCGCTCGACGACGCGCGCCATCTCGTCCTGCGCAAGCACGTGCGGTGTCCCGAGCATGAGTACCTTGAGGTACTGCTCCGCCAGGATTTCGACCTCCTCCGCGAGCGCCAGGGCCGCTGGCCCGTTCGCGCCAACTGCGGTCTGCCCGTGATTGGCCATCAGGCAGGCATTGCGGTGCCTGAGACCCTCAGCGACGTTCTGTGCGAGCTCCTCGCTGCCAAACGTGGCATAGGGCACTAGCGGGATGTCGTCGCCGCCAGCCGACGCCACCATATAGTGGAAGGCGGGAATGGCGCGGCGCGCACAGGCAAGCACTGTCGCGTGCATCGAGTGGCAATGGACAATGGCACCGGCATCGGGCCTGGAGCGGTAGACCGCCAAGTGGAACAGCAGCTCGCTCGACGGGGCCAGTTGCCCGACAGGGACATGGCCGTCAATGCGGACGCGCACGATGTCGGCAGGCGTGGTGAGATCATAGGCAAGGCCCGACGGCGTGATCAGGATCCCATCCTCGAAACGCACCGAAACATTGCCCGAGCGGCCCGGCGACAAGCCTCGGCGGCTCATGGCGAGGGCGGTGTCGACCACGCTGCGGCGCGCAACCAACTCGGCCGTTCCGCGCTGAGGCAGCCGCCGGCCAGCTCCTGTCGTCCTCACGATCTCACGCACCATGATCCGACTCCCAATCCTTCGCGCGACTCGATAGCCTGCCTCGCCAGGCAAAAACGAGGGCCGACATGAGCATGACCCCGAACCCCGCGATTCCCATCACCGTCCTTACCGGCTTCCTCGGGTCCGGCAAGACGACGCTGCTGAAGCGCCTGCTCGACGACCCCGCAATGGCCGGCACTGCCGTCATCATCAACGAGTTCGGCGAGGTCGGTATCGACGATGCGCTCGTCGAAAAGATCGACGACGATGCCGTCCTGCTCCCCTCGGGGTGCGTGTGCTGCGCCGTGCGCGGCGATCTCGTGCAGGCACTCGAGCGGATGCACACCAAATCGCTCTGGGGCGACATCCCACCGATGCAGCGCGTTGTCCTCGAGACGACTGGTCTCGCCGATCCAACGCCGATCGTTCACACGCTGATGACGGAAGAAAGCCTCTACCGCATCTATCAGCTCGACGCCGTCGTAACGACTGTCGATGCTCAGTTGGGCTTACACCAGATCGAAGCGCATTTCGAGCCCGCAAAGCAGATTGCGATCGCGGATCGCCTCATTGTGACTAAAGCCGACCTAACGGAAGCGCAGAACGTAGAAGCACTGGAGCGGCGCCTCAGGGCTCTGAACCCGGCGGGGCAGATCCGCCGCGCAGTCAAGGGCGATATCTCGCCTTCGGAGCTGATCGGCCTCGGTGCGCACGAGCCGGCGCTGACGGGCGTCGATCCGGAGCGCTGGCTCGCCGCCGAACGCTACAAGGAGGACGACGGACATCACGCACACGGCGTACATTGCGGCCCCGACTGCGGAAACGGTAATGAGCACGCGCATTTGCACGATCATGAGCACGCGCATTCGCACGATCACCAGCATGATCACCACGCTCATGATGAAGCCTGCGCCGACCCGCATTGCGATCATCCCGCGCATCAGCATCTGCACGGCATCCGCTCATTCTGCCTGACGTTCGCGGAGCCGCTCGACGGGCGCGAGCTGTCCAATGCCATGCAGCTTCTCGCGCAGCTTTATGGCGAGCGGCTTCTGCGCGTGAAGGGCATTCTGAACGTGAAGGATCAGACGAAGCCGTTCGTCGTGCATGGCGTGCAGCACATTTTCTATCCGCCGGAGACGCTCGCAAAGTGGCCGAGCGCGGATCAGCGATCGCGCCTCGTATTCATCACGAAGGATCTGCCGGAAGACAGCATCCGCAAACACTTCCGCCCATTCGTCGGCGAGGCGGAGGGGGCGGTAATCGTAAGCGCCTAGCGCTCTCGGTCTGTCACCGCCGATACTGCAGGAAGGGCGATTTCGTTGCGACCTTGTCGTAGAGTCCGCGCGCGCGATAGTTGAACTCCTGCGTCGCCCAGTACGTGCGCGTTGCGCCGCGCGCGTCGGCTTCTGCATAGACCTGCTCGATCAGGCGCCGGCCGATATCCTTGCCGCGCACTTTCGGATCGACGAACAGATCCTCAAGGTAGCAATACCAGGTCGGAGACCACGTCGAGCGATGGAACAGGATATGCGCGATGCCGATCGGAACGTCGTCGTCACCGACTGCCACCAGAGCGATGTGAAATCCCTCCTTGCCGCTCAGCAGGCGCTCCCACGTCATCTCGATGACTTCGTCCGGAACATTCGACTTGTAGAACTCGATGTAGCCCTTGAAGAGCGGCAGCCACGCCGGCTTATCCTTGGCCTCTAGGCGGCGAATGCGAATGTTCATAATTGACGATCCTGTCGTTGACGCGGAAGCGCCAAAGTAGCCGCGGCCGAGCCCAAGGGCCATGCCGAAAACCGGACGCACGATGGCTCCGACCGATGCGCAGAAACAGCGCGCCGATCGAAGCGATCATGCTCCAGGGGAAGAGTAAGCGATGGCGTTTATCAGCCGCGCAGGCGCGTGCGGACTATGCGCGGGAATTCGTCGCTGGTGAATTCATCGGCGGTGCGGGGCTGGCCGGGTGCAGAACCGCGCGCCGGATCGCTCACCATACCGCCCTGCGGCGGCACATATTGGGGCGCGGTCTGGGTGTTCGCACGGGAGGTCGTCGCACCTGCCGGGCTGCTGTTGCCGACAAACCAAGCCTCGATGAGATCGAGCTCATCGGCCGACAGCTTCAGACCCTGACCGCGGCAGCGCGCGACGACGAAATTGCGGAAACGCCCCGCGAACAGGTTGGCGGACGCGCCCTGCTCGAACCAAGGATCGGCCTCGCTCACCACATCCATCACAAAGCGCACGTCGTCGCGGCGCAGCTCCAGGCCGTGCTCCTGCGCCCGCCGTAGGACGTTCTGGATGGTCTGCGCGCCAAGCAGGTTGTTCTCATTGATCTCGAGCGCCATGACCTCGAAGAGCGTGCGGTACTCGGGCGGCGCGAGTGGCGGCGCCTGGCAGGCCTCGTGGATGCGCGCGATGGATTGCTGGATCGACGAGCCCGTCTCTTTCGGGCGCGCCGGTGAGGCTGCGGTCGTTGCCATTCCCTGGCCCATACCCTGGGATGGCGCAGCCGCGTGCGTCGAAGCAGCGGGCTTCGGCGCCTGGGCCGGTGTCAGCGGCGCGGAGAGCGTGGGCGAGCGCGGCGAGGGCTCGCGGATCGGGGCATCAGTTTGGCTGTAGCGCGGCGTGCCGGCGAGCGACCGCGGCTCCGGCGCCGAAGCGGCAGGCGGGGGTAGCGCGCGCTCGGGACGGAAGTCCTCGTCGTGGTGATCGAACGAAGGCTGCTGCTGTGGGCGACGCTGCAGGCCGCCCTGGCTTCCAAAGTGGTCGGCAAGTCCGCGCGTGCTAGCCGCGCTACTCGACGGCGGCGCGATGGTGCGGGAAGGTGCCATCTCGCGCATCTCGGGCATTTCGGGCAGCGGCACGGCACGCTTCGCCTGCAGGTGACGGCGCGTGTCGATGACAAGATAGGGTGGCTGCTCGGAGAGCCTGAAATCATCCGGCAGCGCTTGCGCGAGCAGCTCGCGGAAGCCTCCGGCGCCAGCCCACGACGTCGCAACCGTCCGATCATGCCCGATCGAGCGCACGGCCCGGTCGGCGAGCACCTCGAGCGGTACCGGCGTCGGCGAGGCCTGAACGGCCTGCACCACATCGGCAATGATCTCGTGGCGTAGCGCCTCGCGGTCCGCCTCCGGCAGAACCAGGGCCTTCGCTTGCGAGGCGATGAGCGGCGCGGAAGCGCTCATGCCGATCTCGCCCTGCTGCTCGAGAAGGAAGGCGATGAGATCGGATTCGCGCACCTCGCCGTCGCTGATCGCGGTGTAGGGGGCTGCGGTATAGTCGTTGGCGAAGATCACTGTGCGTCGGGCGTGGGCGCGCAGACGATGCAGAACGGGTGTGAAATCCGCATCCCCAGACAGGATCACGAACTCGTCGAAGTGCGTGCCGTGTGCGAGGTGGTCGACGACATCCATGACCATGCGGATGTCGGAGGAGTTCTTGAGCTGGGCGGTGAGGGGCGGGCAGTCGATGATCTCGAACCCGGCGCGCAGGAAATGATGGCGCACGAACGGGAAGGAATTCATGTCGGTCGAATTGTCGGACTGATTCCGGCGCGGCACCGGGTTGCCGTAGCAGCGATTCATGACGATGCGCCGCGGCTCCGCGGCAAACGAACCATTGGTGGAGGTGATCAGCGCGCCGGTCTCGATGCCCTTGATCCACGAGGCGGCATCACGGGCGAACCGCTTGGCAGCCTCTTCGTTTTTGCGCTTCAACGACAAATAGATGTTGTCGTAATCGACGAAAACGGCGCTCAAGAACGCACGCCCAGCTTCACGCCTGATCATTCAACGCCCCCTAGTCATTCCTCGGACTTGCGCCGATACCCCGAGGTTACTGTTCATGAGTCGTCTGGCAGGGGCAAGGTCCGGGCCCCGGACTCCCGAATCAAGTCAGGGGATTAGCTGTTGATTCGGGACATACGCGGCGCGCGGGCCGCACCTCGACCGTGGCTCTGGCGTCACACGCCAACCGTGCCAGCGGGCGTCCGCATTCCGGACGGCGCTTAGCGCTCCATTAACCCTGTTCCCCCATAGTGGCCTTCACGTCAGTGACCTGTTGCTTCGTTGCGTGAAAGGCGTTTGCGATGCGTTCCAAGCGTTGTGGCTGCGCGCCACAATTCGTTCGGCAAGGTGCGATCAGCGCCAGCCTGATCGGCGTCCTCGCCATTCTCGCCGGCTGCGCGAGTGATCGCAGCACCACGCACTCATCCGCCGACGCTGGACCCATGCGGATGGCAGGCGCCCGCGGCATGATCGAGGCCGACGACCCGCGCGAGCCCTGGAGCCCCAACTACGGCTCCGTCCGCCCCATGCGCACGAGCGCTACTGGCATGTCCAGCGGTACCGAAACTGTGTCTGCCGCCGCCACGGCGACGTCACCGGCACGAGCTATTCCGGTGTCATACTCCCGGCCCCTCGATGCCGAGGACATCATCCGTCGCGCCGTCGCTGCGCACGAGATGCGACAGGAGAATTGAGAATGAACGACTACGCACACAAATCCGCCATGCAGGCATCCGCAGCTCTGGCGAAGCCCTCACTGCAGGCTGATAAGGCGCGCCTTGTCGGTGAGCACGTACATGCGGCCGTTGGCGACGACTGGCGCAATGTATACCGCCGCGCCGAGATCGAGCTGCGTCTCCACCTTGCCGCCGACCGCATTGACGCCAAGGAGCTTGCCAGTATCGGAAGCAAGCCAGAGGCGGCCGCCGGCTAGGACCGGACCCGCCCAGCTCTTGCCGCCGGCAAGCCGCGTCGTCCACAGCGCCTTGCCGTCGCGGCGGCTCATGGCAATGAGCTGGCCACTCGTGTCGACGACGTAGATGCTGTCGCCCGCGACATAGGGCCTCTGAATACCCGGCACATTCACCGACCACACCCGCTCGCCGGTGCGAACCTCCGTCGCGATCATGCGGCCGCCGTGACCGATGGCGTACACTGTGTTGCCGTCAATGGCAGGGCTTGCCGCATCGCTCATGGAGCCGAGCGAGGAGGCTGCCCGCGAGCGCGAGAGCGAGTCCTGCCAAGCGACGGACCCGTCTGCCACCCTGAGTGCGACGACATCGCCCGTCGGGTATGGGACGACAGCAACATCGCCACTGAGTGCCGGGCTCGCCCCGAGCAGAAGGCTCGCGCGCTCCGGAAGACCGCGATAGGCCCACATTTCCGCGCCGTCATGCCCCGACAGCGCAACAGTGCGGCCGTCGGTCGTTACGACGACGACTCGTCCGCCACCGATCGTCGGCGCGGAGCGAACCGGCGAGCCCACATTCTTGTCCCACAGCTTCTTGCCGCCCTGCGTATCGAGCGCCGTGACAATGCCATGGCCGGTGGCCACGAACAGGCGCCCGCCTTCCGCCGCGAGACCACCGCCGAAGGCGTTCGTATCGGTGCCCTTCTCGGGCACCAGCGAGATCTTCCAGGCAACCGCGCCTGAACTGTTGAGCGCTGTCACCAGGCCGGCAGCATCGAGCGTGAAGACGCGGCCATCGGCGACGATCGGGGTCGCTGTCAGGCGACCGTACTTGCTCGAGCCTTGGCCGATGTCGGCGCTCCAAACCGTGCGGATCGATGCCGGCAGCGCGAGATGACCCGGCGCGTTGTTCGGAGCACCGCCCGGCAGCGCCCATGTGTCGTTCTGGCGTGGTGGCGGTATAGCGATCGGGCGGTCGGCACTCGCGAGCTCAATGCTGCCCGTATTGCTTTCCGCGAGCGCGACCGGCACGCGCGTTCCCGGCAGCGGCACCTGTTTCTCTGCGAACGGATTGAGGGCAGCCACATCCGTCAGGCTAGGCATCCCCCCCGAGCACCCGGCAAGGCTCAAAAGAGCGAGCGCGCTCGCGATGGCCGCCAGCCGCTCAGTGCGCAAGATCTCCACGATCTGCCCCCCAGTCCTAGTACCTACTTCGTCGCTCCGGCTTCACCCGGCTTTGCCCCGGTCCCCCCGGGCTGAGCGGCTTTGGTAAGCGCCGCCTCCGTCAGAACAGTCATCAAGATCCGCGCCCTCTCGGCCGTCGCCGGCGGCACCGCGGTGTCGGCCAGGATTTGCTCGAAGATTTTGCGCGCTTCGTCCTGGTTCCCGGCCTTCATGGCCGCAAGTCCGAGCAGCTCGCGTGCCGGTGCACGCCAAGCATTGCCGTCATTTACGAGATCTTTGAGGCGATTCTGCATCTCGGTCCAGTCGGCCGAATCGACCCTCAACAGCGCCGCCTGGAGCGTCGCGAAGTCCCTCAGCAAAGGATCGGCACCCGAATCCTTGGATACGGCATCGTAGGCCGCGACGGCCTCATCGCGCTTGCCCTCGGCGGCATACGCGCCGGCATTCCTGAGACGCGCCAACGCACCATACGCCGGCGGAGCGGTCTTGATCATCTTGTCGAAGGCCTGATGGGCCTCCTGTGCCTTGCCCTGCGCTGCGAGCCGCGCCGCACTCTCGAACTCGATGCCTGCTGCCTCACGCGTGCTCAGGCTGCGGTATTCGTAAAACTTGTAGCCACCGACGCCGAGGATGAGGAGCGCGGCAGCGGCGATGATGAAGACACCGAACTTGTCCCAGAGCTGCGCGAGGCGCTCCTTGCGCATCTCGTCCTGGACTTCGCGCACAAAATGGTCGGTCTGGTCGGCCATGGTCTTCCTTGGTTCCTGCCCGCCGGCACTCGGGGTAAGGTCACTCTATAACCCGCGGTGCCACTGAGCGAAAGGCTCCTGGCCTAAAGCATGTTCGCTTCAGATGGTATTGCTCCGCGATCCATCTGGAGCGTGAAACATGCTCTACATCATAGATTTAGAGTGCGTTGCACATCTCGCCTGGACATCAGCAGACGTCAAGGCGGGACGATCGCACTTTGGGCCTCGATGAACGCCGTTTCCGGCTATTTCGTGACTCGCGGTTTCACGCTCGATGTCGGCATGTTCCGAGGTTGCCGCAGCGCCTTACAGAAGTCCGAGCTCGGCCAGCTCGCGGCGCATCTTGGCGGGCATCTCATCGATGTTGCCGCGCCGTTCGCCTGTGATGTCAACGGGGGCATCCTCGACCGCCAGATAGCGCCAGCCCTGGAAAGCGCGACGTGGCACGGGACGCACGTGAACGAGCTTGCGGTCCAGGATCAGGAGCGTGCAGGCCGTGCCGTCCGGCCGCTTTCCTTCCCTCAGGTCGACGAGACGCTGGCGCGCCTGGATCACGCCCTTGATGACCCAGTAGATCGAGCCGCCGTCGAGCAAATCCTCGCGTCGCTTCGGCATCATGAACGTGCGGTGAAACAACTCCGGCTTCTGCTTCTCGGCCTTCATCTGCTTCAGACGCTCGGTCTGCCAGGAGGCGAGATCCTCGACCGAATCCGTGCCGACGCTGAGCTTCACGAGATGGATCGTCACGACTCGGCCTCCTCCTCGAGGCTGACGAGCAAGGCGCCCTGGTTCACCTGCTGGCCCTCGCCGACCGCGACACTCGCGACCACGCCGTCGCGCGCGGCTGTGAGCACATGCTCCATCTTCATGGCCTCGACGACCGCGAGCCGATCGCCCTTGGCGACGACATCACCTACCTTTACGAACACGCGTGCGACCTTGCCGTTGATCGGCGCGCGCACTGCATCGGCCGCGTGGCCATCGTCGATATCGTCCGCGTCGTAGGTGGGCCAGCGCACCTCGACCTGTTCACCGTCGAAGATTGCGTAGAGGCCGCCCGGCACGTCGACGCAGGCGTCCGGTGGCTCGGTGATGGTCGCGACATCATCCGCAAGTGCGACGTGCGGTGGCTCGCCTACCCCTGCCCAAGTTGCCTTAATCGTGCGCGCCTCGCCATTGACCACCATTGGCACCGAAATCGTGCGCGCGCCGCCGAGCTGGAATCCGTCGAGTGCATCCCACGGTCCCTTAAGGCCGCCCACCGGCAGAAGCAGGCGCTGTGCCGCAGCGAGCACCTCCGGCGTCCCGATGCGCGAGCGCGTGAGAGCGGAGATTTCGCGACCGATAAGCCCCGTGTCCATGCGAAGGGCACGCACATCGGCGTGCTCCAGGAGCGCGCGCAGGAATGATGCGTTGACGCGCGGCCCCGCCACGATGAGCCAACTCAGGGCCGAGACCATCTGATCGGCCGCCGCATCGCGCGTCGCGCCGTGCGTGATAAGCTTTGCGATCATGCTGTCGTAGAAGGGCGAGATGACGTCGCCGGCACGTACCGCGGTCTCGAGGCGCACGTTACGACCATCGGGCAGCGCGAAAGCGGCGACCCGCCCGATGCTCGGCAGGAAACCTTGCGCGGGATCCTCGGCGCAGAGCCGCACTTCGATGGCGTGGCCGCTCATGGAGATATCGGCCTGCTTGAGCGGCAACGGCTCGCCGGCAGCGACGCGGAGCTGCCACTCGACGAGATCGAGCCCGGTAATGGCCTCCGTCACCGGATGCTCGACCTGAAGGCGCGTATTCATCTCGATGAGGTACCACGGCGCCTTTGGCCCGAGGCTGCCGCCCTCGACGAGGAACTCGACGGTGCCCGCTCCCTCGTAACCGACGGCGCGCGCGAGGCTGACGGCCGCCCCGCACATCTTCTCGCGCAGCGCCGCGCTCATGCCCGGTGCCGGCGCTTCCTCGATGACCTTCTGATTGCGCCGCTGCAGGGAGCAATCGCGCTCGAAGATGTGCACCACATTGCCGTGGCGATCGCCGAACACCTGCACCTCGACGTGGCGCGGCTGCTGGACCACTTTCTCGATCAGCACAGTGGCGTCGCCAAAGGAGGACAATGCCTCGCGCTGAGCGCTCTCGAGGGCGGCCTGAAACGCTGCGCCACTCTCGACCAAGCGCATGCCGCGCCCACCGCCGCCGGCCACCGCCTTGATCATGACCGGATAGCCAATACGGTCCGCTTCGCGCCGCAGCAGGGCGGGAGTCTGGTCGGCGCCATCATATCCTGGCACCACCGGTACACCGGCTGCGCGCGCGACGGCCTTGGCGGCTGCCTTGCCGCCGAGCTGGCGCATGGAGGCACCCGAGGGGCCGATAAACGTGATACCTGCCGCTTTGCAGGCATCGGCGAAATCCGCGTTTTCGGCGAGGAAGCCGTAGCCTGGATGGATGCCCTCGGCGCCTGTCGCCTTGGCGGCCGCAATGATGCGGTCGATGCGCAAATAGCTCTCGGTCGAGGGCGATGGTCCGATGTGGACGGCTTCGTCCGCCGCGGCGACGTGCAAGGCTTCACGATCGGCGTCGGAATAGACGGCAACCGTCGCCACGCCAAGGCGGCGCGCCGTGCGGATGATCCGACAGGCGATCTCGCCACGATTGGCGATCAGGATCTTTTTCAGCATCGGCGCACCCCTTGGCCAAGCAGCGGGTCGCGCGTCGACAGCAATGTCGCGGCTATCATGTGTCGGATGTTTTCCGGATGCGTTCAAGCCGGAAGCCGCGCATATCACCCATGGATGACGCCATTCGCGCGAAACGGCATACCGCTGGCTCCGGGCTACTGGCCCCGAGCTACTGGCCCGTGGTCGGCTGGTTCTCGGCCTCGAGACCACCGATGCTCGGGTTGAGCGCAAACTGGCCGAGATGCTTGAACTCGAGGCGCAGCATGACAGCCCGGTCAGGCTCGATGCCGCGTGTGGGATCCGTAATGAACGACTCCGTATACGAGGCGGTCAGGACGAAGCAGTCGTCGGCATAGCGGAGCTGAATCGTGTCCTGAAGACGCTCTTGCGTATCGATGTCGTAGCGTATGCCACCGAGGAGGCTCCAGAACTCCGATAGCCTCAACGCACCACCGAACTGGACTTCCTGCTCGCGGCGACGCGGGTCGATCGGATCCTCGGTATCGATGCGCACATATGAGTACTGAACCTGGGCACTGAGCGGTCCGGCCGTAAACGACGTATATGTGTCGTTGCGCCGTAGCGAGAGATCCTTCTCGTCGAAGCGACCCTGCGAGACGATCCGGAAGGTATCGGTCGGCGCGAGATAGGCACCTAAGACATAATCCGAACGCCTCGTCTCGAGGCCGCTGTCTGGAATCGCGGGGAAGCTGTCGGCCGCCAGAGGCCCGAGCTGATCCGGATTCCGGTCGTTGAAGGCGTTGTCGCCACCAAGCTGATAGCTCTGTCCGACAAGGAAGCGGGCGTAACCACCACCAGAGGCCTGATACGTGTACTGGAAGCCGACGTTGCCGCGCGTGCCCGTCTCGATGCGGTCCCAGCCGGAGAACTTATCGACGTCGAAGAGAAGCGTGTCGTCCCAAACGAGGCTCTTCGCATCCTCGATCGGGATGCGGTTCTGCGAAACGTGAGTAGGACGCGTCACGACCTGGGCGATCGGTTCGACGATGTGGCTGCCGGCCTGCGTGTGCTTGACGAAGGGATAGGCATATGTAAGCGCGGCGACGCCCGTCGCACGCGTCACGGTGCCGTCGTCCGTGAAGGCACCGGTATCGACGTCGAAGGCGTCTTTGAAATTCGTGACATCCGCGCGCACGCCGAGGTATGGCGTCCACACCTGACCGAGGCCATCGACGACCTTCGACCGCCAACGACCATCGAACGAGGCGCGGTTCATTTCCTTGGTCGCGGCGTCAGGCCCCGTGGAATCGACATCGGTGCGCGTGAGCGATACGGCATTCATGCTGAAGCTCAGCTCGCCGCCAAGTATCGGCCGATCGACTACGTAGTTGTAGTCGATGACCGGCATGACGCGGCTCTTTGCTTCAGCCGAGTCCTCAACAAGCAAACCACCGAAGTGATAGAAGGTCGCTGCGAAGTAGTTGCGATCGCTCAGGCCCTGCAGGAAGACCGAGTTGATACGGTCTGTCTGGAGTAGCCCGTCGAGACCGTAGAAGCGACGGAAAGCGTCGTCGCTCTCGAATGTGAGATCCCAGCCGAAGCGCCACCAGGAAGATAGCGAGAATAAGCCACGCGTCTGGACACTACCGCGCCAGCCATCGAGGCTCGGGTCAGAGCCGGCGGCCAGCGTGCTCAGGTCCTGATCGATACCGGCGAGCTTGACGTTATAGGCACCACGAATGTCGCCCCAATGCACCCGGTGGCGCCACTCGCCCTGCCAGAGGACGCCGTGCTCCGTCATGTACCTTGGATTGAAGGTGAAGTCGTAGTTTGGCGCGAGGGCGAAGTAGTAGGGCACTTCGGCATACGTGCCGAGGCGCTCCGAGTGGCCGTATTCGGGCGAGAGGAAGCCGGAGCGGCGCTTCACTGACGGATCGGGATGCTCGAAGTACGGCATGTACAGCACGGGCACACCGAACAGCTCGAAGGCTGCATCCTGGTATGTAACCGTACCGGCGGCCTGATCGTGGATCACGCGCGCAGCGCTGATGCACCACAGCGGTGGGCTCGAACCATCCGTTTTACAGGGCGTGAAACGGCCCTGCTCGAATTCGGTAACATTGCCTTCGCGGCGGACAGCGCGTCGTGCCGTGATGCGCGTGTCGTCCTTCGCCGTCACACTCAGCGCCTGCACAAAGGCTTCGCGGAAGTCGTCCGTCGCGGTCAGCTTGTCCGCGCGAACGACGTTGCCGTTCGGCTCCTTGAGCTGCGCGTTACCTTCAGCGGTTAGAGTCTGCGCGCTCTGGTCGTAGACGACGCGATCCGCGGTCAAGACGTAGTTGTTGAACACGATCTCTACGTTGCCGACCGCGATCACGCGATTATTGGCCGTGTCGTAGATGAGTTCGTCGCCCTGCAGATAGAGCGGCGCGGCGCGATCCATTTTCCCCGGCGACTTGCCGAAGATGCCGCCCTTATCCTTCTTGAAGTACTTCTTGTTCGCTGTCAGCTCGCGAACCGGATCCTGGATGCGGATGCCGGTGCCGCGCGTCAGCTGGTCCGCCGGATCGAAGGCGGCGCCCGGCGTCGGCGTCATCAGTACGATTGCGGAACCAGCGAGCCCCAGGAAGGACAAGGCGCACAAGATCAGGCGCACGCGCAGCCGTGACGGCTTACGCGGAGCGATCGCTCCCGCCTGAGACTCATGCCCAGTTACTTCCACCTCAGCCGTCCTCCTGGTGCAGGAGCACCGTCAACGACCCGCACAACGCCACGAGGACCGGAACCCATACCGCCATGATCGATGGCGTAAGTCCGGCCACCCCAACCTGCCGAGAAACTTCGGAGAAAAGGAGAAATCCTAGCCCCCCGATCGCCCCCATTCCCACCATAGTCTGTAAGCCACCCGAGCGGAATGACCGCAAAGACACAGAAGCCGCCAAAAGGACCATCACCGCCAGCAACATAGGACGGCTCATGTGGAGGTCGTACTGGACCTGGAATCGGGCCGGGGAAAGGCCCGCCCGCTCCGTTTCGCGAATTACGCCAGGCAGTTGCCAGAAAGACAGAGAAATGGCCGAGCCGAGTGCATCGCCGATGCGGTCGGGCGTGAGATAGGTGCTAACGGCGAACGTGTCGAACTGCTCCGGTTCGCGTCCCGGCCGGGCGACCTTGGCCTGGTCGAACTGCCAATAGCCATCGCGGAGCAGGGCCCGAACCCCCTCGACGCGCTCGATGAAGCGGCCTTCGGCATCGAACTGCAGCAACGTCGGGTTGTAGACCGTCAAGCCATCCCGCGACGCTGCGCTCGCGCTCAAAACGGATGATCCGTCAACGCCTTGCTGGCGCAGCCATGCGCCGCTGGCGCCACCGCCGAGCACGGAAGCCTCGCGTCCGTAAAGCTCGGCGAGCAGGCGATCCGCCTCCGCCCTCGTCAGGGCCGCGATCGGGTTGAAGGCGATCGTCGCCAGCACGCCGAGCAACAGGGCAACCAGAATTCCGGGGCCTACGAACTGCCAGGCGGACATGCCCGCTGCGCGCATGACCGCGAGCTCAGAACGCCGGTTGAGTTGGATCAGCGCCACGCCACTGCCGACGAGAACGCAGAACGGCAGCAGCACCTCGATGTAGCTCGCGAGGCGAAGCGCGACGATCAGCGCCACCGACATCATCGGGATGCTGCCTGTGCGCCCGGTCATGCGCAGGAGCTCGACGAGGTCGATCATAATGATCAGGGTCGCGCAGACGGCGAGCGTGCCCATCATCGCGATGACGAAGCGCCCGCCGACATAGCGACTGAGGGTGCCGAAAAGACCTCTCATCGGCCTGACGCCCCCACGCCATGGGTCCGGGCTGCCGGCCGCCGCCGCTCAGGCTCACGCTGGGCACTCCAGCGCTCACGCATCCGATCCGTGATCTCCTCGATCGCACGCCCCAGCCGCGCCCACGGCGTATTCGTCCTGCGCGGACGCATCCCGGCACCGGCGTGCATCGCGGCCATCAGCGCCGCGCCGATCGGGATCGCATAGACCAAGGGAATGGCCGAGGGATTGATGCTGATCATATTGTTCACCGTCAGGCCTGCCACGCGAGCTGCAGTGGCCAGCACGAAGGCCAGGATGAGCGCCTGTCCGCGGCCCTGACGCGTCGTGCGTGCCTGACCGAGCATGGCGACGGCGATCAGCACGAACGTCAGCGGATAGAGCGGGCTCGAGAGCCGTTCGTGAATTTCCTCGATGATCAGATTGCGGGCGCGCGGGGTCGCGACGTCGGCGGGATCCGGATTGAGCAGCTCACTCAGATAGCGCTCGCGTGGGCGCAGGCCGCGCTGCTCCGCGCGGGCCTCAAAATGAGCGAGATCGACGCCATAGCTCTCGAAAACAATGATCTGAGTTGGCTCGCCCGGCGCTGCGCGGCGCAGAATGTGGCCGTTCTGCATGAGCATGAACGTCTCGCCGCCCTGCTTCACGATACGCGCCCGGTCGGCGAGGAAAGTCGTCGTCTGCTTGGCGTCCCGGGCGTCGTTCAACACGAGACCGAGCAGCTCGCCCGAAGGCGCGCGATCGCGCACGTGGAAGGTGAGCCCTCGCTCGGGACTGGTGAAGCGGCCCGGCTGAATGACCTGCGTGATGAGGTCGGTGCGCACAGCCACGATGGCGTCGCGCAGCTCCCGGTTGGCCCAGGGCATGACGATGAAGTTGAAGAGGAGGACGACGAGGCTGACCAGCACTGCGAGGAAGAGCAAGGGTCGTGCCGGTGCCCACACTTTCGCGCCCGCCGCAGTCATGACGATCAGCTCGCTGTCCGCGCTCAGGCGATTGAGGAGCTGGATCGCGGCGATCAGCAGAGCCACCGGCGCGATCACCGTCATCAGCCCCGGCAGGCCGAGCAGCGTAATCTTGATGAAGGCGAGCGCGTCCTGGCCCTGCGCGGTCACGAGATTGAGCTGGCGGAGCGCGAGCGCGATCCACACGAGCGAAGTCAGGGAGAAGACGATCATCACCGTCGTCACCGCCGCCTGACGGAAAATGTAGCGTGAGAGCGTGCTCATGCCAGATCCGTCACAGCATCCGGCGACCGGCCCTGGTCGCAACCCGACGCGGTCAAACTTTCCCCCATCTCATGTCTGCGACCACCCCCGGAATCACTCACGAATCTACGGGCCGCTTAGTTAAAAAAGTTGCGCGAGCAAGGTGGCGGAAATTCGGCTGCTCACAGACCGCGGCATCAAGGGCGACGTTTCAGGAATGCGATCACGCCCTCCTTGTAGCGTCGGTCGCCGACCGCCTTCATATGGTCGCGCCCCTCGATCACCAGCGCTTCGGCGCCGGGAACGAGGGCGGCGAGTTCCTGAGCCGATCCGCCGATGACATCGTCGCTGCCGACCGCGACTAGCACAGGGCATGTGAGCGTCGCTAGCGCCTCCGGCCGGATGGGATCGCGCGCGCCCCGGATGCAGGCGGCCAATGCCTTGAGATCGCTCCGTGTTTGCTCGGCGAATGCGCGGAACGTGCGGGCCGTCTGGCTCGTCACATCGTCGATCGTCGGCGCCTCGAGCGCGTGCGCAATGGGGCCGGTGCCTGCCATGGGGCGCACCATGTTGACGCCGAGCCCGCCGAAGATCGCGGACCGCACGCGATCCGGATGTGCCATGGCGAGAAAGGCGGTGATGCGCGCGCCCATGGAGTAGCCCATGACATCCGCGCGCGCGATCCCGAGATGGTCGAGCAGGGCACGGGCGTCCTCGGCCATGGCGGGGGCCGTATAGGCTGCCGGATCGTAGAGCTTCGCGCTCTCACCATGCCCGCGGTTGTCGATGGCGATCACCCGGCGGCCGTCCGCGGCGAGCGCCTTGACCCAACCCGTGTCGACCCAGTTGACCGTCCGGTTGGAGGCGAAGCCGTGGATCAGCAGAATTGCTTCGGCACCCGGCTCTCGCGAGCCCTCGTCGAGATAGGCGATCTCGATACCGTCGTGAGTGAAGTATGCCATGCGCCTTCTGACCGCTAAGCTGGGACCCTGCGCGTCCTGCGTCCTTGGGCTCCCCTACCATTTCGGCGGGCGAGCCGCTATGGTGCGCCCCGCTTCATCCGCAGGCACGCCACGCGGCGCGCCAGCTTTTAGGGAATATGCCGATGGCCGCGAGCACCGTGCCGCATTTTGCCAATGATCTCGGTGTCGAGAAGATCTACATCGGCGCCAAGGAGCTGCAGTGCATGGGCGCGCGCGCGCCCTTCGACCATCCTCATGTCTACCTCGACATGGGCGCCGATTCCCAGATTCTCTGCCCGTACTGTTCCACGCTCTATGTCTACGATCCCCGCCTCGGCGCGGGCGAATCGGAGCCGAAGGGGTGCCTCGTCGCAGCGGAGGCCGAGGGGGTTTGAGCACCCCCCCATGACGCGCGATGAGCCCGTCCTGATCGTCGGCGGCGGCATTGCCGGGCTCGCCACTGCATTGGCGCTCGCGCGGCGCGGTATTCCCTCCCGCATCCTCGAACAGCGCGAGCGTTTCTCCGAGGCAGGCGCCGGCATCCAGCTCGGGCCGAACGGCGTCCGCGTGCTGGAAACGCTCGGCGCCGCCCCGCGTCTCCGCACTCACGTGAGTGTGCCCGAGGAAATCGTCGTTCATCACGGCGCCAATGGCCGCGTGCTCACGCGGATGCCGCTCGGCAACTGGATTGCGGAGCGGCACGGCGCGCCTTACTGGGTCGCGCACCGGCGGGATCTGCAGGCTGCGCTTCTCGAAACGGCATGTGCAACGCGCGACATCACGATCGATACCGGCTTTGCGGTCGCAGAGATTGCGGATCAAGGCGATCACGTCGAGGTTCGCGCGGCATCGGGTGCTGTCGCACGCGGGCCGGTGCTGATCGGTGCCGACGGCATCCGCTCGCGCGTTCGCGCGACACTCGCGCCTAATGCGCGGCTGCGCTTCTCCGGCAAGGCCGCCTCGCGTGCGCTTCTGACGCCGGAGGCCGCGGCCCCCCTTGGCGATCCAGCGTCGATGGGTGTCTGGCTCGCGCCGGGCGCCCACGTCGTTCACTATCCAGTCGCGGCCGGCGCGCAAATCGCTGTCGTGGCCATCGTGCCCGACAACCGCATGACCGATGACTGGGCCGCGGCGAACGACTGGGGTGCCCTCGAACCCCATCTGGCTGCGTTCGCCCGCGCATTGCGTACCGCGCTCGCGACCGCACCGGAATGGCGGCGCTGGGCACTCTTCGAAACCGACCCGCTCGCCCATTTCGCCAAGGGCCGCATCGCGATTGCCGGCGATGCCGCACATCCCATGCTGCCCTTCCTCGCCCAGGGCGGGGTCATGGCACTCGAAGATGCGCTTGTCCTTGCCAAGATGATCGCCGCGCGCCGGGATGATCCCACGGACGCGCTGAAGGCCTACGAAAGTGCTCGCCAAGCCCGCGTCAACGCGGTCGTTGCAATGTCCCGCCAGAACGGACGTATCTTCCACCTTGCGGGACCGGCCGCGCTCGCGCGCAACCTGGCGATGACGACGTTGCCTGCGACGCGGCTCATGGCCCGCTACGACTGGGTATACGGCTGGCGGCCGCCTGTTTGATCAGAGGAGTTTCACTGCCATGCGTCTCGATGCCGTGCCGACGGGCAAGAACCCGCCCGAGGACATCAATGTCGTCGTCGAGGTGCCGGTCGGCGGCGAACCCATCAAATATGAGATGGACAAGGCCTCGGGCACGCTGTTCGTCGATCGCTTCCTCTACACACCGATGCGCTATCCCGGAAATTACGGCTTCGTGCCGCACACGCTTTCGGCTGATGGTGATCCCATCGACGTGCTCGTGTGCAACACGCGTGCGATCGTCCCCGGTGCGGTGATCAATTGTCGGCCGGTTGGCGTGCTGGTGATGGAAGACGACGCCGGCGGCGACGAGAAGGTGATCGCGGTGCCGTCCGTCAAACTCACGCGACGCTACGAGCGCGTGCGCAACTACACCGATCTCCCCGACATCACGCTGCAGCAGATCCAGCACTTCTTCGAGCACTACAAGGACCTCGAACCCAACAAGTGGGTGAAGATCCACCATTGGGGCAATGCCGACGAGGCCAAGCGACTGATCAGCGAGGCCATTGCGCGGGCGGGCGGCGGCTGACCGTTCAGCCGCCGCACCGCGTGTCGGTCACTTGTCCAACCACACGTTCTCGAAGCGCCAATTATTGTAGATCGAGTTCCGGTGCAGGACGTGGCCTTTCACGTGCGGGTGCCAGCACGTGCCGGCAAAGCCGTGGAAGATGACCGGACGCGCGGCATCCTCGATCAGGATCTTCTCGATCTGCCAGACCAGCTCCTTGCGCTTGGCGATATCGACCTCGCGCGATTGCGCGTCGATGAGGCGATCGACCTCCTTGTTGCAGTACTTCGTGTAATTGCGCTCGGAACCGCACGAGTAGCCTTCGACCATGGTCACATCCGGCTCGTCGACGCCGGAGCCCGTGAGATTGAGCACCACGGCATAGTCGCCACGCGTGACGCGGCCGTAGTAGAGCGTCGACTCGATGATCTCCAGCTCCGCATCGAAGTAGATCTGGTTGAGCTGGTCGACCAGCAGGACAGCCGGATCCTTGAATGCCTGGAAGTCGCGCGTGCCGACCTTGACCTTGAGCTTCTTGTCGGGTCCGTAGCCAAGCTCCTGCATGATCTTGCGCGCCTTCTCCCGGCGCTCGGCCGGCGTGCCCGCATACTCGGCGAACTTCAGAAGCCTCTCTTTAGGCATACCCCAGTTGCCTTCGGGCTCGGCCATCATGGCGCCGGAAATGCTGGCCTTGCCGGCCGTCACGATCTTGATCATCGCGTCCCGGTCGAGGGCGAGCGTCATTGCCTCGCGAAGCTTGGGATTGTCGAAGGGCGGCTTCTCGCGGTTAACGAGCAGGTTCGTGCTGACGCCCGACGGCACAAGCTCACACTTTGCCTGCGGCGAGCGGCTCATGACATCGCCGACGAGCGGCGCGGTAACGTCCGCCACGAAAGTGATATCGAACTCGTTGGCCGAGAACGCGAGGAGGCGCGTCGAGCGGTTGCCGATGATGCGGATTTCGATGCCGTCGAGGTAGGGACGCCCCTCCCGCCAGTAGTCTTTGTTTCGCTCCATGCGAATGACGTTGTTGGCGTCGAAGGCAACGAACTTGAAAGGCCCCGTGCCGATCGGTTTCGTGCGCATGTCGCGGACCGGCACGTGGCACGGATAGACCGGTGACATGTTCGAGGCGAGCAGGCTCAGGAACGATGCCTGCGGTCGCTCCAGGACGAACGTGAACTCGTGGTCGCCCTTGAGCTCGATGTCGGTGATGGCCTGCCACCAGAGCTTGCGTGGATTCTTGCGGAAGGCGTCCTGATCCTTGCCGAGAATGCGATCCCAGGTGCATTTGACGTCCGCCGAGGTGAAGGGCTTGCCGTCGTGCCACTTCACGCCCTGGCGCAGCTTCATCGTGAGCCGCGTATTGGTGGCATCCCATGACCAGCTTTCGGCGAGTTCCGGCCGGATGACCTCCGGTTTGTTGATCGGCTCAGCCTGATCGTAGATGACGAGATTGTTGAAGATCGGCGCGAACGCGAACGCCGTCGCAACCGTTGCTTCCTCGATGATCGAGGCACTGGGTGGGTTCGAGCTATTGTAGGTTCGGAGAATTCCGCCCGACTTCTGGGCCAGGGCATCAGTTGGCGCCATCATGCACGCCGCAAATGCCAATGCGGCAGCACCGCGCATCACGCGGTTCATCATCATATCCTCCCTTGTATCGTTCTTGCTTTTCCGCGACCGTTCGTTGACGGAGCACAGGCAGTGTTTCACCCATCGGCGGGCGCATCAAGGGCCTTGGACGGGCACAATCGCCGGCTATGCTACCGTCCAACGGAACAGCGGAGGAAACCATGGCAGCCAATGACCGCGAGTTGCTCCACGCACTCAACGAGAACTACGTTCGCTCGGTCGCTGAATCCGATGTGCGCTGGTTCGACGAGAACCTCTCCCAGGACTTCCTGAACACCAACCCCGACTGCTCGATCATCGATCGCGCGGGCTTTCTCGCCCGTATCGCAAATCCGGTCGGAGTCAAAGGCCTGCACCCCGAGGACGTGAACATCCGCCTCTTCGGCGACTTCGCGATCATTCACGCCCGCACCGTCTATACCAAGCCCGACGGCAACCCCAGCGCTGGTCGCTATACTGACATCTGGGCACGTCAGGGCGGACGCTGGCTTTGCGTTGCAGCGCACGTGGCGCGCGGCTGACCTCGCCGCAGGCACTACCGTGCGGACGCGGCCCGGTGCTATAGGGCCTCAGGATAGTCAAGCAGGACAGATCCAATGAGCGCGATGAAGCTGGCCGTGATGGGCGCCGCGGGCCGAATGGGGCGCGAGCTGATCCGCGCGGTTCATGCGACAGGCGGGGATGCCGTGGTTGCCGGTGCGGTCGTCGCCGGCGCCATCGAGAGGCCCGGCTCGAATGCCGTAGGGCAGGATGCGGGCGAGCTTGCCGGCATCGGCAAGATCGGCGTGCCGGTCACCGCTGATCCGCTCGACATCATCGCCAAGGTGGACGGCATTCTCGACTTCACAGTTCCCGAAGTGAGCGTGGAGATCGCAGGCCTCGCCGCCAACGCCCGCATCGTCCACGTGATCGGCACGACCGGCATGACGACCACGCACGAAGCCGCGGTCAAGGCTGCTGCCCGCCATGCGACAATCATTAAAGCCGGCAACATGAGCCTCGGCGTCAATCTGCTGGTCGCCCTTACGCGCAAAGTTGCCGAGGCGCTCGACGCCGACTTCGACATCGAGGTGCTCGAGATGCACCACAAGCACAAGGTCGACGCGCCCTCGGGAACGGCCCTCATGCTCGGCCAAGCCGCTGCAGAAGGCCGCGGTGTCGACCTGGCCGAAACCAGCGTCCGCTCGCGCGATGGCCACACGGGTGCGAGAAAGCGCGGCGATATCGGCTTTGCCACGCTTCGCGGCGGCAATGTCGTCGGCGAGCACAGCGTCATCTTCGCCGCCGATGGCGAGCGCGTGATCTTAAGTCACCTTGCAACCGACCGCGGCATTTTCGCCCGCGGCGCCGTGAAGGCCGCGCTCTGGGGCCGCGGCAAGGGTCCAGGTCTATTCACCATGGCCGACGTTCTCGGGATCTGAGAGCGGCGCCAACCGTTAGAACAGTACGCCTTAACAACGGAACGTTACGCGACCATGACCCACCTCCTCGTCCTCGTGCGCCACGGCGAAAGCGAGTGGAACAAGCTCAATCTCTTCACCGGCTGGAAAGATCCCGATCTCACTGAGAAGGGCGTCGAGGAAGCCACGCGTGCCGGCAAGCTGCTGAAAGCAGCGGGATACAAGTTCGACATCGCCTACACGAGCGTGCTCACGCGCGCACAGCATTCGCTGAAGATCATGCTCTCGGAGCTCGGCCAGGCCGATCTCGAGACCATCCGCGACCAGCGCCTCAACGAGCGCGACTACGGCGATCTCTCGGGCCTCAACAAGGATGACGCGAGAAAGCGCTGGGGCGAGGAGCAGGTGCTCATCTGGCGGCGCAGCTATGACGTCCCCCCGCCGGGCGGCGAGAGCCTCAAGGACACCGCCGCGCGCGTGCTTCCCTACTACGAAGCCGAGATCTGGCCGAAGCTCAAGAGTGGCAGTAACGTGATCGTCGCCGCGCACGGTAACTCGCTGCGCGCGCTCATCATGAACCTCGAAGGACTGTCCGGCGAAGAGATCATCAAGCGCGAGCTCGCGACCGGCGCGCCGATCGTCTATGAGCTCGACGACGCCGGCAAAGTCGTGAGCCGCAAGGATCTCGTGGCGTAGCGCTCGCTCCAGTCGCCCGGATCGAGGTCGCTGAAAATCCCGGTCTTGATGCCGGCGAGCGTGCGCAGCATCTGCCCCTCGGCAAAGGGGACGATCGACGCAAGCCCGAAAGTTGCATCGCGCACAAAGCCGAGCACGCGGCTATCCGATTGGAAGAACGGCGTCAGCCAACGGCTCGCGAGCTGATAGAAGGCGACGTGACGCCGGCGCTGCGCGTGATAATCGAAAAGGGCTGTCTCGATGCTATCGCCTCTCTCGAGCGCGGCTGCGAGCGTGAGCGCATCGATGAGCGCGAGGTTGGCGCCCTGGCCGAGCTGCGGGCTCGTGCCGTGGGCGCCATCGCCGATAACCGCGAGACTCAGATCCGGGCAGTAGGGCCGCCCGACCACCACATCCGCGTAAGAGACGAACGATAGATCGCTCGGCACGCGCACGCCATCGATGATCGGCGCCACCTCCGGCCAGAGCCCGGAAACACGCGCCTTCCAGGCATCGAGCCCCGCCGCCATCCACGCTTCGCGCTGGTCCACGCGCACGCTCCAGAAGAAGGCGCAGCGCGGCGTCGGATCGTCCGGCAAGCGCCCGATCGGCAGCACGCCGATCATGACCGGCGCGCCGTCATAGCGCTGCATAAGTGTCGCACGATGCGGCCAGGCATCCGTGATCGGGAGCGCCGCCCAGATCGCGCCATAGCGGAACTGGCGGTCGCGGATGCGTCCGACGAGGGCGCGGCGCAGCGGCGAGCGCATCCCGCTTGCATCGACGACGAGATCATAGGGGCCGTGATGCCGTCCGAGCCTGTCGATCACGACCGATCGCTGGCGCGCATGGCTCTCGACACGAAGGGCTTCGACGCCGGTCGTGATCGGCACGTCACGGCGCACGACCTCGTCGTGGAGCAGCGCGAAGAGGCTGCCTCGGTGGATGCCGAGCCCGAAGAGATGTGGACGAAGTCGACGGTAGTCTATGGCGAGCACGCGCCGGCCACCGACTGTGCGTCCTTCGAGATCATGGATGATTGCGCCGAGCGCGAGCGCGCGCTCATCGAGGCCGAGCTGCGCAAGGCAGGCGAGTCCGGTCGGCTGCAGCAGAAGCCCTGCCCCCACGGGCCGAGCTTCGGCGAAACGCTCAAGCAGGTGAACATCATGGCCGTCGCGGGAGAGGAAAGCCGCCGCCGCTAGCCCACCCGTGCCGGCGCCGACGATGCCTATCCGCAGGTTCCGCATGGAGCGCACCAAGCCGGCGAGAGATGAATGTCAGGAAATGCGGCCCGCAATGCCGCGTGGAGATGCCCGCCCGTCTAGGTCACGGGGCGGGCTGCGCGCTTTGCGGCGGCGTCCCTGGCCGTTGCGTTGCCGGCGGCCTCCTCGGCTTCGGCTGCGCGACGACGCTCCGACGCGCTCCGTCCGGCAACGAGCCAGTACACCATGCCGGCAACGAAGCCGCCGGTCATGAATGCCGTGAGGGCGTAATCGTTGACGATGGTCGGCGCGCCCTGCAGCTCACTCACGTACTGCGCCAGGAAGCCGACACCGGCGATCAGCAGCGCCACCAGGGCGTAGTAGATCCAGTCGTCGAGGCCGCGCCACTCCGCCATGGCAATGGCGAACAACGCCAATGGCGCGGCAAAGATCACGACCTGGATGGAACTCGCGAGCAACTGGAAGGCCGCCATGGAGAAGCGGCCGGCACCGGCATCGGCCGTTGCGAGCTCTGCCGGCGTGAAGACAAAAGCGACCAGAACGAACGCAAAGGCAATGCACGCCAGGACATAGCCTGCCAGTATCCAGAGTACGCGCAACAGCATGATATCCGCCCGACCCACCGAACCCCGTAGTCTGCCCGGATGATTATAGGGATCGCACGCATCGCAGCAATTGCTTTCGCGGAGGCGGGACGGACCACACCGGACCATCACTGCGCAGACGACCCCTCGCGCCGACTGCATAGGCCCGTGTCCAGGCCGGGCTTGACGCCGGCCCGCCGAGGCGTAGAGGTTCAGCAGTGTACAACTGAATGAAAATGACGGGAGTTCTGGGAGAGCATGGCCGGATGAGCACCAAGGGCAAAGCGTATATTGTCGGGGCCTACGAGCACCCGACACGAAAGGCGCCGGACAAATCCCTGGCGCAGCTCCACGCCGAAGTCGCCAAAGGGGCGCTCGACGACGCGGGGCTCAGCAAGGACGACATCGACGGCTATTTCTGTGCGGCCGGCGACACTCCCGGCCTCGGCGGCAACTCCTTCGCCGATTACATGGGCCTCCGGCTCAAGCACATAGACACCACGGACACCGGCGGCTCGTCCTACCTCGTGCACGTCGGTCATGCGGCGCAGGCGATCGCGGCGGGCAAGTGCAACATCGCACTCGTGACGCTCGCCGGTCGGCCGCGCTCGGAGGGTGTGCAGACCGGCACCAATCCGCGCATGGGCAATACCAATCAGCCGGATCTCCAGTTCGAGTTCCCCTATGGCCCGGCGACGGCGAACATGTACGCCATGTGCGCCATGCGGCACATGCACCAGTACGGCACGACGAGCGAGCAGCTCGCGTGGGTCAAGGTCGCAGCTTCGCATCACGCGCAGTACAATCCGCACGCCATGCTGCCGAAGGTCGTGACCGTCGAGGAAGTCGTCAACTCGCCGATGGTCGCCGATCCGCTGCACCGCCTCGACTGCTGCGTCATTTCGGATGGCGGCGGCGCGTTGATCGTCACGAAACCCGAGATCGCCAAGAGCCTGAAGCGGCCGCTGGTCAAGGTTCTCGGCACGGGCGAGGCCGTGAAGCATCAGATGGGCGGCCAGAACCTCGATCTGACCTTCTCGGCCGGCCGCTGGTCGGGCAAGCGGGCGTTCGACGATGCCGGCGTGAAGCACAAGGACATCAAGTACGCCTCGATCTACGACAGCTTCACGATCACAGTCGTGATGCAGCTCGAGGATCTCGGCTTTTGCGAGGTCGGCCAGGGCGGCAAGTTCGTCTCGGACGGCAATCTCATCTCGGGTGTCGGCAAGCTGCCCTTCAACACGGACGGCGGCGGCTTGTGCAACAACCACCCCGGCAACCGCGGCGGCATGACGAAGGTGATCGAGGCGGTGCGCCAGCTGCGCGGCGAAGCGCATCCGAAAGTGCAGGTTCCGAACTGCGACATCGCGCTCGCACATGGCACGGGCGGCTCGCTCGGCACGCGGCACGTCGGCGCGACGGTCATCATGGAGCGGGAGTAAGCGACGATGGCAGCTGAAGAGAAAGTCTACACGGTCGTCCCTCCGACACCCGGCTCGGAGCCGTACTGGGAAGCGGCCAACGCCGGCAAGCTGGTGCTTGGGTACTGCAAGGCTTGCGAGAAATCGTACTATTACCCGCGCGGCGTTTGCCCCATGTGCCTTTCGACTGACGTCGAGATGCGGGAATCGAAGGGCACGGGCACGATCTACACGTACTCGGTCATGCGCCCGGCCAAGCCCGTCTACGTCATTGCCTATGTGACACTCGACGAGGGCCCGTCGATGATGACGAACATCGTCGATTGCGATCCGGGCGCTGTGAAGATCGGCCAGAAGGTCAAGGCCGTATTCAAACCGCGGGAGGACGGCACGAAGATCGTCTGCTTCGCGCCGGCCTGATCGACAGCGCACCAAACCTACCGAATGCTGGCGGCCCCGATGGAGCGATCCGTCGGGGCCGTTTCTTCATTGGCTTCAAAACGTAAAGTGCTTGCCGACCGCGAGCGGCACGAGCTTGCTGTCGCCGAAAGCATTGGCCAGTGCCGACATGGCGCGCCAGCCCGTGCAGTGCCCCGCAGCAATGACACTCAGATCGAATTCCCGCAGCGCCTCGACCGTCTGCGGAATGACGCGCTCGTTCGTACCCGAGAGATGCAGACCGCCCATCGCGCAATAAATCGGCACGCCGGGAAAGCTCGCCCGTGCGTGCTTCAGCACGTTGACGATACCTGCGTGCGAGCACGCAGAGAGCACGACCAGCCCCTTATTCTTCACGTGAACTGCGAGATAGCGCTCATCCATGAGCAACTCGTCGAGTTCCCAGCTCTGCCCGTCAATCGTGCGGCGATGCTGTCCGGGGAGGCCGGTCTCAAACGGCGTGATCCGCGGTATTTCACCACTGACGAACGCCAGTCCATCGAGAGGAAATTGCGGCTCGGGCGAGTTGATGACGCGGGCACCGTACGCCGTCAGCGTGGCAATGCTCGGCACATCCTGCATGAGCCGCATCGAGCCGTTCGGAAGCTTGGACGCTCGCTGACGGAACATGTCGGGGTGCGCGTAGTACGGCACCTCTCGACCTGCGTTGCGGTCCCGCACGATCTGCAGAGCGCGCAGCATAGCACCGCCATGATCCCAATGTCCGTGCGAGAGCATCATGGCCTCGACGGCGCCGAGATCGGCACCGAGGCGCGAGACATTCTGCTCGAACACGCGATCCTCGGGACCGGCATCAAACAAGAGAGTGCGGCTCAGCCCAGCCTTCCGAACTGTAACGAGGCATGAGAGCCCGTGCGCCGCACAGCAGAGGCAATCTCCGCCCAGCACCCACGCCCCACGCCGGCGGCGGCCTAACGCTGCGATCTCCGTCTCCGCGAACGCGGGTGTCGAGGAGAGATTGTCCGTGACGTTGTCGACGAGAACGAGAATTTCGGCTTGGTCGACCGTGTCCCGTGCCATCTGCGCTCCCCCGTCTCGTACCGCCCAGAATTGATGACCCATGATGGGTTTGTGCCCACGAGTTTGGCAATATCCCGACCTGGAAGCCCTGGATTGCCGCCTTACGAAGCAACATCTCGCGCTGAAGATCAAAACGCAGGCAGTCACAATTCATTGCCTAATAATTAATCAGCGCCACCCACCCGCCACTGGCACCCTCCGCGACCAATCCCAGCCTAATGCCCTGTTCCCTCGTGATATTCCAGATCGATCCCGGATTGGCACACGGCTTGCGACCACTGTTAACCGTCAGTTCACCCGTCACAGGAGGAAAGCAATGCTGAAACGTCGGAACGTGCTCGCGGGACTAGCCGCGACGGCACTGGCGGGAGGCGCACTACTCGCGGGCACTCCGCTCGCGCAAGCTCAAGACACGGTCAAGATCGGTGTGCTGCACTCGCTCTCCGGCACCATGGCGATCAGCGAGACCACGCTGAAGGACACGATCCTCTTTCTGATCGAGGAGCAGAACAAGAAGGGCGGCGTGCTCGGCAAGAAGCTCGAGGCCGTCGTTGTCGACCCGGCATCGAACTGGCCGCTGTTCGCCGAGAAGGCGCGCGAGCTGATCACGCAGCACAAGGTCGCCGCCACGTTCGGCTGCTGGACGAGCGTCAGCCGCAAGTCGGTGCTGCCGGTCTTCAAGGAGCTGAACAACATCCTCTTCTACCCCGTGCAGTACGAGGGCGAGGAGAGCGAGCGTAACGTCTTCTACACGGGCGCAGCGCCGAACCAGCAGGCGATCCCGGCCGTCGACTACCTCATGAGCAAGGACGGCGGCGAGGTGAAGCGCTGGGTGCTCGCGGGAACCGACTACGTCTATCCGCGCACGACCAACAAGATCCTCGAAGCTTATCTCCTCGCGAAAGGCGTCGCGAAGGAAGACATCATGATCAACTACACGCCGTTCGGCCACTCCGACTGGCAGACGATCGTGTCGGAGATCGTGAAGTTCGGCTCGGGCGGCAAGAAGACGGCAGTGGTCTCGACGATCAACGGCGACGCCAACGTGCCCTTCTACAAGGAGCTCGGCAACAAGGGTGTCAAGGCAACCGACATCCCGGTCGTGGCCTTCTCGGTCGGTGAGGAAGAACTCGCCGGCCTCGACACGAAGGACCTCGTCGGCCATCTCGCCGCCTGGAACTACTTCCAGTCGGTCAAGAACCCGGCCAACGAAGAGTTCATCAAGAAGTGGCAGGCCTTCACCAAGAACCCGAAGCGCGTGACCAACGATCCGATGGAAGCGCACGTCATTGGCTTCGCCATGTGGGTTAAGGCCGTCGAGAAGGCGAAGTCCTTCGATGTCGACAAGGTCATCGATGCCCTCCCTGGCATCGAGGCGCCGAACCTGACGGGCGGCACCTCGAAGATGCTGCCGAACCACCACATCACGAAGCCCGTGCTCATCGGTGAAATCCGTGCCGATGGTCAGTTCGACGTCGTGTGGCAGACGAAGGATCTCGTTCCCGGCGACGCCTGGACCGACTTCCTCGACGGCTCGAAGGACCTCGAGGCCGATTGGGTCGGCAAGAAGTGCGGCAACTTCAACATGAAGACCGGTAAGTGCGGCTAATCGTCGAGCAGACGGGCGGCGTGACCTCCTCCCCGCCGCCCACTTGCACGCGTGTGTGCGTACGTCTCCCCGCCACCTCGGCGGGGAGATTGTCTCCAAAGTGCGCGCAGATCGAATCGATAAATTGGAGCTGACGGCATGGGCCGCCTCATCCGCCTCCTCCTTCTCGTCACCAGCCTTGCGGTCGGAGGCTTCGCTGTGCCTCACCGCGCTGCTGCGGCACCCGAGGACCTGGCGGCCGGCCTCGCGCTGATCGCCAAGGACAGCTTCAACGATACGCTTTCAGGCATCGACGCCATCGCGCGCTCCGGTGTCCCGCACGCCGCGGCCCTCGTCGAAGCGCTGCAAGATCGCCGCATGCTCATCGACACGGCGAACCAAAAGGTTTTCTATCGCGAACCCACCGGTACCGTCCGCGACGCGCAGAGCAACGAGGTCGTCGCGAGCCCACCCGCAGGCCTGACAGCGGTCCGCCTGAACAACCGCGTGCGTGGGGCGGCAAGCGCCGCGATCGGCGCGCTGAGCCTCATGAATCCTGATCCGCAGCGCCGCATCCAGGCTGCGCAAGCCGTGATGAAGTCGCGCGATCCAACCGCTCTGGCCGTACTCGATGCAGCACTCGCCGCCGAAAAGTTGCCCAATGTGAAAGCCGAGCTTCAGCTCGCCTGGGCCGCCGTCACATTCAGCAAGTCCGACGCCCCCCTCGACAAACGCCTGGAGGCTGTTGCTCTCCTGAAGGATGCGAGGTCGCGTGAGGCCGTTTCCATTCTCCGCTCGCTTCCTGCCGATGCCGCGGCTCCCCTGCGCGAGTCGACCACGAGCGCCATCAGCTCCATCGAGCAGCGGCTCGCACTCTGGGGATATGTGCAGAACGTCTGGTACGGCGTGTCGCTGGGCTCCGTGCTGCTGATCGCGGCCATCGGCCTCGCCATCACCTTCGGCGTCATGGGCGTGATCAACATGGCCCATGGCGAGATGGTCATGCTCGGCGCCTACACCACTTTCGTCGTGCAGGAATTCTGCCGCACGAGCGCGCCGTGGCTTTTCGACTACTCGCTGGTCGCCGCTATCCCGCTCGCCTTTCTCGTTGCCGGCGGCGTCGGCGTCGCCATCGAGCGCGGCGTGATCCGCCATCTCTACGGCCGGCCACTCGAGACGCTTCTCGCCACATGGGGCATCAGCCTCATTCTCCAGCAGGCCGTACGTACGGCCTTTGGCCCGACGAACCGCGAGGTCGGCACGCCGCAGTTCATGTCCGGCGCCATGGAGATCGGCGGTCTCGTCATCACCTGGAACCGGCTCTACATCGTCATCTTCGCCGGGCTCATCTTCGTCGGGCTGCTGCTCGCGTTGCGCTATACGTCGCTCGGGCTTCACATGCGCGCCGTCACGCAGAACCGGCGCATGGCGTCCTCTATGGGCATCCGAACCGGCCGTGTGGACGCATTGACGTTCGGCCTCGGCTCGGGGATCGCGGGCCTTGCCGGTGTCGCGCTCTCTCAGATCGACAACGTGAGCCCGAACCTCGGCCAGAGCTACATCATCGACAGCTTCCTCGTCGTCGTATTCGGCGGCGTCGGCAATCTCTGGGGCACGCTCATCGGCGCCCTCTCGATCGGCATGGCCAACAAACTGCTCGAGCCCTATGCCGGCGCTGTGCTGGGTAAGATCCTGTTGCTCGTGGCGATCATCGTCTTCATCCAGAAGCGGCCGCGCGGCCTGTTCGCACTCAAGGGAAGGGCCGTCGAGGCATGATCACGCGCGCACTCCTCGAGAATGACCGCACAGGCAAGTGGTTCCTGGCGATCGTTCTCGGCCTCGCCATCGTGGTACCGATCCTGCATCTCGCGGTGCCGCCGTCGTCGCCCTTCCACGTCTCCACGGCGACGCTGGCGCTGCTCGGAAAATACCTCTGCTTCGCGCTCCTCGCCCTCTCGCTCGATCTCGTGTGGGGCTACTGCGGCATACTTTCGCTCGGCCATGGTGCCTTCTTCGCACTAGGCGGTTACGCCATGGGGATGTACCTCATGCGCCAGATCGGGACGCGGGGTGTGTACGCGCATCCCGTGCTCCCTGACTTCATGGTCTTCCTCAACTGGAAAGAGTTGCCATGGTTCTGGTACGGTTTCGAGAACGCTTGGTTTGCCTTCCTCATGGTGATGGCCGTCCCCGGCCTGCTCGCGTTCGTGTTCGGCTGGTTCGCCTTCAGAAGCCGCGTGACCGGCGTCTATCTCTCGATCATCACGCAGGCGCTGACGTACGCGCTGTTGCTGGCGTTCTTCCGCAACGACATGGGCTTCGGGGGCAACAACGGCCTCACGGACTTCAAGGACATCCTGGGCTTTCCAGTTCAGGCGAACACGACGCGAGCCGCGCTCTTCGCAGCCTCGGCGCTGGCGCTGGCTCTCGGATACCTCGCGGCGCGGGCGATCGTCGCGTCCCGGCTCGGTAAGGTCCTCGTCTGCATTCGTGACGCGGAAAGCCGAACCCGCTTCATCGGCTACCGCGTCGAGCACTACAAGACCTTCGTCTTCACCGTCTCGGCCATCATGGCCGGCATAGCAGGCGCGCTCTATGTGCCGCAGGTCGGCATCATCAATCCGAGCGAGTTCAATCCTGCGAATTCCATCGAGGTCGTGATCTGGGTCGCCGTCGGCGGACGCGGCACGCTTGCGGGCGCGGCCCTCGGCGCCGTGCTCGTGAACTTCGCCAAGACGACCTTCACGACAGGATTCCTCGCGCCCTACTGGCTCTTCGCGCTCGGCGCCCTGTTCGTCATCACCACGATCTGGCTGCCCAAGGGCATTCTCGGCAAGTTCAACGATCTCTGGGAGCGCTGGCGGTCCTCGCGGGTTGCGAAGCCCGAGCAGAAGCCCGCGCCCGCCCCTCAGCTTGCGGAGTAGGAGCTAGTGAGATGATCGAGAAATTCGACAAGTCTCGGGGCACGGTGCGGAGCGAATTTCTCGATCTGAATCGCACTAGCAAACATATGATTCTAGTGTCCCTTATGATTCCGAAGTTCGCTCGGGACACCAGCATCGAGGTTAAGCGAACCTCGGAATCGGGACACTAGCCATGACGACGCTGGTTCCCGCCGACGCACCCGCTCCCCTGACGCCGAGCCTCCTCTATCTCGACGGCGTCACCGTCTCGTTCGACGGCTTTCGCGCGCTGAATGCGCTATCGCTGCAGATTGCACCGGGTGAGATGCGCGCCATCATCGGCCCCAATGGCGCCGGCAAGACGACGATGATGGACGTGATCACCGGCAAGACGCGCCCCGACACCGGCGAAGTGCTTTTCGATCATGGCATCGACCTCACGCGTCTCGACGAAGCCGCGATCGCCAATCTCGGCATTGGCCGAAAGTTCCAGAAGCCGACCGTTTTCGAGAGCCACACGGTCGAGGACAACATCCTCCTCGCGCTCAAGGGCGATCGACGCGCGCGCAGCGTGTTGATGGCCCGCACGAGCGCGGAAGAAGCACGCCGCATCGACGAAATCCTGGAAACTGCCGGTCTCTCCGCCCAGCGCGATCGCCTCGCCGGGTTGCTGAGCCATGGCCAGAAGCAATGGCTGGAGATCGGGATGCTACTCGCGCAGGATCCCAAGCTCCTCCTCGTCGACGAGCCGGTTGCCGGCATGACCGACGCCGAGACCGAGGCGACCGCGGCGTTGCTCCGGCGCATATCCGCTGCAGATCATTCAGTCGTCGTCGTCGAGCACGACATGGCCTTCGTGCGCGCACTCGGCGTCAAGGTCACCTGTCTGCACGAAGGATCGGTGCTGGCAGAAGGTGCCATCGACACAGTTTCGGAGAATCCTCGCGTCATCGAGGTCTACCTTGGGCGCTGATGGACAGGAGAGCATAAGATGCTGAAGGTCGAGGACGTCGACCTGCACTACGGCGCTGCGCAGGTATTGCGAGGTGTAAACCTCGAGGTGCGCAAGGGTGAGGTGACCTCGCTCATGGGCCGCAACGGAGTCGGCAAGACGACGCTGCTCCGCGCCATCGCGGGCCACCATCCCGTGAGCGCAGGGCTCATCGAATGGGACGGACAGACGCTCAATGGTCTGCCGCCGTACGAGCGGGCGCGGCGCGGCATCGCGCTCGTCCCGCAGGGGCGCGAGATCTTTCCCCTACTCACCGTCGCCGAGAACCTGCAGACGGGTCTTGCTCCGCTAAAAGGCGAACATCGCCAGATCGACGATGAAATCTTCACGCTGTTTCCCGTGCTGAAATCCATGCTGCGTCGACGCGGCGGCGACCTCTCGGGCGGCCAGCAGCAGCAGCTCGCGATCGGCCGCGCGCTCGCCATGCGCCCGAACCTGCTCGTCCTCGATGAACCGACCGAAGGCATCCAGCCATCGATCATCAAGGACATCGGCCGCGCCATCGATTACCTGCGCAAGAAGGGCGAGATGGCCATCCTGCTCGTGGAGCAGTATTTCGAGTTCGCCCGCGATCTCGCCGACCGCTATGCGGTCATGGAGCGCGGTCAGGTCGTACTTTCGGGTACGCGCGCCGAGATGGTCGAAGCCGACGTCCGGCGCAGGTTGTCGGTTTGACAATCTTCCCCCTCTCCCCGCAAGCGGGGAGAGGGTCGGGGTGAGGGGCAGCGGCATACGCCGCCGTCGCGCAAGCTCCCGCCCCTCATCCTAACCTTCTCCCCGTAAGGACGGGGAGAAGGGACAAGTGGCTTACGCGCTATGGCTGCAATGCTATGCTCGGAACCCCAGCAACTGCGGGAGCTCCGAGCCATGCGTATCGCGCGACTACTTGCCGGTGTCACCCTCGTTTGTGCCGCCGTCACGGCTACTGCCCTTGAAATGGCCTCGGCCCATCCGCCAGCCATCGTCAGTGAGGCGCAGCGCAAGCTGATCAGCGAGGAGGTTGCAGCCTTCCGCAGGGATGTTGCGGCTGCCATCAAGGCCAAGAATGCCAAGCGCCTTCAGCGCATGTATGCGCCGTCGTTCGTTCACACGCACACCTCGGGAAAAGTAGACAACAAGGAAGCACGCATCGCGACTCTGCTGAAAGGCGATCCCGTCATCGAGACCGCGCCCGTCAGCGATCTCGTGATCCGCATCCCGAACGACTGGGTCGGCATCGCGACTGGCGTTTCGCCGATCAAATCCGACGACGGCAAGACCTACGATGTTCGCTGGACGTCGGTGTACACGCGCGAGGGCCAAACATGGCATGTCGCCGCAAGCCACGCGACGCGCATCGGCGAGAGCAAGCCGTGACGGCGCCCACGCCGATCCGGGATCAGTAGATCGTCTGCTTGATGCGCTCGGGATAGATGCGGTCGTACTCGGCCGCATCGGCGCCCTTCATGGTTGCAGCGACCAGCTCGCCGACGCTCGGCAGCTCCGTCCGCTTGATCTGAGACGCTGGATCCCACAGCTTCGAGCGCACGAGTGCCTTCGTGCACTGGAAGTAGACCTTATCGATCTCGACGACGATGAGGCTCTTCGGAACCTGGCGCTGCATTTCGAACGTAGCGCAGAGTTCGGGGTTCGTCGTGATATGAGCGCGGCCGTTGATGCGCAGTGTCTCGCCGACGCCGGGTATGAGGAACAGAAGCCCGATCCGACCTGTCTCGACGATGTTGCGCAGCGTATCGATGCGATTATTGCCACGCCGATCCGGGATGAGGAGCGTGCGTTCATCGACGACCCGCACGAAAGACCCGACCGGATCGCCGCGCGGCGTGCAGTCGAGACCTTCCGATCCCGCCGAGGCAATGGCGCAGAACGGCGCCTTCTCGATGAACGCGCGGTAGGGGCCATTGAGGTGGTCGATTTCCTTGGCGACGGCGGCACCGCTCGGCTGGCCGTAGAGCGCTTCAAGCTCGGCAAGCGAGTTGATGCGATGCGTGTCGATGCCCACAGGTGCGTCGTTCATGCCGGATCCGCCTTTCTCAAGGTTCCCGAATTGGCTGGAGGATAAAGGCGACGGCGGCTCAAGTCCATCCACTCAGCCCGCAGCACTCCCCTGCGCCTTGGCCTCGAGGCGGCGCGCGTGGAGGATCGGCTCGGTGTAGCCGTTCGGCTGCTGGCGCCCTTTGAGGACCAGATCGAGCGCCGCCGCAAACGCAATCGAAGCATCGTAATCGGCGGCCATGGGCCGATATGCCGGATCGTCGGCATTCTGGCCGTCGACCACCGCCGCCATGCGCTTCATGGCCTCGATGGCCTGCGCCTCGCTGACGACGCCGTGGTGCAGCCAGTTCGCGATGTGCTGGCTCGAAATGCGCAGCGTTGCTCGATCCTCCATGAGCGCCACATTGTCGATATCCGGCACCTTCGAGCAGCCAATGCCCTGGTCGATCCAGCGCACGACATAGCCGAGAATGCCTTGAGCATTGTTCTCGAGCTCGCGCTGAATGTCCTCGACCGACCAGTTCGGGCGATCGGCAATGGGCGGCGTCAGCAGATCATCGAGGCTCGCACGCGGGCGCCCAACGATTGCGGCCTGCCGCGCGCCGACATCAACGAGATGGTAGTGGATGGCGTGCAGCGTTGCGGCGATCGGCGAGGGAACCCAGGCCGTGCTGGCGCCGGCTTCAGGGTGGACAATTTTTTCGGCGAGCATGGCCGACATCAGGTCGGGTTTGGCCCACATGCCTTTGCCGATCTGAGCACGCCCCGGAAGGCCGCACGCGATGCCGATATCGACATTGCGGTTCTCGTATGACTTTATCCAAGACGTCTTCTGCATCTCGGATTTGCGGATCACGGGCCCAGCCTCCATGCTGGTATGGATCTCGTCACCGGTGCGATCGAGAAAGCCCGTGTTGATGAAGAACACGCGCTCGCGGGCTGCACGGATGCATTCCCTAAGGTTCACGCTCGTGCGGCGCTCCTCGTCCATGAGGCCCATCTTGAGCGAGTTGCGCGGCAAGCCCAGCACGTCCTCGGTCATGGCGAACAGCCGATCTGCGAAGGCGACCTCTTCGGGACCATGCATCTTCGGCTTGACGATGTAGATCGAGCCTTCGCGACTGTTGCGGAGTGTCCCGCTGCCCTTGAGATCGTGCATGGCGATCAAGCTCGTGATGAGCGCATCCAGGATGCCCTCGGGCACGGGGGTACCACTGGCATCGAGCACGCTCGCGTCGCTCATGAGATGCCCGACATTGCGCACGAGCAGAAGACTGCGGCCCGGCACCGACGCTTCGCCACCATCGGGAAGACTATAGGTGCGATCTGACGCAAGCCGCCGAGTCGTCGATCCGCGCGCCGTCGTGATGCTCGCTTCGAGCGTCCCCTTCATGAGGCCGAGCCAGTTGCGATAGCAGGCCACCTTGTCATCGGGATCGACGGCTGCCGTCGCATCTTCGAAGTCGACGATCGTCGAAAGCGCCGCCTCGACATGCACGTCGGCGAGACCAGCTGGATGCGCTGCGCCCACAGGATTGTTGCGATCGAAGCGGAGCTCGATGCCGAGACCATTGTGCTCGAATAGGATGGCACTCGGACTGAGCGGATCCCCCTGGTATCCGAGGAATTGCGCACTGTCCGAGAGATAGGCGCGCGGTTCGGTTGCGCCGACATCGAAAAGGAGCGTGCCGACCTCGATGGTGTATGCGAGCACCTCGCCGTGAGAGCGCGGCCCCTTGAGATTCTCGATCGGGAGGAACGCGTCGAGCCACCCCTGCACCTGCGCCACGACCTTGGCGCCACGGATCGGGTTGTACGAGGCGCCACGCGCAGCGCCGCCATCTTCCGGAATGGCATCCGAGACGTAGAGCGCATCGTAGAGCGAGCCCCAGCGCGCGTTGGCGGCGTTGAGCGACATGCGCACGCTGCTCACCGGCACAACGAGCTGCGGCCCGGCCATGGTGGCGATCTCGGCATCTACGCCGGCAGTATCGATGGTGAAGTCCGGACCCTCAGGCACCAGATAGCCAATGCCTTCGAGAAAGGCCCGGTAGGCAGCCGGATCATGCGACCCGCCGCGATTGGCGCGATGCCACGCATCGATCTCGCCCTGGAGTGTGGCGCGCCTGGCGAGGAGTGCGCGGTTCTCAGGCCCGACCGTCGCAATCATGCGCTCGAGCCCAGCCCAGAAGGCGGCCGCTTCAACACCAGTTCCGGGTAGTGCTTCCTGATCGACAAAATCGGCGAGGACCTTCGCCACGCTGATCTGGCCCTTCGAAACGTAGTCGATCATGGACGCGGATCACCCTGCATTCGAGGAAAAGTCGGCGGCGCGCACATCGAGCGCGCCGGCTGCAGGGTTTGTTCGCCGAACGAAGCGCAGGGTCAACCCCCGGCGACGACTTTCGGGCACTCCTCGGTGATGAATTTATTGACAGACTTAATCATCCGGCGCTGGAAAACACCAACGGTGTCCTCGAGCTGAGCTGCCGACCACACCACGCCCTTGACGACACCAGGCGCCTTGATCTCGGTGACGTTGATCCAGATCTTCTTTGCCTTGCCGTCCTTGAACTCAATAATGGGCGCGAGCGTGATCTGCGCCTTGTCGACCGAGCTCTCGCGCTCGACCTCGCACTCGACGGTATGGGATGGAATGGTGACCTTGATCTCGGCCGCGGACAGCGCCCCGACGATCATGTCGCGCGGGACTTTGAGATCGACCTCGCACTTGGCGGCGCCGAAGCCCCAACGCAGCTTGTTGGCCGAGCCCTCTTTCATGGTCTTGCGCGACCAGACCTTGCTCAGCGGGCACTGCAGGTCGCCGCTCGCGGGCTTTTTCGCCACGAGCACCTGGCAGAGAGACTTCTCGCATTTCTTGAGCCGCTCTTTCTCGTCGGGGCGCGGCTCGATGGCCGAGGCCTGGCCGACCGGCGCGGCCAAGCCGAGAAGAAACATGATGGCGACCCCGGCCAGCCGGGCACTCCGCATCCCTGTCTGCACGATTATCCCCCTTGCGAGCTGAGCCTGGCGGCGCTCGTAAACTCCACTCGGGCGGCCGCAGTCTCGTTAACCGGTTCGATACGGGATTCCGCCTAGGTGTGGGGAGCGGCCCGTTCGAAGGCTGGTCTCGGGCCGCATTGCGGCATCAACGTGACACCATCAGCGCAAAATTCAGCAATTACTCACAAGATACACAACGTGATTGGTGCTTCGGTGTAAGGTTGCCCGAACCGCTGTGATTCGCCGTCCCGTCAAGGGCTCGGCTAGCCCCGCATGAGGAGAAAAAAATGCGCTGGACGATGTCGCTGCTGGGGCTCGTCGCCGTGGCCGGCTTCTGCGCTGCCCCGATGCACGAGGCGGCGGCTGACGGCGTGAAAAAGCGCAGCGTAGTCCGCAAGGTCGCCGAGAGACGGCACTACGCGTTCGACGTCGATCCGTACGCCTACCGCTACAGCCCACGCGGCTACTACCCCTATTACAATTCAGCCTATTGGTCGCCCGCCCGACTCATCCGCGAGCGCAATTACGCACACTACTATGAGTGGATCGAGGTGCGCCCGCCGTACTTCAAGGCCTGGGGCCATCCGCGCAAGAACTGGAACCAGCGCCGCTGGCACGCGGAGCATCACGGCTACATCCGGCGCCATCACTGGTGAGTGGCGGGGCCTCGGCCCCCTTCTCAGTAGGCCGTTATCGGCGGTGAGCTGCTGTTTGGTCTCGCCGATGTGACACCGGCCGAAATGACCGGCGTGGACGTGCGGCGGATTTCCTTTTCCACCGCCTCGGCCATCAGCTCGGCAAGACAGCGGTAGGACGTGTCGTTGAGGTGGAATTTATCCTTCCACAACAATCCGTCGACCGAGTGCTGACCGCTGGCGATCAGGTGCTTCATGATCGCATAGCGGCGAAACACCGGCACGCCCTGATCGCGAGCGACAGCCCGCATCACGGCCACGTAGTCCTCGTAGCGCGCAACGCCGGCCGAGCGCGGGTAAAACTGCGGATCGACGAGCACGACCTCGATACCGGCCGCCTTGAGGGCAGTAATGCCGCTGATCAGGATCTTGCGGAATGCAACGATATCGAATCCGTTGATCGCGTCATTGACGCCCGTCTGCCATAGGACCAAAGCCGGCCGCGCCGGGATCACGTCATGCATGAGCCGCGCGAGCATGGCATCGGCAAGCTCACCGCCCTTGCCCAGATTGGCGACCTGGAAGTCCTTACCCGGAAAGCGCCGATCCATTTCCTGGTCGAAGCGCGCGGGATAGGTGGCCTGCATCGTCGACGCTCCGGTCCCCTCGGTCGAGGACGAGCCAAGCGCCACGATACGGATCTCCCTACCGCGCTCGACGGTCCGCGCAAAACTACGCAAGGGCGATTCGAATGCCACCAGCTGACCCGGTGCACGACAGGGAAGCAGATCAACCGCGAACGCAACCTGGGATTGGTAGAAGAGGGCGGCTAGCCCAGCCATCAACCAGACTGCCCGACCGCACAAACCTGCACCGGCGGGAGCCCAACCCGGCCCCGCCGCACGACGAGTGCGCCACATAGCTTGTCCCTACGCCAGCCCTTCGAAGAGCCGGATACTAATCCAAGCCTTAGGCCGTTGTCGAGTTTTCCTGTGGCGCAGTTACCAACTGTGGCCTCAAGGAAACCCTCACGGAATTCCGCGCGTTACTCACGTGACAGTGATGGCCGAGGTTTGGCCGGGGGAGAGGAAATCAGCTATAGCTCCGCCAAATGATGAACGCGCAACCTTGCTGTTGCCGCAAAGCACAACTATGCGGGCTGATGGGGGCCGCGCCGAACGCGCGCAGCGTCCGGCAGGTCGGCCGGCTCAACACCGATCGTGAGCGATTATGAAAAAAGAACGGGGTAGGCGGGATGCCGCCGATGGGACGGCCGCAGATCGAACCAATCTGACGCGGAGGCAGACCCTTGCCGCAGGCCTCGGGCTCGCCGCGGGACTGTTCGGCGCCAAGGCCCACGCACAGGAATGGTGGCAGCAGCTTCCTGGCTTTGCCTCGTATAGCGAGCCCGGTCCGCGAGAGCGCCGGCCGCGCGATGCCGCAACCGATGTACTGGATGACCTGCGCGAGGGCTCGATGCCACTCCGGTCGCAGGAAATGCTCAGCGCCATGGCGGATGCCATCGAGCGCGTCGAGCGGGTCGTCGCCGACGGCGGATGGCCGACTGTTCCCGGCACGCGCATGATCCGCCCCGGTGACGAGGACGATCGCGTTCCGGCCGTGCGGCGCATCCTCGTGCTGTGGGGGGATGTCAGGGGGCGGCGCGGCGGCGGCTATAGCTCGCTTGCCCTCGATGGTGAATTGGAAGCCGGCGTCAGGCGCTTCCAGAGCCGTCACGGTCTGCGCGTAAGCGGTCGCGTCGATCGCTCGACGCTGCAGGCGATGAACGTGCCCCCGGCCGCGCGCCTCGCCCAGCTTCGGATGAACTACAATCGCGTCCGCGATCTGCTGCCGCTGAAGCTCGACGATCGCTACGTGCTGGTGAACGTTCCGGGCTTCCAGGCCGAGGCCGTCTCGCGCCATGTCGTTGAGGCACGCCATCGCGTCATTGCCGGCAAGCCGGATCGCCAGACGCCTGTCGTCACCGCGAACATCCGCGCGCTTAACTTCTTCCCGTACTGGCGCGTCCCGGAGAGCATCGCCAATCTGGATGTCATACCGCGTCTCATCAAAGAGCCGGACTATCTTCAGCGCGAGCACATCCGCGTTCTTACCGGCAGCTTCGTCGGCCCCGAAGTCGACGCGACGAACATCGATTGGCGTACGGTCGACGCGAAGAATCTTCGTTTCCGCCAGGATCCCGGCCCGCAGAACGCACTTGGCCTCGTACGCATCGACATGCCGAACGAGCACGGCGTCTATATGCACGACACGCCGATGAAGCCGCTTTTCGAGCAGCGCTCACGCGCGTTCAGCGCCGGCTGCGTGCGTGTGCAGGGCGTGTTCGACCTCGCAGCCTGGATTGCGCGCGACGAGCCCAACATGAGCCGCGAGCGCGTCGAAGGCATCCTCCAGGCCAACCAGCCGGTCGACATCACTCTGTCGCGGCCTCTGCCGGTCGCATTCACCTATGTGACAGCGTGGGTCGAGGAGGATGGCCGCCTGATCTTCCGCCCGGACATCTACGGTAGGGATCAGGTGCGCGAGCTCGCCGGTGATCGCCAACGCGAGCACGATCCAGACGCACCGCCGCTGCCGCGCGAGACGCTGGCGCCTTAGAGCCTTTCAGGTTTAGCTGGAAGCGTAGCCTGCGTTTCTGAGGTAGGCATTGCATTCGTTTTGCGAGATGCCGGCGACAAGCTCCGCAATGCGTTCGTGGATGGCGTCGATAGTGCGAGCCT